>ERZ773148.1255-NODE-1255-length-21250-cov-4.955697_pt1 | contig 21250 bp, 30 predicted proteins | sample MGYA00580846_ERZ773148 | MGnify/ENA primary metagenome ERZ773148 (study PRJEB29015, sample SAMEA2737879) | human gut metagenome | biome: human gut; feature: human-associated habitat; material: faeces | place: China | collected 2012 ... | reverse complement strand
TCAATGACGTTGATGAGGATGGATTAAAAAGAATCTACGATATGATGAATTAAGTGAGGTATGGCACATGCTGGTAAAATGCAGACTGTGCGGTACTAAGGTAGATAGAAATGAAGCATTCAAGGTAGTAGTAGGTGGTAAAAACACCTACTATTGCAATGAAGCTGAATATCAAAAAGTATTGCACGAGAGAGAAGTAAAAAATAATACATATGAGTGTATTAATCAGATATTTGGATATAAAATTCTGCACTGTTCAAAGAAATAAATCTTTTATTGGAGGTATATTCTTATGAACATATTTTGGCATATCTAACAGAGAATAAAGAATATATAACAAAGGTTCTTGAAAAAGATTTTGTAAGTGAATATGCAAAGATTCGATACTTCGCTGCGATACTGAAGAATAATATTGCTGATTTTAAGATGAAAGAACCTGAAAAGCCCAAAGAGGTGAATGTAGATATGCCAACTATAAACTATAAAAGAAGAAATAAACGTAGAAGTTTATCTGAGATTGAAGAAAGTGTAGGTGATTGACATAAGTGAGTTTATTACAGGCGTGAAAGAAAAGTATCCTGCTCAATTATTAAAAGGTAGGATTGAAATAGAAGGCAATGTCATTAGTTGTTTCTTCAAAGATATGCTTCTGCTTGATGATACAACATTTGAACAAAAAGATTTTGTCACAGCAGATGGTCTTTTTTATTTTTCTTTATTGAAAAATTTACGAAAGAAGGGATTTTATTCTTTGGATGAAATTACCATTCTGTCTAATATGAATCAAGAAGTTATTGAAAAATTTGAGGATAAAGGTGGTTGGGAAACGATTCAACACCAGATTGATATTATCAATACTCAGAATTTTGATACGTACATAGATATTCTTTATAGAGAGAATATTATGATGAATATGTATAGGGATGGTTTTAATCTTCTACAAGAAATAACGATAGGAGATAAGAAAGTAGTTCCATTAAAATTATTTAGAAAAATGACTGCTGAAGAAGTCACGGATTGGTATGAATCTCGTATATCAAGTTATGGTACGGGATATAGCAGTAAAGTTCTCGAAGAGGAAGAAATAGATTTTGATGATGAATTTATTGAGTCTTGTAAAGATGGAGAAGAGAATGGTGTTCCATTTGATATAGCAGGGTATGATAAAAATGGTGAGGAAATGAATTGCTTCCCATTTTTATCAAAACAGATAATGGGATTACTTGAAGGAACACTTACTATGATGGGTGGTTTCTCTAGTGCAGGTAAGTCTACCTGGTGGATTACAGTTTTGATGGCACTTCTATATTATGATCGAAAAATTCTTATTATATCCAATGAAGAGAGCATAAAGAAATTTAAGATTAAATTCATGGTTTGGTTATTAGGTAAGCGTAATAGATATTTTAAACTTACTAAGAAAAAAATGGCTGCTGGTGACATCAATACTGAGAGTAGAGAACAATTATCTGATGTTCAGAAATTTTGGAGAGATAATTATAAAGGAAGAGTCAAATTTATTTCTATTAATGATGCCGATATGAGAGTTGTTAAGAAAAAAATTCGTGAGAATGTTTTAAGATATGGATATGACACGGTATTATATGACACATTTAAAATCCAAGAAGGTGACTTTTCAACAACAAGACAAGATATGGCACTTGTAAGAGATAGTCGTGAGTTAGATAAACTTGCAAAAAAATATAATCTTATAATGCTTGCTTCTGTTCAGTTAGCTGAATACATGAAGGGTAAGTTATTCTTAGACGCTTCAGCATTGAGCAATTCTAAGCAGATCAAAGAGATATTAGAGAATTTATTCTTAATGAGGACTGTATATGCAGAAGAATTAGATGAGAAGAGTAAATATTATTGTCGTCCATTTAGACTTAAAAAGGTTAATGATAAATGGATAGAAGAGGAATATAAGCCAGATCCGAATGCGGTTTGGAGAATGTTATTCGTGGAAAAAACACGTAATGGTAATAATTCGAGCGATACTGGGGTTGCATATCTTCTTAAATTTTCAGGAGATTTTGCAATTTTCAGAGAGACATGTCAATGCAGACCTCGACATGGAGAAATAAAATAACAAATTATGGAGTGATATATGTTAGCTGATATTAAAAAAGAACTGATAAATCACCCAGATAAGCTAAAAGATGTTCTTGAACATTTTGGCTATTGTAACATAGTAATTCGTCCTAAATATATATCATTTGGACGAGACGAAAAATCATCAAAGAAAAGTATAGTAATCAACCTTGAAAATAATGAATATCTGTACACTATAGATTATGCAAGAAATATCAGAAAAGATATTTTTTCATATATTATTGAACAAAGAAAAGTTGAATTCATAGATGTCCTTAATGAAGTAAGACATGCATTAGGTATTACAGATTACTATGATTTCTTTGATAATAAAGGAATTTTTGGAGGATTTTATGAGAAGATTAGAAAACGAAGAACAAATAAAGTCAATACATATGATGATTCCATCTTAAATTGCTATGTTAATTGTGGGAATACGAAGTTTCTTGCTGATAATATATCACTTCTTTCACAAAAATTTTTTGATATAAGATATGACATAGAATCACAAGGTATCGTTATCCCTATAAGAAATCAGTTTGGACAGCTTATGGGTGTCAAAGAACGATTTAATTATGATGTTGCCGATGGTGAAATGAAATATTTTTATGCTGTACCTTGCAGCATGAGTCAAACATTATTTGGTTATTCTCAAAATTATGAATTCTTAGTAGATAATACTATCTACATCTTTGAAGCGGAAAAGAGTTGTATGCAATGCTTTTCTTATGGGATAAGAAATTGTGTATCTCTTGGAAGTGGATCTATTTCTATTCAACAAGTCAAAATGTTACTCGAATTAAATCCCAAAAAGATAATTTTCCTGCATGACGTAGGATATGGATTAGAGAATATTATGAGAAACATTGACATGGTAAAGAATTATTCTAGGTTCACAGAGATAGAACTTGGATATTGGAGTTATTTTGGACGAGGATATAAGGATAAAGTTTCGCCATCTGATTTAGGAAAAGAATGTTTAGAAAATATTTTGCAGAATGAAATAACAATGATTGGAGATGAGGATGACGAAGACGAATTATAGAATACTAAATGATTGTCGTGGAATGTATGAGGATGAAGTATTTGATACGATTTTAAGTCAAAGAGGAATTAATGACGTTGAACATTTTTTGACTCCTACAGAAGATGATTTGCTTCCCCTAGATTCATTACTTCGTATTGACGAAGCATATCAAAGAGTAGATAGAGCAATTGTAAATAATGAGCGTATTGGAATTTTATTTGATACAGATTTAGATGGAATTACATCAGGAACAATAATGACCAGGTATTTCAGACATTCTACTGATAACATTAAAACTTATATTGATGAGGGTAAAATGCATGGTTTGATTGGGCAAGATTTATCTCAGTTTGAAGGCATTGATTTACTTATTATTGTAGATAGTTTGGATAAAGATATATCTCAATATAAGTTATTAAAAGAAATGGGAACAGATGTAATTGTACTCGATCATCATGCAATTAAAGAGAAAGAATCATATGATGATTATGTAATTCTTGTATCTTCCCAGAGGAATTATGAAAATGCCCAACTATCAGGCGCAGGTGTTGTGTGGAAGTTTTGTAAATATCTTGATGAACAATATCTTACAGATTATGCAGATGAACTTGTTGATTTAGCTGCATGTGGTCTTGTTGGAGATATGATGGATATGACTGTTATGGAGAATAGATATATTGTATCTAAGGGATTAGAGAAGATATATAATCCAGCAGTTAAGAAAATTGTTGGTGGCTTTGAGTTTAATAGTACCGCTATTGCATTCAGCATTGCACCAATTGTCAATGCAAGTAATCGTATGGGTAAAAATGAAATTGCTATGAAAGCATTTTTGGAAGACGAAAATAAACAGGTTTTGGCTTACGTGAAAGAATTAAAAAAATGCAAGGAAGAACAAAACAAAGAAGTAGATAGATTATTACCTGATGTATTGAAACAATGCGATACTCAAGTAGACAAGAAGATGATTATTACATATATAGATACACCTTATGGTGTTAGTGGATTACTTGGAAATAAGTTATTGGAAAGGTATCAAAAACCTATTCTTGTTCTAAAAGACATTAAGGATACATTTTCTGGTTCAATGAGAGCAATTGGGGTAGATGATTTTCGCCAGATTTGTAATGATAGTGGTTTAGCAAAGTGTGAGGGGCATGAACTTGCGGCAGGTATTTCTATTAAGAAAGATGATTTAGATAAGTTTGTATTATATATAGAAGAAACTCTTCCAGAATTGGAATCTGACACCTCTATAGATGTAGATATTCAGATTAATATTTCGGATGTTACTCGCAAACTTGTGGAGAATATAAAGAAGATAGATAAAATATCTGGTACAAATTTTAAGCCTGTAAAAGTATTTATTGATGGTATTGATGAATATGAAATCAGTCAAATGAGTGACTATAAACATCTTGTAATAAAACCAAATGATTACCTACAAATTATCAAGTGGAATTTTGATGGTTCATTTGACGAGATGGAGGATCATTCGATGATGAATGATGAGTTAGAAATTGTGTGTACACTTGATTCGGGATTTTTTGGTAGAAAATTTGTATTAAAAGCAATATGTGATGAGATTAAGGAGGTGGCTTGATATTTCTGATATTGAATTAGTTAAAAAAATTATTCCAACATTAACGTTTAAATTTCCTTATTCAGCAGAAGATTATGTGAAAAATTTATATCTTGAAAATTATCATTGCCATAAAGATTTTAGTAATACATCTACCCCAGATTGTGCTGAATCAATTAATGCATACGCTGATAGAGTACATGAGTTTGGAGCAAAATGCTTATATTCTGGTGAACATGGTTCACAAGGTAATCAGTTTCAAGTATATAAAGTTGCTGAGAGTGAACATCTTAAATATATACATTCATCAGAAGTATATTGGGTAAAAGATAGAAAAGAAAAAGATAGAGCAAATTGTCACATGATTGTAGCAGCTAAGAATGCTGAAGGTCGTGGAGATATTAATTTTGCTTTATCTATGGCAAATATTGATGGATATTATTATAAGCCACGTATTGATTTAGAATTATTATTTAATATTCCAAAAGACAATGTGATTGTAACATCAGCTTGCGTGGCAGGTTGGAATTATGAAGATGCAGAAGATATATGGCTTAAAATACATAAATATTTTGGAGATAATTTCTTTTTAGAAGTTCAGTATCACAACACTGATAAGCAGAAAGAACTTAATAAAAAGATTTTAAGAATTGCAAAAGAACATAATATTCAGATTATATGTGGTCTTGATAGTCATTATGTTAAAGAAGAAAATGCAGTTAAGCGTGACCAGATTCTGAAATATAAAAACATTAATTATCCAGATGAGGAAGGCTGGTATCTCGATTATCCTGATACTCCAACAGTCATTAAAAGATTTGAAGAACAAGGTGTTTTAAACAGAGAAGAAATATATAGAGCAATTATGAATACAAATGTTTTTGTGACAGAATGTGAAGAAATTGTTCTTGATAGAAAATTTAAAATTCCGAGTGTTTACAAAGAAAAAAACTATAAAGAAAAATGTAAAATTTACAAAGATATTCTTAATAAAGCTTATGCAAAAGAAAAAGAAAAATCAAAAGAAAAAGCAGATGGTATTCGATATGAAGCAAAGCAAGTTATGGAAGCTGGTGTTGTGGATTATTTCTTAACAAGTAAGGCTATTGTAGATGACGCAATAAAAAATGAAGGTGGTATTTTAACAACTACTTCAAGAGGTAGTGCTGCATCATTTATAACAAATAAGCTTTTAGGACTTACAACTGTTGATAGATTCAATGCTGATATTCCTATTTATCCTGAACGATTCTTGACTAAGGAACGTGTATTAGCTGGTCAGATGCCAGATATTGATTTGAATGTTGCTACACAAGAACCATTTGTTAAAGCAGCAAGAAAATTATTAGGGGAACATGGCTGTTACCCATTAATGGCAATAGAAAAACTTAAAGAAAAGGCAGCTTGGCAGTTATATGCAGGTGCAAACGAAGTTAAACCAGAGGATGCGAATCAGATTTCAAAGTATCTTGATGAGTATAATAAGGCACTGAAATATGCAGATGAAGATGAAAAAGATGATATTCATGTAGAAGATTTTATCCCAAAAGAGTATACAGAGTTGTTCAAACAGAGCAATGAATATCAAGGGATCACAATTAATCTGAAAGTACATGCTTGTGGTCATTTTATCTTTGATGGTGATATTCGTAGAGAAGTAGGATTGATAAGTGCTGTTTCTGGATCAACTGGCAAAAGAACAGTGTGTGCAGCCATTGAAGGTGGTTATCTTGATGAATTCGGATATGTAAAAGAGGATTTTCTTATTGTAGATAGTGTTTATCTTACATATAAATTCTTTCACAGCATTGGTATGGAAGTTCCGACATTTGATGAATTAAGACATATGATTGATGGTGATAAAAAAACATGGGATATTTATGCAAATGGTATTACATGCTGTGTTAATCAGTGTGAGAAAGAAGCGACCACTAATCGAGTTAAGAAGTATAAACCGCAAAATTTAGCGGAGTTAAGTAGCTTCATTGCAGCAATTCGACCAGGTTTTGCGTCATTACTTAGTACATTCTTGAATCGTGAACCATATACTACAGGCGAAAAAAAGATTGATGATTTATTATCTGATACTGCGCATTTTATGATTTATCAGGAATCTATTATGAAAGTATTATCATTCTTGGAATTGAAAATGGCAGAAACATATGGAGTTATTAAAAATATTTCAAAAAAGAAATATAAATTACATCCTGAAATGTTAAAAGAATTACAGGAACGATTAATAGAAGGTTGGAAAGCAGAAATCGGTAAGACAGATAATTTTAATAATGTTTGGAATGTAATAGAGTCTTCTGGATCTTACGCATTTAATTCTCCACATGCCTATTCAATGGGTGGAGATTCTGCCTATCAAGCATGGTTCAAAGCACATCATACTAAAACATTCTATGAAGTAGCAATCAATCATTATCAGGAAAAGAATAAAAAGGATAAGATAGACGCTCTTGTTAAAGAAGCAATTAAATTTTGGGGATATAAATTAGGCGATTATGAATTTGGCGCAGATAACAGAAAAGTGACAATTAATGAAGAGAATAAATTAATATATCCAAATTTGTCAAGTGTAAAGGGCTTTGGTGAAGGGGTTGTTGATACTCTTTATGAATTAGGGCAATCGGAGTATGAAACATTTACTGATGTATTAACTGCACTATTTTCAAATTCAATTAATAAGACCATTGTAAATAAACTTATTAGAATCAATTATTTTAAGAAATATGGCGATGTAAATACTTTACTTGAGATTACAAGATTGTATGATTTGTTAAATGGTGCGAAGCAGATCTTCAAAGATAAAGCTGAAAAGAATAATATTCCATTTGATGTACTTGTAAAATATGGAAATGAGACAGCAAAACAATTTAATAAACTTGACTCAGAACAAATTATTAAGGAATTAATTTCTAAAATTCCTTATAGGGAATTAACTTTAAAGGAAAGACTTGATAATCAAAGAGAAGTTCTTGGTATTGTCAGTGATTCGGATTCTAAAGTAAGTAAACGTCTATATTATGTTTCTGAACTTGATATTAAAAAATCTATTGTAAATGTTCATCTTTTTGAAATCTATAGTGGTAAAACACGAGAAGTAAAAATGTGGACAAGTCAGTATAATCGAAATCCATTTGATCTAGGTGCAATTCTATATATTATTTTCCTTGAAAAGAAGAATAAAAAAGAGCCAATTGGTGAAATAAATCCAATTACAGGTAAGAAAATTTATAAAGAAGTACCTGATAAATTTGAATTTTGGTTAAGTAAATTTGTAATAAAAAATGATATTGAGGAGGACGAAGACGATTTTTAACAAATATAAGTACACAGATAAGGAAATGGAAGAGTTAATATCTTCCATTACAATCCTTATTGACACAAGGGAGAAAGTCAATTCCCACATTACAGATTACTTTGATCGAAAAGGAATTTCATATAAAAAGAAAGCACTCGGTTATGGAGATTATTCGTTCATGATTCCTGCAAATGAGAAGTTATCCATACCTCGTGATTTGTATTTTAATACAACATGTGTCATTGAGAGAAAAGCAAGTCTCGAAGAGATAAGCAATAATCTGACAAAAGAGCGTGATAGATTTGAAAAAGAATTATGTCTTGCACCTAAAACAAAAGTTCTGTTAATTGAAAATGCTTCTTATGAAGATATTGCAACAGGAAATTATGATACAAAATATAATCGGAAATCATTCATTGCATCAATACACAGCTTTTGGTTTAAATATAATATTCCAATTATGTTTATGCCAAACAATCAATATTCAGGACTGTTTATCAGAGAGTATTTTGAATATTTCTTAAAGAATTATCTTCGATAGAGAGAATAATACAGTAGAAGAGTAATGTAGATTTCTGGAATGCCCATAAATAGGGTGTTTCAGAGACTCAAAAAGCCAAGGAAGACGGATTTCATGTCCGTCATTTATATGAAATGAAAGAGAGGTATAAATATGGTTTATGGAGTATTTGGTGGTTGTTATAGTGACTGGTATATAGTCGGATATTTCACCAATCGTCAAGATGCGGATAAGTATTGCTGTTTATGTGGGGATGGTGACTATTATGTAAAACCATTAAAAGATTTAACTGATGAAAAAGATTTATCAAAAGTATCTTTAAAATATTGTCATGAAGTTTTATTTGATTGTAAAGATGATGAAAACAGATGGGTTATGAGAGAAGAACCTGAAAGGTACAATTGCTATATTGATAAGGATTTAAGATGTAATAGCGTAAGGCAAGGAACACTATGTAGAAATAATTGGGTGTGCTTTAGTATAAATATTGATCACGATGACAGAAAATTGGCAGAAAAAATTGCTCAAGACTATTTAGCTGAACTTCGTTCTTATGGAGATGGGAAAATTTATGAAAAGAATATTAAATTGATGAATGATAAATTCGCAGCACCATTCAAGGAAAAAGAGAGAATAAGAAAAGAAGAAGAAATTAGACAAAAAGAACTTGCAGAATTAGAAAGATTAAAGGCTAAATACGAAACAAAATAAACGACAGTTTCTTGTGAAAATTAAGGAGGTAAAAATATGAATTGTCCAAGACCAGGAAAAGAATGTAACGAATTTATGTGTGGAAGTTCAGTGGATGGTGTATGCCGTGAAGGATTAAAAGATTATAAAGTAATTACATTATGTGGCAGTACAAAATTTAAAGATGAATTTATGAGAGTTCAGAAAGAACTTACATTAAAAGGATGTATTGTGATTTCAGTTGGATATTTTGGTCATTCAGGTGATGTATTTACAGATGAGCAAAAGATTATGTTAGATGATATGCACAAGAGAAAAATTGATATGGCAGATGAAATTTTCGTAATCAATGTCAATGGATATATTGGAAGCTCAACAAAATCTGAAATTGAATATGCTGAAGCACATAATAAGAAAGTAAATTATCTTGTTGATATCAACAGATAATAAGAAACCATTATTTCATGTGGAGAATCGAGGTGAAAATATCATGAAAAAGGTTTTATATAGTATTGCAATGATGATTATATTTGTGTTTTCTTTAACTGGCTGTGCAAAATGCATTAGTACTGAAACATCTACAGTTCAAGTAAAAATAATAGATGAATATCATAGGGCTGCTTATACAACAATGTATTATAGTCCTGCGACTAAAACGATGATGCCACAATCGCATTCAGCAGTTTATAGCATTACTGTTGAATATAATGGTGTAGAATATGATATTTCTGATGGTGATACATATAACAAATATTCAGACAAAATTGGAGAATATGTTGATGGAATATTAGAAACCAAGAAATATGACGATGGTACTGTTAGATACAATATTGTTGACTTAGAATAAATCAACAGGAAACTAAACTTTCATTAGAATTAAGAAATAGGAGGATTAAATGGGAACAATTACAATTTTACCAGAAACAACAAAGAACCCTATTACATTAATGGGGGCAAGAGCAGGATGTTGTTGGAACGCTAATATATCAGATGATGAAAAAAATTATAAGCGTGGTCTTGATTGTATCAAATCAGGTCATGGTAGAGTAATGGAATTTGTCAATGTAGAAATGATTATTGATGGATATTCAGCGAAGGTTTTGAGGGAATATTACACTCATATAGGTGGTTCACCTTCTCGTTTACAGGCGAGTACAAGGTATATCAATTATTCTAAAGGAAGTGGATTTGCTTATGTGACTCCAAAATCTATAGAAAAAAACGAAGCAAAAACTGCATGGGATGCATGGATGCATACTTTAAATGATGCAATTAAAACTCTTATAGCAGAATATGATGTTCCAGTTGAGGACGCAACAATGTTACTTCCATTAGCTTATTGTACAAAAATTGTAGATAAACGTAATCTCAGAAACTTGGTAGATATGAGCAGAGTAAGAATGTGCAATAGAGCATATCACGAGTATAGGCAGATGTTTACTGATATTTGTAACGCATTAAGAGAATATTCAGATGAGTGGAAGTGGATTGTAGATAATCTTTTTCATGCAAAATGTGATGAAGTTGGATATTGTACTGAAAGTAAGTCTTGTGGCAGAAAACCAAAGAAAGAGGTATAGTTATGGCATCTTTTTACATTATTTCAGGTGAACAATATGAAGAATATAAGGAATTAAAAAGGAAAAATAAACCAATGAGAAAATTGCTTGGATATGATAAATGTTATTGTCCTATATGTAATTATGTGGTTGATAATTGTGTACCTCAACAAAATTATTGCGATAGGTGTGGACAAAGATTATATAAAAGATGGTATAAAAAGAAATAAAAGAGGTGATTAACATTAGGGATCCGAATAGACTGTATAATTTTTATAACGAAGTAACTAGATTACATATGACTTATATACCAGATTGGAGAGCGGGACAATTCTGGTTAAACTTTTTAGGGTGGTTACAGAATAAAAGGAAGGTTGATGGCTTCTTTCTAGAAGAGGATAAAATGCTTACATATTTGAAAGAATTTTGCGGAGAGGAGAATAATGCAGTACATATTATCAGAAGAAGAAATGAAGCAAGGTCATATGTTGCGACTCACATGGGAAATTACAAGTACGGATTGGGAGGAGTTATTTCAACAAGTTCAGGAATTAATTCCCCAAGGATATTATACTTGTATTGTTGATAATCTTGAAGATGAGACATATACATTGTTAGTTTTTGAATTAAGCGAATAATGGAGGATAAATGGATAAGAATAAAATCACACAAAGAATTGAAGAACTTAATAGAGCTTCCGCAGCTTACTATAATACTGGACAGTCTATTATGAGTGATTACGAGTTTGATCAAAAGATAGAAGAACTCAGACAATGGGAAGAAGAGACTGGCATTGTATTAGCAAATAGTCCGACACAGAATGTTGGTGCAATAACATTAAATAATATAAAAGAAGTCACACATAAAACACCAATGCTTTCGCTTGAAAAGTGTCATAGCGTAGAAGAAATTGTTAAATTTGCAAATAATCATAATCTTGTGGCTTCTGTAAAATTAGATGGCTTAACAGTACGTCTCACTTATGAAGATGGTGATTTAGTTTTAGCAGAATCCAGAGGAAATGGTACAGTTGGATCTGATGTTACAGAACATGTTAGGCAATTCACCAATGTTCCATTACATATTAATAAGGAAGGAACTTATATAATTGATGGTGAAGCACTGATTAAATTAGATGATTTTTCTGAGATTAATACAAACGGAGAATATAAGAATAGCCGTAATTTAGCGGCAGGCACATTATCAAGTCTCGATACATCAGTTGTAAAAGATAGAAAATTATCTTGGTATGCTTGGGAAGTTGTTGAAGGAGATAGTGATAATTCATTCTACAAAAGATTATTAAATGCTCAGAATTTAGGATTCGATATAGTTCCGTGCTATAATATTACAATAAACGAATTTAATCAGTTACAGATACATATTGATAATTTTATTAATATTGCAAAAAAAGAAAAATCTTCCTCAAGATGGTGTTGTATTTAAGTTTGATAATGCAGCTTACGGAAAATCACTTGGTAATACAAGTCACCATTTCAGGAATGGGATCGCTTACAAAATATTTAATGATTCTGTAGAAACAACATTGAGAGATATTGAATGGAGTTGTGGTAAGACTGGAATTTTAACACCTGTGGCAATTTTTGATACAGTAGATATTGAAGGAAGTGAAGTAAGTCGAGCATCACTTCATAATGTTTCTGTAATGAATGAGATTCTTGGAAGAAGTTGGAAAGGTCAGAAGATTGGCGTTTATAAAGCCAATATGATTATTCCTGCTATAAGATGGGCAGAGCAATTTGATTTAAGCAAGTTTGACGATTTAGTTTTAGATGTGTCATATATCAATATTCCAGATAAATGCCCTATATGTGATCAGCCTACTAAGATAGTAAAAGATAACAACTCAGAAGTACTTGTATGTACCAATGATAATTGTAAGGGGAAGCTTCTTGGCAAACTTGCACATGCGGCTAATAAGAACGCACTTAACATTGACGGTCTTTCAGAATCTACAATAGAAAAATTCATCAATCTTGGTTGGTTGAATTCCATTAAGGATATTTATTACTTGTCAGCCTACGAAAATGAAATGAAAACTATGGACGGATTCGGTAAAAAAATCTGTTGAAAAACTTCTTAATTCCATTGAGAAATCTCGTAATACAAATCTTCAGTGTTTCCTTTACAGTTTATCAATCCCATTACTCGGCAAGTCAGCAAGTGAGGATATTGCAAATGTATGTAATCAAAGTTTTGATGTCTTTGTTGGTGCTTTGATGAGTAGTGGTAAAGATGCATTTACTTATATTAATGGAATAGGTGATACATTAGGTAAATCCATTATTGGTTATTGGAATAAAAATGGAAGTAAAATTATTGAGTTGTCAAAAGAATTTTATTTTGAGACACCTAATGTAGTATTAGATGAAATTCCAAAAACATTACAAGGTAAAACATTTGTGGTAACTGGTTCTGTCAATCATTATAAAAATCGTGACGAATTGAAAGCCGATATAGTTACTCATGGTGGTACAGTTGCAGGTTCTGTAAGTTCCAAGACTTCTTATCTTATCAGTAATGACATCAACTCCACTTCATCTAAGAATCAGAAAGCAAAATCGCTTAATATTCCAATTATTTCAGAAGAAGAATTTTTACAAATGATTAAGTAATTCAGTGAATTTAATGAAAGCGAGGAGGTGAATGTGAAAATTTGTACTATAAAGCGAAACAACTAAAAGAGATTTTCTCTAAGATTCCTGACAACACATATGTTACGGTCGGAACAAAAGAGAATAATGAAGTAGAAGAAATCAAAAAAGAATACGGCATTATTGAAGCAAAATTAAAGCCCATTGGATTTGATAATTCTAATGAAAAATATTTGAAATTGTATACGAAAAAATATGAAGAAAGTGGGTGCATGAGATTCATACGTTGAAAAGAAGTATTACAAAAACAGTATTTTTAAGTGCTGTTATTTGTGTCGCCCCATTGTGGGCAGCAAATAATAAACAATTAACTGTAGCTGCAACAGTACAAGAAGAAAAAGCAGAAATATATTCTCATATTTATAAAAAATATAAGACATATTATGAGCAGCAAAAAATGATAGCAATTGAAGAAATTGTAGAGAATATTGAGTTAGAAGATGAGCTAGAAGAAATTGAAGAAAATCTTACTTATACAGATTATGAAGTTCCATCTGGCAAATTGTTTAAGAGCTATATGGACGGTCGTTATATTACCAATAAAAACACGCAACAATACAGGTTAAAAAGTGAATATGTATTAGATGAAACAGGTATATACAAAGTCGATGATAGATTTTGTTGCGCAATAGGTTCATACTATACAACCCAAATTGGAACATATTTTGATATCGTGATGAAAAACGGTGAAATAATTCCTTGCATTCTTGCTGATTGCAAGGCAGATGAACATACTGATAATTTAGGACAATACACTATAAGTAATGATTCGATTGTGGAGTTTATTGTTCATAGTCCTACATTAATCCCTAATATTTCAAATCGTTGGGGTAATACAGGCGATGTGTCTACTTTAGGTGGTATTTTTGACGGCGAAATATCTTATATAAGAATCTATGAATAAAGAGAGGAAAGAAATGGAAGAAACATTAGTAACTATTCGTTTGGATACAATTAGAAAAGTGCATGATTTTGTTGAGATTGTAACAAAATTTGATGAAGAAATTACAATTAAAAGTCATAGATATGAGATTGATGCAAAATCAATCATGGCAATTTTTAGTTTAAACTTGCTTGAACCAATTACATGTTGTCTGTACTCAAATGACAAAACTGTTCAGGCAAAATTTCTAAATCAAATTAAAGATTACGTGGAAGGAGAATAAATTAATGAGTATTTGCTTGGTTGGCAAGTCTTGCAGTGGCAAAGACACAATTGCAAGAGAATTAGTAAAATTGGGATATGAAAGAATTTTAACTTACACTACACGTCCAGCAAGATCTAATGAACTTGATGGCGTAGATTATCATTTCGTAACCGAAAATGAGTTTAAAGATATGATTAAAAACAAGGAATTTTTGGAGTGGAGAAGTTATCAGACCGATGAAGGTACTTGGTACTACGGTAGCCGATTGGCAGATTTCTATGATTATAATAGAAAAAAAGTTGTAATTCTAACGCCTGACGGATTAGAACACTTAAATGATCTGTTTGACTCATACATTTCCATTTACTTAACTGCCAAAAATTCAATTTTAAAAAAGCGAATGAAAAAGAGACCAAACAAGAAAGAATCTAAACGTAGATATAAGGCAGATAAAGTTATGTTTGATGGAAAGGAAGATAACTTTGATTATCTCGTTAAAAATTACGACAGACCAGTCGAAGAAGTTGCTTCTGTGTGTAAATTTTTCGATGAAACGGCATAAAGTGTGATAAAAATGAGAGAAAATAAGAAAAGAATGTATTGTGCTAATCGCAATTGTTCATCTTTAGATTGTGTTCGACATGATAAAAATATTCCGTTCAATATTCTTATACTAAGAGAGAATTATAAAGTGGACAGTAACGGTAATTGTAAAAACAAAATATTAAATTGGGAGGATGATAAATGAAAGATTTTCAGATTTATTTAGCAGGTAAAACTGGCGGATTAACTCAAGTAGAAGCTAATGGTTGGAGAAACAATGTAAAAAATATACTCGAAAATTATGAATCAAAAAGATTTGGTAATATTAGAGTAATTAATCCGAATGATTTTTTTAATTACTATAAAACTTTACATAAGACCCATAAACAAATCAAACGGTTTTTTATGAATCAAATTGACAAAAGTGATTTGGTAATTGTTAATTTAAATAACTCTAATAGTTCTGTAGGGACAGGGCAAGAGTTGGAACACGCTCGCATGAAAGGAATTCCTATTATTGGATATGGAACAAAAAATGTATATCCATGGGAATCTGAGGAAGACTGCGATGTTGTTTTTGACACAGAAGAAGAATGTGTTGAATATGTTTTAGATTATTATTTGCGCTAAATTAAGGAGGATTTTTATGAATAATGATATGAATTATGATGAAATTACTGTTGGTGATTGCTTAGAACAGTTTGAATACAAGAACGAAACTGTTTTACTCAATGACGGCAAAGTTGCTGAATTTGTAAAAAATGAAGAAAAAAATTGGTGATTTTAAAAAGGGGGTGTTCTCGCAGATCGCATGAATACTGGGTTTGCGAGGCTAAAAAAGCACAAGAAAGGTTGATTTCTTATGGAATTGAGAAAGGAGATAAAATGAAATTCAATATTATAGATTGTATAGAATTTGAGATTGATTGGAAAGCTGTAGCAGCGATTGCGACATGTGTACTTGGTTATGCAATCATAACAGTAATTTAGAAAGGAGAATATACATATTGACAAAAGTAATTAAAAGAGACTGTTCCGAAGTTGATTTTGATAAATCAAAAATCTCAACTGCAATTCTTAAAGCTATGAAAAATGGTTCGGGCATTGTAAAACCAAAAATTGCTGAAGACATTGCAGATGAAATCGATAATGAGTGTAAGGATAAAGAAGAAGTAAGTATCTCTGATATTGAATCAATGGTTTATGATAAATTGATTACAAAAAAGCAGAGACTTACTGCAAAAGCCTATGAAGGATATAGAAGTATTCGTGAGTTTCAGAGAGAAAACGAGAATACAACAGATTCCGAGATTGATGAACTGTTAGATGGTGAAAGCGAATATTGGAATACTGAAAATTCCAATAAAAACTCAAAAGTATTAAATACTCAGCGTGATTATATGGCAGGAATTGTTAGCAAAGATATTTCTCGTAGATTTTTACTTCCACCAGAAGTTGTACAAGCACACGATGAAGGTATTATTCATTTCCATGATATTGATTATTTTGGTATGAATGCGATGAGTAACTGCTCACTTATTAACCTCGAAGATATGTTACAGAATGGTACTTGTATTAACAAGGTAATGATTGAAAAACCACATAGATTTATTACTGCTTGTACAATCGCAACTCAGATTATTCTTGGTGTTACATCACTTCAGTATGGAGGGGCTACAATTACTCTTACACATTTAGCACCATTTGTAAGAGATAGTTACAATAAATACTATGAGAAATATAAGTCATGGGGATTTTCTGATGAAGATTGTAAGAGATATGCAGAATCTGATGCAAAAAAAGAAGTAGCAGATGGTGTTCAGACTTTTAACTATCAGTGTAATTCTATGTCTAACTCAAATGGGCAGTCTCCTTTTTTGAGTGTATTCATGTATCTTGGAGAGACTACAGAGTATAAGAAAGAACTTGCAATGATTATTGAAGAGTTTCTTAATCAGAGATTACTTGGTCTTAAAAATGAAGTTGGCGTATATGTCACACAGGCATTTCCAAAGCTTCTTTATGTCTTAGAAGAAGATAATATTCATGAAAATTCCCCTTATTGGTATTTAACAAAACTTGCAGCTAAGTGTACTGCAAAGAGAATGAACCCTGATTATATTTCAGAGAAAATTATGAAGAAATATAAAGAAGGTAACTGTTTTCCATGCATGGGCTGCCGCAGTTTTCTTTCACCTTATAAAGACGAAAATGGTAATTATAAATTTTATGGAAGACTAAACCAAGGCGTTGTCACATTAAATCTTGTGGATGTAGCATTATCATCTGAAGGCGATTATGAAAAGTTTTGGGATTTAATGGAACAGAGAACAGAATTATGTCATAAAGCATTACTTTGCAGACATAAACGATTAGAAGGAACATTATCTGATGTCGCACCTTTATTATGGCAGTATGGAGCATTTGCAAGACTTAAAAAAGGTGAAAAGATTGATAAGTTACTTCATAATGGATACGCAAGTATTTCTCTTGGATATGCAGGATTATATGAATGTGTAAAATATATGACTGGTAAATCACATATTGATTCACTGGAAGGTCATGATTTTGGCATTAAAGTAATGCAGTTTATGAACGATAAATGTGACCAGTGGAATAAAGAACATTATATTGGATTTTCAATTTATGGATCTCCAATCGAAAACACAACGTATAAATTTGCGAAGTGTCTACAGAAACGCTTTGGAATTATTAAAGGTATTACGGATAGAAACTATATTACCAATAGTTATCATACATTTGTTAAAGAACCAATCAATGCGTTTGATAAACTTGCTAAAGAATCAGAATTCCAAGCTTTATCACTTGGAGGTGCGATATCTTATGTTGAGACAGATGGATTAGTAAATAATGTAGATGCTATTTTGGAAATGAATAAATTCATCTACGACCATATCATGTATGCAGAAGAAAATACAAAGTCTGATTACTGTCAGATTTGTGGTTATGATGGTGAAATTAAAATTATTGATGAAGGTGGCGAACTTATTTGGGAATGCCCAAATTGTCACAATAGAAACAAAGATAAGATGAATGTAGCAAGAAGGACTTGTGGATATATTGGAACTAATTACTGGGGAAAAGGACGTACTCAGGAAATTAAAGAGAGATATGTTCATATGACAGATATTGCGGAGGATTTATAATGGCACAGATTTTTAGAATAAGTGGATATTTAGTTGATCCATCTGATGACTGCAATAAGGAAGAAATTAAAGTATCTATTACAGATAGATTAGATATGTTTTGCCAGCAGTTGCATATTGAATCTGCTGATATTGGAGAATGGGAAGATGATAACCCATTAAATTATGAAAATTGTGATTTAGCATATTGTACTCAATATTTTAAACAGACCAATAATTATTTTAAGTTTGATAGACCATTACCAGCAGTAGGACAAAAATACAAACACTTTAAAATTGGTAAAATTGTTACGATTATTGGAATTTCAAGACATACAGAAACTGAAGAGGTGACGGTTGTTTATGACTATGAAGGACATATTTGGAATCGTCCTCTTGAAATGTTTATGAGTGAGGTTGATAAAGAAAAATATCCTAACACTACACAAAAATATAGATTTGAACTTGTGGAGGATTGATTATGAGGTATGCACAAATTCGATCTATGGACATTTCAAATGGAGAGGGAGTTGGAGTCTCCCTCTTCGTCCAAGGATGTGACAGGCATTGTTTCAATTGTTTCAATTCTGAAACATGGGATTTTAATGGTGGAAAAGAGTGGACAGAGGAAACAAAAAATAAATTTATGGAATTGATTGATCGACCATATATCAAACGAATTTCCATATTAGGTGGTGAACCACTTGCAGAACAAAATTTGGATGATGTTTTGTCTTTAGTCAAGGAAATTCGAGAAAAATATTCAATTTCTCAAAATCCCAATTCAGAAAACATAGGAAAATCAAGGGTTTTAGAAGATGAAAATTCCAAAGAAATCCGTATTTCTTTTCCTGAGAAAACCATTTGGTTATATACTGGCTTTTGTTGGAATGACATTATGTGTTCTTTTGCAGGATTACAAGCTGATTATGTTGTTTTAGATAAAAAAGACATTGAAGCGTGGGAAAAGAGAAGAGAGATAATTTCTAATGTAGATGTTCTCGTTGATGGAGAATATATAGATGAACAACGGGATATTACATTAAAGTGGCGAGGCAGTTCAAATCAACGTGTGATTTCAGTTGTCGATTCTCTGGCTCAAGGAAAAATTGTTTTGTATTGTGATTAAGGGAGAATGAACAATGGTAAATTTTATTATTGGTATATTAACTGGTACTTTTATTGGATTTCTAATTTCATCATTGCTGATAGCAACAAAAAGGAGTTCTCGTGATGACTAAAGAAGATATTAAAAAAGGAACTGTCGTATATTTTGCTCGTATATTACCAAGAGTGGGGATATACGATTTGTGTGAATTAAAAATTAGAACGGTAGAAAATACTTATTTTTGTGGTTCTGATAAGCATGATAAACATGCATATTTGTTCGGTTATAACAGTTTAAATAATACAATTTTTACAGACAGAAAAGAATGTCTTGAAACTATTCGTATTGCTGAAGAAAAAGCACCTAAAATAAGTAGCGAAACCGAATACGAAGAATATTGAATTAGAAGGTGGTGATAACACGAGCTATTTGATTGATAAATTTAAAGGTATATATAGATTGAAATGCGATTATGATTTGAGAACAAATGATTATAATCGTAAATTAAACGGTACGCTCGAAGATATGGATATATATGTTACATGTCAATACGGTAATAAAGTATTCCACTATGGTAGAGATGTTCTACAAGCATATATACCATCATTACAGCGTGGGCATAACATTATTAAAACAATTCAACAGATTGAGCCTAATATTATATTTAATATAGAAGAAACTGATTCAGAAGTCTTATTTCGTTTCAAATATGTCAATTTCAACAAGATTATTCCATTATTAAAACCTAAAACAAATGGTGCAAATATTAGTCCGTTCAGTTCAAAGAATTTGCCTAAAAATAAAGACTTTAAAATTCCCGAAGAAGAATTAGTGACATATAAACAAATCGTTCAAAGAGTACCTAAAGAACGCATTTTAACTCTAACACATAGCACAAATGATTTTATTAAGTCATTAGCAACAAAAAAGAATCCAATAGAGAATATTAAAGCAGATATGAAATTAAAAGGACTAAAAGGTAAGGAGTATATTTACTCGATTGGCAAATGGAATGAATACTTGAACTTTTTATATAAAATGATTTCCCAAATGTAGATAAATTTAGAGTAAAAGGTGGGTAAATATTATGAAACTTGTAAAGAATATTACAGCCAAAAAATTAAAAGATTGTGGTTTTCACTATGTTGAGCATGGAAATTACAGATATTATTCTTCTATGTATAAGTCAAACAACAAAACAGTAATCTATGCTTATTTTTATGTAAATATAGATGAAAACTATTTTTCATACGAGATCCAATCTAATGGAACAACTTATTATCCATATTATCATAAGGATAATAAAAGTATTGTAAATGAAATCATTTCTATGAATATTAGCAAAGAAATTAGAAATTTAGTCAAGAAAGGAATTTTAGAAGATGAAAATGATTAATATTAAGAAAACAAATGAGAATGCAAAAACCCCTACATATGGCAGTGAATTTGCAGCAGGAGCAGATTTATATGCAGTTGTACATAATGAAGAGAAGAAGATAGAAATTCTTCCTGGTGAAACAGCTTTTGTTGACACAGGGATTGTAATGGAAATACCTAATGGATATGTCGGTCTTGTTTATGCTAGAAGTGGTTTATCTTGTAAGCAGGGTTTAGCTCCCGCTAATAAGGTCGGGGTGATCGATTCAGATTATCGAGGAAATATCATGGTTGCACTATATAATCAGAGCAGTGAGACAAGGATCGTGTCTGAAGGTGATAGAATTGCACAGATTATTATTCAGCCAGTAGAACAGTTCGGGTTTAACGAAAAAGAAAATCTTAGTGGTACTAAAAGACGACTTTCTGCAAAAGTAATGAAAATGAGTGCAGAATGAAACGAGCGAACTGTTT
>ERZ773148.1254-NODE-1254-length-21267-cov-21.641194_pt1 | contig 21267 bp, 15 predicted proteins | sample MGYA00580846_ERZ773148 | MGnify/ENA primary metagenome ERZ773148 (study PRJEB29015, sample SAMEA2737879) | human gut metagenome | biome: human gut; feature: human-associated habitat; material: faeces | place: China | collected 2012 ... | reverse complement strand
TGGCTCAATGCGGATTGGGAAAGGAAAAGCTTGTTTGCCGCGGCGGAAAAGCTGCCCTCGTTCAATATGGCAAGTATGTATTTGGCCTGATTTATGTTCATAAGCTGCACTCCTATAATATTAAACTTATATATTTGTTAGTATAGTTTAGATTTTAGTTAAAGTCAACCGCTGGTATACTATTGTCAAAGATATGTATGCGGAGGGAAAGCATATGCAACTGATAAACAGGGCAATGGCGGGCACGCTTGAATCAAGCGATGCGCAGATAAGCATTGCGCCGGGCAACGGCGGCATAGTGCTGCACATTCAAAGCACCGTGCAGAATCAATACGGCCGGGCGATAAAGCAAAGCGTGCTGGATACGCTGAACAAACTTGGCATAGAGAACGCGGAGGTGGACGTGAACGACCGCGGCGCGCTTGAATGCACGCTGCGTGCGCGCGTGGAATGCGCGGCATACAGGAGCGCGGGCATTGAGGCGGGCATACCATGGGAGGAAATGTGAGCATGATACCGAGAAAGAAGCCGGAAAGATTCAGATTAAGGCGTACTATGATATTCCTCAGCGCGCAGAAGCCCGGGCTTATAAAAGACCCGCTCATTTACGGGGCGGACAGTTTAATGCTGGACCTTGAGGACGCGGTTGCGGAAAACCAGAAGGACGCGGCGCGGTTTTCGCTTTACCATGCGCTGAAAACCGTTGATTACGGCGATACGGAAGTGATAGTGCGCATAAACGGGCTGGATACGCCGCATTGGCGAGAGGACGTGCGCGTATGCGTTGCGGCGGGGGCGGACGGCGTGCGCATAGCCAAATGCGAAAGCGCAGGGGACGTTATTGCCGTTGAAAAGGCCGTTGCGGCGGCGGAGGAGGAATTCCATAAAGAAAAGGGCAGAACGCTGCTGATGGCGGCGCTGGAAAGCCCAAAGGGCATACTTAACGCGCAGGAGATAGCCGCGGCGTCAAAGCGTATGTTCGGCATAGCCATATCGGGCGGGGATTTAAGGCGCACTATGCAGGTTTCTCCCGTGCGCGGGGGAATTGAGCTGAACACGGCGCGCGGACTTGTTGTGCTGGCGGCGCGCGCGGCGGGCGTGCAGTGCTTCGATACGGTATTTACCGATCTTAACGATGAAGAGGGCTTCCGCGCGGAGGTGCTGCTTGATAAACAGATGGGGTTCGACGGCAAATCGCTCGTCAATCCGCGGCAGATAGCCGCCGTGCATGAAATATACGCCCCGAGTGAAAAGGAGATAACGGCTGCGGAAAAGATAGTGCGCGCGGTAAGGGAAAACGCTGCAAAGGGCGTTGGCGTATTTACGGTTGACGGAAAGATGATAGACATTGCATTCCTGCCCGGGGCGGAGCGTACAATAGCGCTGGCCAAGGCATGCGGAATGTATAAGGGGGAACTGTAAGCATGATAAACAAAGTTGGCAGGGACATTCCCGATGAACTTATAGGCAGGCACGGCGTATATATGGGCGCGGGATATCGCGACGGCGAAACCTATACCAAATGCGGCGTAAACGTGCGCATATGCGAAAAGCCACAGGGCAGCAAGCTTGTCGGCAGCATACGCGAGGCGATAGAAAAATGCGGCATGAAGGATGGCATGACGGTATCCTTTCATCATCATTTCAGGGATGGCGACTACGTTGCATCCATGGTGATGAAGGAAATAAAGGCGATGGGCATAAAGGACGTTACCATTGCGGCATCAAGCCTTGGCACAGCGCACGACGCCATAGCCGACATGATAGAGGAAGGCATAGTTACCGGCATACAGACCAGCGGCATACGCGGCAGACTTGGCGAGGTCGTATCGGCCGGCAAGCTGAAAACGCCTGCCGTAATACGCTCCCACGGCGGCAGGGTAAGGGCAATAGAGGAAGGCGACGTGCATATAGACGTTGCCTTCATAGGCGCGCCGACCGCGGACGAATTCGGCAACGCCCGCGCCGTTGGAGGCAAGAGCGACTGCGGCGTGCTGTCCTATGCAATGGCGGATGCAAAATACGCCGACCATGTTGTTATAATAACCGATACGCTCGTGCCGAGTCCGAACCTGCCCGCAAGCATACAGGGAATAGACGTGGACTATGTCGTTTGCGTGGATGCGATAGGCGACCCGGCGAAGATAGCCGCCAAGGCCGCGCGCATGACGAACGACGTGCGGGAGCTGACAATGGCTGCGCGCTGCGCGGACGTTATGGCCGCAACGCCGTACTTTGAGGACGGATTCACGTTCCAAACGGGCGCGGGCGGGCCGTCGCTTGCGGTAAACCGCTACCTTGAGCCTAAGATGAAAGCAAAGAACATAACCATGCGCTGGGCGCTGGGCGGAATATCCGCGCCCACGGTAACGCTGCTTGAAAGCGGCCTTGTTAACGCAATAATAGATACGCAGGATTTTGACCAGGTCGCCGTGAAATCGGCCGGGGAAAACGCGCGGCATTTTGAAATATCCGCATCGCAGTATGCTAACCCCGCCAATAAGGGCGCGTTTGTGAACCAGCTTGACTTTGTTATACTGGCCGCGCTTGAGGTGGACACGGACTTTAACGTGAACGTGCTTACGGGATCGGACGGTGTGCTGCGCGGAGCGCCGGGCGGGCATCCGGACGCGGCGGCGGGCGCAAAATGCTGCATAATAGTTACGCCGCTAATGCGCGGGCGCATGGCTACGATATGCGAGCACGTTGTTACCGTAACAACGCCGGGCGAGTGCGTGGACGTTGTTGTGACGGACCATGGCATTGCCGTGAACCCAAATAGGCCGGACATTGCCGCGTGGCTCGACGTGGCGGGCATAGAGCACACAACGATAGAAAAGCTGAAGGAGCTTGCGTATTCAATAGTCGGCACGCCGGAGCCGCTTGAATGGGAGGACAAGGTGGTTGCCGTGCTTGAGGCGCGGGACGGCAGCATACTGGACGTTGTGCGGCAGATAAAGCCATACAGGTTTGAATAAAATGGACGCGGTGCGGATAGATTCCTCCGCGCGCCTTATGGCGGAGCGGGACGCGCTGCTGATGCGCAGCGGCATACTGCGGGAGGAGCAGGCGGACGCGGTGTTCGGCATTGTGAACGGCGAAGGGAAGCTCGTTGCCTGCGGCAACTGCCGCGGATGCAGCCTAAGGTGCATTGCGGTGGATGAAAGCTGCCGCGGGGAGGATATGCTTTCCACGCTGGTATCTGCCATGCTTGAATATCAGTTCATGCGCGGCATAAGCCATGTTTTTATATGCACAAAGGCGAAAAACGCGCCCGTATTCGCGGGCATAGGCTTTTATGAGGTTGCGCGCGCGGGCGATGCGGCGGTGCTGATGGAAAACAGGCGCGGCGGGTTTGATGGCTACATAGCCTCGCTTGAGCGCGGCAGCGGCGTGCAGGGCGCGATAGTGATGAACGCCAACCCGTTTACGCTGGGGCACAGATACCTTGCCCAAAGGGCGGCGGAGAGCTGCGATAGCGTGCATATATTCGTGGTGCGGGAGGATGCGTCAGAATTTTCGTTTGAGGACAGGCTTAGAATGGTGCGCGAAGGCGTGAAGGACATACGCGGGGCAATAGTGCATTCAACGGGGCTATACATGGTGTCGCGCGCGGTATTTCCGTCCTACTTTCTTAAACGGACGGAGGACGCAACGGCGGTGCAGGCGGCGCTTGACGCGAATGTATTCATAAAAATCGCCGCCGCGCTTTCCATAAGCCGCCGCTTTATAGGCAGCGAGCCTTTCAGCGCCGTGACGAACGAATACAACCGCGTGCTGATGGATACGCTGCCAAAGCACGGCATAGAATGCCGCGAAACAGAAAGACTCACGATAAACGGCTGCGCGGTGAGTGCGTCAAGGGTGCGCAGCTTGCTTGCGGCGGGCGATAAAGATGGGGCGTTTGCACTGCTGCCCAAAAGCACACAGCGAATAATAGAGCAAATATTGTAAAATAAAAAACTCCGCATGGTTTGGGCTGTGCGGAGGTTTGCTTTATCGGGCACCGATAAGCCTTGCCCTCACTTTGAGACGGTCTGCCGCACAACGCTGAGCTTTACTGCTAGCAACGCGGGGTAATATTCGCCGTGGAATATATGAAAAGCCCGACGTAAGCCGGACTTTTTGTGATCTGCCGTTATTTCTCCCCAAACTGCACCTTTACGCCGTTTACCTCAACAACGTCGTCCGCGGGGATGAGAATGTATTTCAGGCCGTCTATTTTGCGCAGCTCTATCATGTCGCTGCGCTCCGGGTCAACCTTCACGGTGACCTCCGGCGTGGTTATGACGAATTGCTTTTTGTCTATCATGTTCACGGGCGGAAGGGCCGCGTCCGTGCCGAAGTGCGCATCGAACGCATCGGAGAACGCCTGCACGCGCTCCGCCGATACGCCGCATTGACCAAGTACCGCGCCAAGCTCGTTTTTGGATAGGGCGAGCGGCTCCTCAACATGGTTTTCCTTATGCATTTCCATTATTTGGCCTATATGCTCCTGCACGGACTGCACGGTTTCTATGCGGCATTCTTCTTCCAACGCTTCCGAAAGTATTTCGCTGAAAACCTCCTTTTGCGATGCGGCGGGCATGGGCGGCACTATACCGAAAACGGCCGTGGTGAACTCCGGATGGTTATCGGCTGTGCTCTTGGTGTAATAAAGCGTTGAGTATATGTTGGCGGCGCGGTTATCGAACGCGGGGAACATGAAGCCCAGCTGCGGCGCGGACACGGCAAAGCCGTTGTTGAGCGCGTTGAAGCAGTTTTCCGCAAGCTGATAGCTCAATACGGGCTGGGTCTGCTTAACGGGGCATATGCTGCAAATGAAGTAGCTGAATTCCTCGTCCGAAGCATCGTGCTGCGCATGGCCGTCGCTGCTTCGGTAAGGGACGGAGTAAGTGTCGTGCACGAGCAGTATTATATAGCCGCCGTCTATGTTCAGCGTCTGCGCCACGCGGTTGTAGAACGCGGTGAGCAGTTCCTCGTTTTCAAGGCCGCATGCGCGCATGGCCATGAGCAGCTTATGCTCCTCGCTTTCCATGACCTGCCGCGCGCTGAATTCAAGGTTGATAAGGCTGCGGCCTATAGTGCCGGTAATTGGCTTTTTCAGCAGGGCAAGGAACCGTTCCGATTCATCCTGCACCATTGTCTGCACGCTTTCGCGGAAGGTGCTTATTACCTTCTTTGATTCATTAACGTAGCAGCCGTGCACGGCGTTTATCCATGTTTTATCCGGCTTGAACCGGCGGCGTATCTCACGCGCTTCTTTATCGTTCATTATAATTAAACCTCGCATTATTCTCGTTTTGCCAAAAGGCAGATATGATTATACCATAAAACAGCCCTCCTGCGACAGCTTGCAAACGATGCCGCGCTTTGCTAAAATTACAGGCATGGCAACGGAGGAATTTACGGGCATGATATACGTTATGAGCGATATACACGGCAGCAGGCGCCGGTTCGACGCAGTAATGGAACAGATTAAGCTGACGGATGAGGATACGCTTTATATACTGGGGGACGTTACGCACAGGGACATAAAAAAGCTGAGCGAAGCGGAGCGGGAATCCCTTTTTGATTGGATAGACGCGCTGCCGACGGAGCTGGACATAACCGTAAACGGCAGGCGATACAAGCTTGTCCACGCCATGCCGAAGGAGCTTTTTTACCTTGCAAAGCGGCCGCAGCTTGGCGAAAAATACTTTTCCGTATGGGACAGGCAGTCCGGAGAGGCGCCGCTTAGCGGCGAATACACAATGATATTCGGTCATACCACCAGCCATCATTATCAGGATGGTTCGCCCATGCGCATATGGCACGGCCCTGATCGCATGGACATAGACTGCGGCTCCGCCTATCCTGACGTGCAGGATGAAAACGCCGAATTCATAGGCCGCCTGGCCTGCATAAGGCTGGACGATATGCGGGAGTTTTATTCGGGGGAGTCGATTTATTGATAAAAACCATTGCGCATATTGCCATTTGTGTGATTAAATAGCAGCGGAACAAAACGGCATATATGCAGAAAGGAAACAACGACATGATTTTATTGAAAAACGTTCGGCCGTATGACAAGTCGGCGGACGTGCAGGACATATTGATATGCGGCAGGGACATAATAGAGATCGCCCCGAACATAGACGTGCCTGAAAGGCTGATAGAGCAGACGATAGACGGCGGGGGCCTTGTTGCCGCGCCGGGCTATATTGACCAGCATGTGCATATAACGGGCGGCGGCGGTGAAGGCGGTTTTTCCAACCAGGTGCCGCCGCTGAAGCTGTCCCAGCTTGTGGACGCGGGCGTGACTACCGTTGTGGGCCTGCTCGGTACGGACGGCACAACGCGCAGCGTTGCCAACCTTGTTGCCAAGACGAAGGCGTTTAACGAGGAAGGCTGGACGGCGTACTGTCTTACCGGCTCATATTGGTACCCGACGCACACCCTTACCGGCTCCGTTATCGACGACATAACGTTTATTCAGGAGATAATAGGCGTGAAGGTGGCAATATCCGACCACCGCGGCTCCGGCATAACGAAGGACGAGCTTACGCGCCTTGGCCACGCGGCGCGCATGGGCGGCATGCTTTCCGGCAAGGCGGGCATAGTGCATCTGCACACCGGCTCCGGCGAAGAAGAGCTGCGCAAGATAATAGACATAGTGAAAACCAGCGACCTGCCCGTGAGCGTGTTCAGGCCCACTCACCTGAGCCGCCACATGGATCAGGCGGTTGAATTTGCAAGCCTTGGCGGCTACATAGACTTTACTGCCGGCACCAATCCTTCATACGTTGCGGGCATACTGAACACAGCCTTCTCCCGCGCGCCCAAGGACAGGGTTACGCTCAGCTCCGACGGAAACGGCAGCCTGCCCATGTGGAACGAAAAGAAGGAACTAATAGGCATCACCGCAGGCCGCGTGAGCGCGGATCACGACGTGATATGCGCCATGGTGAACGAATTCGGCTACAAGTATTCGGACGCCATACGGGTGCTTACCGAGAACCCCGCCAAGGCACTGAAGCTTTACCCGTACAAGGGCCTTCTTGCCGCAGGCTCCTGCGCGGACATACTGCTGCTGAGCGACGCCCTTGCGATAGACACCGTTATCGCCAACGGCAAGCTGTTCAAGCTGCACGGCAAGAGCATGTATACGCCGAAGTTTGAGTGAGGGAAGAGAAACGGTAAAGTAAAGCCCCCGATCCATAGCAGGACAGGGGGCTTTGTGCTTTGGTTATTCGCCGTCGATTATGGAGTATTTCAGTCCGGGTATTGTGGATTTATCCACGCTAATGCTTATTTCAGGAGTAGTGGAAACGTCAAGGGAGCGATGCACCTTGGCGGCGGAATACTGCCCGCAGGCGCAGTTATGTTCCCACCATATGAGCTTGACCACTTCCATACTGCCGTCCGGGCGGGCGGCGGCATCGTTGCGGAAAAGGGTGCGCAGCGCCTCTTTCAGCGCAAGGGCGTCATCGTCGCTGAAACCTGTTTTTTGCGCAGCCTGCACATTTATGGAGCCGTAGGTAACATATACGCCAAAATCGACGCGGTATTTTGAACCTATTGTATCGGAACCCCTTTTGCCCGGATCTACGCTGTCCGTTTTAAGATTGACGGACTTGGTTATTTGCAGATTGGTTATGGGCACGATATCGCGGCTGAAGGCGCTTTGTATGCTCACGGGGCCGCGGATGCCAACGGAAACGGCGTCGCTTTCGCTGACGGAAGCAGCATCATCGGTATCGGCTTTTTTATCGCTCTTTTTATCCGCTTTGAATGCGAATACCTGACCGAATGCGCGCACATCCAGCCATTGCTCGCAGGCTATACGCGCATAGTCGTCCTTGCTCAGGAGAGCCTCGCCGTTCTTTTTACCCTTGGCTTTTTTCTGCTCGCCCATTGCGTCCAGACATGCCTTGAGCGCAGGGCAGCCGTCCGCACGGTCGCGCAGGGAACGGAAAACGTCCACGCGGCGGTCGTCCGACTGTACGAATACTGGGTAACCTTCATCCATCCAGCGGTTGCGGATCTTGCGCTTCAGGCAAACGTCCGAAACCTCGCCGTGGCCGTCATATGTGGTGCGCGGGCGGTTGCCGCCCAGAGGATCGCCGTTGGGATTGGCGTTCCTGACGGTGAATACAAGTGCAAAATCGATTTTGTTGTTTAACGTAGCCATTGTTTAGTCTTCCTTTCCGTATTTACTTGGCAGTGTATATGTATAAAATGTGTGCAGATAGCCAGGCCCGAGAGGTGCATCCTTGTTCGGCCACAATTCGGTCGCTATGCCGAGCAGACGCTCACGCTCCTGCATGAATACGAACGGCTGGCGCAGCTTTTTCATATATGGCTCCATACGGGCCATAAGCTGCGGAATTTCCGCATCGGGACGGCGGGCAACGTGCGGCATAAGACGCATTGCATTGCTGGGGCGGTTGTCGTTTTCTTGTTTTTCGGCATCAAGAACAATGCGCTCCACAATGTTGTCAAGCGCAAGCAAAGCGCCAAATGCAGCGTCGCGGCTGTTTATTGCCAAAGACGATGCAGGCTGCGCCGCCCATGCGTCCTGCTTTAACCCTCCTTTTGCTGTCATGGCATGACGCATGCTTAGATATCCGTTCAAAAAGCCGCTACCCAGCCGCGCATCCTTCAGCCTTTCTTCTGCGGCGAATGAGGATTCTATGCGGCTGATTATACGTTGAATATATGCCGCCGTGCTTACGCCGCTCTTTTCAAGATACGGTATAAGCTTATCGTGGATATGCATCCATGTGAACGAGGGCTTTATAACATATGCATTCGTAAGCAGCGTCGCGTTCGTGCGGCCGTCCCGCTGGCTTGTTCGGATGCCGTTGTGTTCTTCCGCCATGGCGTCCCATTCGCATATATCGGCCACGGCGAGTAGGCACCCGAACAGTTCATCGCGGCCGGAAGGCGGGGAATACGGCTCAAACGGCGGCGAGGGCTTGCGCTGTTCGGCTTTTGCATAAAGCTCGCTTAGCTGCGCGCTGAATCCCGCAAGAAACATATATGAAAGCGGGCGGCTGTCTGCTCGTTCCTCGGGCGCAAAGCTGCGCTCTATCTCGCCCAGCAGAGCTAAATACCATGCGGCACGGTTGCCGCGTCCGCTTTGCCCAAGTTGCTTAAGATAGGGGAGCAGCTTGCAATAAAGATGTAGCCATGTTTCGCGCGGGGACTGAACAAAGCTTTGCATCAGCCTGAGCGCATTGGTGGGGAACTTCCCGCTTTCGGCGGCGTCAAACTCTATTTTATGGGATACGGCAAGCAGTCTGCCGAAAAGATAATCCCTGTCTGTGCGTGTTTTGTCCAGCTCCGGTGAAACTGCACCGCGGCCAGACTGTATGCTTTCTTTGCGTATCAATGCGCACGCGACTGCAACGCACTCGGCCCAGGCAAAGCCGTTCCATGCGCCTTTGCTGTCCGTAAAGCTGAGGGGCCTGACGGCGCGGGCAAAAGCCTGCTCCACCATGTCAAGCGGCAGGGGAGCGCCATCCACCACGCAGCCCAGCAGCCGAAGCTGCATTCCACGCATAAGCTTGGTCGCGTTCTTATCGCCGGAACGGTCGCTGCGGGCGATATTGACGGCATCGCGCCCCATTACAGCGGAGCATATCTCAATCCATGTGGGCGTGCGAATCTTTTTATTTGCTCCGGGCATTTCCCACAGGCAATCTTCCGCCCATGCATTGAGCCGCGAAACATACATATTGCCGGGCATTTCTTGATAATATGTTATGGACATGCGCCCCTGCGTGGCGGCTTGAAGGCCGATTATCACGATTTCATTCATGCGGCGGTGAGCTTCTTTTGTCAAATTAGTCGCAGCCGTATATGTTTTCTGCGTTTCCGTGTAGCCGTTTGCAGCATCGCGCAGGGCAATGGCATAGGCTTCAAACGTATCGGGCTTGGCTTTATTCTCCGATTCATAGCCAAAAGGGTCATTGCAGATATTGAGTACGGGAATGGCGGTGTTCCAGGCGACAATATGCATGCCGTATCGATTAAAGCCCTGATGATCAATTAGCCATAGCAGCGCATTGTGCGCCTTTACGGAGGCTAAACCGCTGAGCGCTGCCGCGCTGCGGTCCTCGATAAAGCGGCCCTTATACTGGAACGGGAAATCAACATCACGCGCGGATATGAGCTTAGGGTTGCCGTCCAGCTTAGGGTGGCTTTGCAGCCCCGGCAGCACTTGACCGGTTGCGTAGCATAGTTCCGGCGTTTCGTCGAGCAGGGTAGCCCAATATCGGCCCCAGCTTTCGCGCACATCGCCGCGCATCCACAGCCGATTTTCTTCATGCATATCCTGTATACTGAAGCATACCACGTCTTTATAGGGGGAGCGTAGCTTCAGCCCGGGAACGTTCATTAAATCGCTGAACAGGGTTTGCTTTTCAAGATAACTATACAGAACCTTGATGCAGTCAGGCGCGCCGGGAAAGCTGCACCAATCGCCAAGCTGCTGCATATATGCGCAGAACTTAGCGTCATCGGCTTCGCCATCGACTATAAGATATTTAAGCTGTTCTGCGAGCGGATATGGCTTTATTGAGCTTCCCGTGCGCGCTTCTGCGGCGATGGTGCTCGGCACGGCGCAGTGCCTATCATTTTCCGGCACCCGTTCAGCCGTTACAAATTCGCCTTTGGCGGACAGGATTATGTTCAGCTCTATATTTTTGTTTATAAAGCCTACGCTCAGCATGTCGCAGTCGGGCGTGCCTATAATGGCATCGTAAACTTCACACAGCTTTTGTATCCAGCTCATGCGTTTTCATCCTCCGCGGAGAAATTGTTGTATTTTTGGCCGAACTTCTTTGGATGCATCGGGCGTATTGGCCTATACATCGACTTGCCGCACTCTTCGGGTGAGGGGAAGATTATTTCGCCGTCTGTCATTTGGGCATGCCAAAGCCGCACGCCAAGTTCGTTTTTGCCCGTTTCATCCGGATATGCAAAGCTCATGTAATAATTACTATTGCAAGAACTTTTTTTCTTAAAATATAAAAATGGTATTGGCTAAAACGATACTATGCCGCATTGCATATCATAATACCGTGGCTTTAGCACGCAGATACCCGTATCGCCTATGGTATATATGGCATCATTGCTGCGCAGCTCTTGATAGGAATTGCCATAAACGGAAACGCTGTACTGCTGCGCTTCCATTAGAAGGTACAGCTTTTCTTTAAGGCTGATATTGCCTGAAAGGCGGGCTATAAGCTCGGCGCCTTTCCCAAACGGGACGATTACGGAGTGAGTTTTATCGGGTATAACTTCAAAACTGCTATATGCCGTGCGGAAGCTCTGTGACAGCGGCATGCTGATGCCACAGTCGAAATTGGCTGATTCACGCACCCTTTTATCGTTGTAAGAAAGAAGATTTACTATGGATTCGCCATTAAGCTTGGGCAAGGGAAAACCCGAGTGCTCGGCTGTATAGTCCTGCTGCCGTTCGAAATAGTCTGCAATGGAGGCGGGCATATCAAGTTCATCGGCTGGAACGCTTGCGATTATGGTTCGTGCGGTATTGCCGCCGTACTGTATTTCAGGCAATTTGTCGAGCTTTTCATCGCATAGATGCCATATATACACCGTGCCAGTATCGTATTCCAAGCTGCGGTTGCGTTGCCGTGCATAGAACAACGGTAGCTTCGCAGCATACTGAGAGGAACGTTATGGTGCGCTCAAACAGCGTTTTGCAATGCGCTGGAAGTGACTGTATTTCGTCAAATATCAGCACGGAATCGGTAAGGCTGTGCAGCCTGCGCGCGTCCGTATTGCTTGCGCCGAAGCAGGCGTTTAGAAACTGCACAAGGCTGGTGAGTATTATATCGCTGTTCCAGCGCTCGGTAAGGCGGTGCGGCCAATATCGCCGGAAGTATCGAGTTCGCGCCTGCGAAAATCATCAATGCGGAGCAGCAAAGCAGCCCAATCAGGCTGCTGCTCAATATACACGGACGGAATGCCGTATTCAAAACAGGTGGAATCATACCTGTCTGCATCGATAAGGATACTGAGCAAAAGCCGCGTAAGCATGCCATAATGGAATTTACGCTCGTCGGTATCACATTTGCCTTTTAAGTGCTCTGTAAGAAAAGTGCGTATCTCTACGCATGCTTTGGCAAAAAGCTCATCCAATTCATCGGCGGGCATTATGTTTTCCAAATAATAGGCCACGGCCTCGTCGTAATGCTCATTTGCTTCGCTTTGCATGGCGGGAGTGAACGCCGATTGCCCAATGCCGTCAAGACAGTCCATAAGTCCCGTATGGTGGCCGCGGATGCAAAGGGCAATTATCTGCGCCGTGAGCAGCTGAAAATAATCGGCACCGGCTGCGCAAAACCAGCGTCGATAAGCAAATATTGCGCCGGTCGGCGCATGATGGTGCGGCGAAGCGGCGGAAAGAGGATCTGTGGCTGCGGATATAAGATATGCCGCGAATGCGGCGGTGGCCTTTCCCATGTCGTGCAGTAAACCTATAAGCTGCGCTATTGCGGATAACCCGAGCCGCTGCGCCATGTGTTTGCTTAATAAACCAACCTGCAAACAGTGTATTTTGAGCGGCTGCTTCGCTCCGTCGGTTTTGCGGATATGCGCTATCAAGATACAAGCCTCCATTGGAAGAAATTGACACCTTGATTTTAGCACGGTTTGGCGCTGTTTAACAACAAAAACCGTTTTTGCACCAATGCATAATCCCCCTTATCCTTCCGCATACTACCGATACAAAACATGATATGGCAAGCATGGAAATGAATTATTCAGGAGGAATAGAGAACCATGAAGGCAACCGGAATTGTGCGGAGAATTGATGAGTTGGGCCGCGTAGTCATACCCAAGGAGATACGAAGAACGCTGAGAATACGCGAAGGCGACCCGCTGGAGATATTTACCGACCGCGAGGGTGAAGTGATACTGAAAAAGTATTCGCCGATAGGGGAGCTGGGGGATTTTGCGAAGGAATACGCGGAATCGCTCCAGCTGGCGCTTGGGATGACGGCGGCCGTGTGCGACAAGGACACGGTGATAGCCGCGAGCGGGCCATGCCGCAAGGAGCTGATAGATAAGCCCATACACAGCGACCTTGAGGAGCTGATGGACAGGCGCGGCAGGCTGTGCGTTGGGGCGGACGGCGGCACGGCGCCGCACATTACTGCGGACGGGGCGCAGCCCTTTGCCGCGGCGGCGATAGCCACGATAATTTGCGCCGGGGATCCGATAGGCGCGGTGATGCTGCTCAGCCGCGACGAGAACGCATCCATAGGACGTGCGGAGCAAAAGGCCACGGAAACGGCGGCGAATTTCCTGGGGAAGCAGATGGAAGGCTGAAAAAAGCGAGACACACGGGCGCATGGTGCTATGCCATGCGCTTGTTTGATTAATCGAACTAAAAATATATAATGATTGAATAAAAATTGTTATATTGAACATGCTTGAGGAGCCATGCTATAATATACACACGCGTATCCATGTATGCCGGTACAGAAAAGCATGGCTGCGTGTGAGTGGTGAAAAAACATAGAAAACAGGAGGAAAAAATGAAAAAGTATTTGGCGTTTGCACTGGCGCTGATAATGGCGCTTGCGCTTATCCCGGGCGCTGCGCTTGCGGATAAGGGCGGACCCGGTGGCGGCGGCGGCCCCGGCGGCGGCGGTGGACCCGGTGGCGGCGGTAATCCCGGCGGTCAGCAGGGCAGCTACCTAAATCAAGAAAGATGGAATGGCAACATAAAGGTCGTTTGGGATACGTTTACGGGTAGCGGGACTACAAAACCCGGCAATAACGGCACGGGTGTGACCGCGGTTACGCTGAACAGCACCGCCGTTACGCAGCAGGATTCCAACACAACAGGCGCAGCCAGCGGCGCGGCGCTGAGCAGCTATTATTTTTCCGCAAGCAGCAAGAATGAGCAGAGCGTGGAGCTTGCCATAACGGCGGCGGAGGGCTACTATGTATCCAGAATAGTTGTGGCCTGCATAGACCCGCAAGGCCGGAGCCCGTACAGATGCAATACATGGAGCGCGGGCAATGCATATGACGTTAGATTCAGCCTTGCCGAATCCAAGAAGGAGACGAACGGCACGTTCACGCTGGAAACAAATCTTAGCAGCAAGCAATTCTGCCACAGCAGCAATGGCAGCAACCACGGTTACTATATACTTATTCAGGTTGCGCCCATACCGCAGCCCGTTTATGTTGAATATGACTACGGCGAAATACTCAACATGTTCCCGGGCGACACCAAGCTTGCCGATCTGTTCAACAACAGCGCGATGTGGACAACCGTGGCAAGCGACAACGCATACGGCAGTGGCGAGGGCAATTTCGTGGAATATACCAAATTCGCTTATAATTATAGCCAACCATCCGACATACAGAACTGGAAGCATACCACCAACAGCATAAGCCTGACGGCAATGGCTGCCGTCACGCCGAAGAACGTAAAGTTCCTCGGCTGGGAAGTAACCTATTATGCAAAATGCACAAGGAACGGCAACGAGCTGACCTTCTCCGAGCAGGTGGGCACGAGCAGCAACATAGGCGAAAGACAGAGCCTGAATGTATACACCCACGCAAAGCTTGTCGCCAAGTGGGAAACCGACACCACGCCTACCCCCACTCCCGAACCGGGGAAGATAAAGATTAAAATATGTAAGGCCATAGATGGCGACGGCATAAGAGAGCTTCCGGAGAATTACACTATAAAGGTGAAGGTCGGCGACGAAGAAAAGACCATGAGCATAGCGAACCTTATGGAGGTAGAGTTCGAGGTTGAGGTTGGCAAGGAATATACTATAAGCGAAACCTATAAGTCCGATATTCCAAATTACGATTTCGTAAAGGCGACGATTTGGGAGCGGAATATAGCCAATGGCTTTAAGATAACATTTGATGAGGACGACGACGGCAGGACTATTATTATCACAAATAAATATGTCAAGCATGGCACGGTAATAAAGCCCGGTAAGCTTACCATAAAGAAGACCGTTGAAGGCGTTGACGTTCCCGATAATTACGAAGTTACCGTGAATGTGTATAACTCGGATAAGTCGGTGAATGAAAACATAAAGCTGAACAAGGCGAACAGCTTCTCCCATACGCTTGAGCTTGAAGAAGACCGTTATTACATAAAGGAAACTACCTTCACCGATATAAACGGCTATCAGCTTACAGGCATGGATACGCAGGAACACCGTCCCTACGATGGAAACGGCATAAACAAAATATTCCGCATGTCTGTATCGGACAACAGCAAGGCCGATATCACCATCATCAACAAATACGAGCGCGTTCCCGAAAAGGCCAAGCTGACCGTGATAAAGGCTGTTGAAGGGCTTGAGAACGGCGTTGAACTGCCCGATTATTACAAAGTTACCGTGACCGTCGGCAATCAGACCATAACCCTGAAAAAGGGCGAGCTCAGCAGGACAATAGAGCTTGACGCGGGCACTTACACCGTGACCGAGACAGATATGTCCAACATAGATGGTTACGACTTCGTAAAGACCGAGTACAGCAATCTTGACGCGAATAACGGCATAACGCTTGCCGAGGGCGGCGAGAAAACCGTTACCGTGACCAATACCTACTCCAAAAAGCAAGAGCCTAAGGCGAATCTGACCATCAAGAAAACCGTTGAGGGCGTGGATATACCCGAAGGCTACGAGGTTACCGTTGCCGTGAACGGCACCGAGCACAAGCTGAACAAGGCTAATGGGTTCAGGCTTGATATTGAAGTGGCCCCCGGCAAATACACCATAGAGGAGAAGGGCTGCACCGAAATAAACGGCTACTACTGCGAAGCCACCACCATAACCATAAACGGCCAGACTACGCAGGAAATAGAGCTTGCCGATATGACGGAAGGCAAGGTTCAGATAACTAACAAGTATGCCGAGGAGCAGAAGCCCCAGAACGGCAAGCTGACTATAACCAAGAGCTTCCGCGGCGTTTACGCTTACGACCTGCCCCGCAGCTTCACCGTGTATGTGCACCCCATGAACGAGGACGGCATGACGCTGGGCAGCGCAATGGCCGTTGTGCTTAACCGCAACAGCGACAATACCTATTCCGCAACGATAGAGGTTGGCTATAACGTATACGAAGTGACGGAGCAGAACCCGTACCTGAGCGGCTATGTGTTCACAGGCGCGAATTACTCCGCCGTAAGCACCGGCAGGGACGTGGCAGGGTACGATCTGCCCAGGACAAACGGAATATATGTCAGCACGGGCGAAAACGGCACAGCGAGCGTTGCCGTAACCAACAGCTACTATTATGATTACCATGACTACGTTCCCGTGATTCCTCCCACCAAGCCCCTGCCCCCGCAGACCGGCGATTCCGGCACGGCGTACATGGGCATAGCGCTTTGCGTAATGGCCGCCGCGGCGTTTGTTGCAGCGCGCAGCCGCAAGCGCAGCTAAATCTTTGCAGAATAAAAGAAGGGCGAACCGAAAAGGCTCGCCCTTTTGATATGCCGGTTTTTACATGATGGTAAATGGGGTCTTTGGCTGCTGCGCCCGCCGTGTAGTTTTTTGATTATTTTGATTTAATATACGGCTTGCCGTTCGCGGCGGGAACATGCGCCTTGCCAACGAAGAGTATGAGCGCGATTATCGTTACCACATACGGTATCATGGATATTATGTTCACCGGTATGGAGCCGCTTGAGCCGACGACTACCTTCAGCCCGTTGCAGAAGCCGAACAGTATGCAGCCAAGCATAGCGCCCTGCGGCTTGAACTTGCCGAATATTACCGCGGCAATGGCTATGAAGCCCTGGCCTATAACTATGGACGGGCGATACACGGAAACCGTTGCAAGCGTTATGCTCGCCCCGCCAAGGCCAGCAAGGAAGCCGGAAAGCGCAACGCATATATAGCGCACGAGGGACACGTTTACGCCCAGCGTATCCGCCGCCTGCGGATGCTCACCCACGGCGCGGAGCCTGAGCCCGAAGCGCGTTTTATAGAACACGAACCATATAACAAGCACCAATATGAACGCTACATACGCGGAAGCGTATGTGTTGAACACGTTGTCAAGAAAGCCGTTCTTTGCAAACGCTTCGCCCCATTTGCCGCCAAGGTTGGCGTTGCACCATTCAAAAAGGCCGTTGAATATGCGGGGGAGCTTATTGGGCACTGGGTGCGTTTCCGTATTGCCGGCAAAGAGCAGGCGGCAAACGTAAACGGCAATGCCGCTGGCAAGGAAGTTTATTGCCGTGCCGGATATGGTTTGATCCGCCTTGCAGGTTATGCAGGCAAAGCCGTGTATCAGCGCGAAAACCATGCCCGCAAGACCCGCGCAGATGAACGCCAGCCAAGGATTGCCGGAAAAATAGCCCACGGCAGCGCCGGTGAAGGCGCCTATTGTCATCATGCCCTCTATACCGATGTTTATAACGCCGGATTTTTCGGAGCAGCAGGAGCCGAGCGCCGCAAACAGCAGCGGGGGAGTATACATAAGCGTGGCATTAAGCACAATGCCGAGCGTTTTAAGCAACTGGTCCATGTTATACGCCTCCCTTATTCTTTTTGTTGCTGCTTATCATCATCCTGAGCAGGCTTGATATGGCGATGCACAGCACTATGCAGCCCATTATTATGTCAACTATTTCGCTCGGGGCATCAAAGCGCGTGCCGCCGAACTTCATCGCGCCGAAGAACTCTGCGCCCAGCAGCACGCCGAAGGGATTGGTGCCGCCTATAAGCGCAACGGTTATGCCCTGGAAGCCGTAGCCCTCCTGCCCGGCAAACTGGCTGACCTTATACGTTACGCCCATAACCTGCAGCGCGCCCGCAAGGGAAGCGAGCATGCCGGATATGCTCAGCGCCGTAAGCACGGAGCCGTTTGCGTTTATGCCGGCGTATTCCGCGGCGGAGCGATTGAAGCCGACCGCCTTAAGCTTGAAGCCGAGCGTTGTGCGGTTGATTATATAATAGATCACCACAACGCATATAAGTGCGATGAACACGCCGAAATGCGCTTTGGGCGAAAGGCCGGGCAGCCAATCGGATATGGTTATCTTTGCCGTATCCGCAATGGGTACGGACCAGGTTTTGCCGTCGCCGACGTTCACGCCGTCAAGATTTACGATAAAGTTTGAAAAATAGTAGGCTATCCAGTTAAACATTATCATGCACAGCACTTCGTGCGCGCCGAAACGGATTTTCAAAAAGCCTACCAGTCCGCCCCAGAGCGCGCCCGCAGCAAGCGCGGCGATTATGCAGAGGGGAATGTGTATATACGCGGGGGCCTTAACAAACGCGCCAACCAGCATTGCAGCAACGCTGCCCATAACGTATTGACCTTCCGCACCTATATTGAACACGCCTGTTTTGAATGCGAAGGCGACGGAAAGGCCGGTGAGTATATACGGCACGGAATATTCAATGAAGCTATACGAAATATTCTTTGAGGAGCGGAATATAACGCCGAACAGCTTGCCGTAGGATTCAATGGGGTTATAGCCGGCGATAAGCAGGGCGATAGCGCCCACTATGAAGCCGATTATTATGGAAATCAGCGTATAGGTGAACGCGCTTTCCTGCAGCTTTTCAATAAAGCGCTTTGTGTTTATGCTATTCTTCATGCGCCGATCCTCCCGCCATCATCAATCCAAGCTGCTTTTCGTCCGCTTCGCTTCCGCTCATGCTGCCGACTATTTTGCCTTCGAATATAACGTCTATCCTGTCAGAAAGGCTCATAACCTCGTCCAACTCAAAGCTTACCAGCAGCACGGCCTTGTGCTTGTTGCGCTGATCCACAATGTACTTATGCACATACTCAATCGCACCAACGTCAAGCCCGCGCGTGGGGTTAACGGCGATAAGCAGATCCTTATCGTTTGTAACCTCCCTTGCAATTATCACCTTTTGCTGGTTGCCGCCGGAAAGGTCGCCCGCCGGTTCGTGCTCGCAGCCGCGGGGGCGAATATCGTATTTTTCAATAAGCTCCCTGGCGTGCTCGTCAATGGCCTTGAAATTGAGCGCGCTGTGATTGGAATACGGCTTTTCGTCCGCGTTTTGCAGAATAAGATTATCCTCAACCGAGAAATCCAGCACCAGCCCGTGCTTATGCCTGTCCGCCGGTATGCTTGAAATTCCCATGTCGAAAAGCTGGCGCGGCGTTTTATTGTAAGCGTCATGGCCGTTCATGGTTATTGCGCCGTGAGTTGCTTTCTTTAGGCCGGTAAGTATTTCCACCAGCTCGGTTTGGCCGTTGCCGTCTATGCCCGCTATGCCTACTATTTCGCCCTTCCTTACGGTTAAGTCAAGCCCGCGGAGAACTTCAACGTTCCTGTAATCCTTGGCGTGCAGATCATGCACCTCCAGCGCCACTTCGCCCGGTTCTATGGCGGCCTTGTCCACCTTGAACTCAACGCTGCGGCCGACCATCATGGCGGCAAGCTGCTGCTCCGTAGTGTCCGCAACGCTTACGGTGTTTATATATTTGCCCTGGCGGATGATTGTGCAGTAATCCGCAGCGGCTTTTATTTCCTTCAGCTTGTGGGTTATGAGTATAACGGTTTTCCCTTCTCGCGCAAGGTTATGCATTATTTCGATAAGTTCTTCTATCTCCTGCGGGGTAAGGGAGGCCGTGGGCTCATCCAGTATCAATATATCTGCGCCGCGGTACAGCACCTTCAGTATTTCTGCCCGTTGCTGCATGCCTACGGATATGTCCTCAATCTTGGCATCGGCATTCACCTGCAGGCCGTAGCGGGCGGATATTTCGTTCACCTTCGCACGCGCCGCCTTCATGTTCACCCGCCCGCCGGGGAGCATGGGTTCCATGCCGAGTATTATGTTTTCGGCCACGGTGAACGGCTGCACGAGCATAAAGTGCTGATGCACCATGCCTATGCCCAGCTCTATCGCCTTATTGGGGCCGGATATGGAAACCTCTTTGCCGTTTATGAATATTTGGCCGGATGTGGGATGATACAGCCCGTATAATATGTTCATAAGCGTGGATTTGCCCGCGCCGTTTTCGCCCAATATGGCGTGTATTTCGCCCTTGTGAACGGTCAGGTTAATCCCGTCGTTTGCTTTGAAGGAGCCGAACATTTTAACTATGTTCTTCATTTCAACCGTGGGGCGGCTCATATCTATGCGCCCGTTTTCCTCCAAGCCGGCTCACCTCCTTAAAATAAAAAATATGTGTTTGCGTGATGTGATAATGGATTTGTTATAACAAATCCCTGCCCGATATGCTTCGGGCAGGGATGCGCTTATTCAGCTATTAGTCATCCAGGGTGTAGTAATCGGAACCGTAGGCGGCATCAAAGGCCTCGGTAGTGGCGGGAACCTTGATTTCGCCGGAGAGGATCTTTTCCTTGGCGGCGGCAACGGCGGCCTTGCACTCGTCGCTCATCAGGGTGTCGGTGGGGGCTACGTCAACAGCGCCGGAGGTGATGTCGTAGTTGACATCGCTGCCGGGCTTGAGGGTGCCTTCAACGCCGTCCTTGCACAGGGCGAATACGCCGTTGTCAACGCGCTTTACGGCGCTGGTCAGCACGGCTTCGGGGGCCAGAGAGGACTGATCCTGGTCAACGCCTATTACCAGCTTGCCCTGTTCCTTGCCGGCTTCGATTACGCCAAGGCCGGTGGCACCGGCGGCATGGTAAACAACGTCCGCGCCGTTGGTGTACATATTGATGGTGGCAGCCTTACCGCCCGCGGCATCGCCGAAGCTGTTGGCATTGTAGCACTGAATCTGGCAATCGGGGTTGGTGTCACGCACGCCGGCATAGAAACCATAGCCGAAGGTGTTCATGACGGGGCTGACCATGCCGATAACGAAGCCAACGTTGTTGGTCTGGGTCATGGTGGCAGCGGCAACGCCTACCAGATAGGAGCACTGCTCGGTGGCAAAGTTAACGCCGATAACGTTATCGCCAACGCTGGAATTATCAACGATAGCGAAAGTCTGATCGGGATAGTTGGCGGCAACTTCCTTAAGGGTGTCGGCCATCAGGAAGCCGATGCACAGGATAAGGTCATAACCTTCGTCAACAGCGGTCTCGAGGTTGGGGGCATAGTCGGCGTCGGTCTTGGATTCGAAGTACTTAACTTCGCAGCCAAGCTCTTCCTGAGCCCTCTGCAGGCCGGCCCACGCAGAAGCGTTGAAGGACTGGTCGTTGATTCCGCCGGTATCGGTAACCATGGCTACGCGATAGGGTTCCTTGTTGTCGTTAGCGGGAGTGTTGTCCTGGTTCTGATCCGCGGGAGCGGAGCAGCCGAT
>ERZ773148.1236-NODE-1236-length-21426-cov-3.048945_pt1 | contig 21426 bp, 21 predicted proteins | sample MGYA00580846_ERZ773148 | MGnify/ENA primary metagenome ERZ773148 (study PRJEB29015, sample SAMEA2737879) | human gut metagenome | biome: human gut; feature: human-associated habitat; material: faeces | place: China | collected 2012 ... | reverse complement strand
GATAAGCGTCAAAAAATTGATGCGTAGCAATTAAAAATTTAAAGTTATAAATAAACTCCAAGTAGGGATAACAGCCTTCTACTTGGAGTCAAAATTTAATATAATTATTTATCATTAAATATATAATCTTTTATACTATCATATCGAATTACAATAGGAAAATTTGATTCTATTTGTTCTACTAAAACTGAGTTTGCATTATATTGAAATGAAGATAATATAATACCACTAAAAACAAAAAACACCACTAACCATTTCATGACTTAATCTGTTAAATAAAAAAAAGTTTCAATAATTGCTTCGGGAGCATAAGATTTGGGGGTATCTACTATTCTAACTAAAATATATACCCAGTTTATACCATCAGCTTCATTATATTCCCGTAATTCCACTTCGTGTAAAGTTTTGAATTTGCCATGTAATATATCCGATGCTGTTTTAGTAGATATTTTCAATAATTTAAATTCAATACCACTATTTGGTTTCCAACTATTTACAAATCTTCTTACAGCATCAATACCTTCTATTTTTGCTGCTTGCAAACGGTTTTCAATTGCAGCACTTATGCCTTCTTCAATATCTTGAACCATACACTCAATTGCCATCCCTACGATAGCATTAGGAACGAAAGGTATTGATAATGAAGACTTCGGATCTTTAGCCCAATCAAAAAAACTAAAAACGTCCAATATCATACTTGTGTGTTTTAACAAACGAAAAATTGAAACTCTCATTCCATTATTTGCAAAAAAATGATATTGATTAATACCTTTAGTTGTTACAATCTTACCATCAACTTGAAATCCGAAATTTTTGCCTTGCTTTACCGTAACTTCGCTTCCGTCAATAGTGTAATAGGTCGCTTCATATATTTTCCTATTACCTGTATAAACTTTCCCCGTATTGGTAACCATTTTCCCTTTTTCCAATTTTAACAAGGCAATATTCTTTATCTGTTGTTTTGCTCCTTCTTCTATTGAATCAACTATTTTATCTGATACATAATCTAAAAACAATTCAGATATTACTATTTCACACCCATCTGTAGTGTATAACTCGGGAAACCTATAAGAACCTTCTTTAGGACGAATATATAACAATGGATCTCCATAATAAATATCAATTTCTTTTGTAGAAGAAGATAACGAAGCCTTTAATGTCATTTTCATAGCATTGTGTTATTTTGTTTATACTTTTTTAAATCAAAATGAATCATATTAGCGACACCTTGGGCATCTACAATACAATCATCAACTTTAATTAATGTTTTCCCATCTTCCAATATTATCGTAAAAGATAGTTTATCCCCTGGTTGTGTATTTATTGTTTTTGCATATAAAGTTACAATTCCATCTTTGGGTAATTCTTCAATTCTATTAGTACCTTCTGCATCCTTCCAATACACCTCCACAATCTCAGGTTGTTTTTCTTCCTTCGATTCAGATGCAATCGGAGCAATCGGCTGTTGTGAAATTTCCGACACCTTCCAAACCTTCTCCCTCACCTCCAGATTATTCCTCTTGATAATACCAGGTGAAAGATATATGGTCATTACCATCGAAGAAGATCCTGTACTCATACCTTCCTCTATCTTCAAGCAAAAGCAATCCCAAAACTGAAAAATATCAGCAATCTCCACTTCATTGTATATAAAATGGATTTCTCCATTATGCATGGCTCCTTCATTCAGCCAGTCATAAAAAAACGCCTCGTCTCCGCTGCATTCAAACGCAAGCGTAATCAAATCCCCCTCGACCGGCAGATTCTCCCGGTTGCCGATTTCTTCACAAACCTGTATGTGCAGCTGGATGATTCTTCTCAGGTTCGAATCATCATAGTGTTGGATATGGCAGCGATAATTGTAATAAAGTATCGGAATTTCTTTGCCACGAATTTTCAATATAGCTTGATAAATCATGATAATAAAATTTCAAGTAATCAACTATGGTAACAAATCACGACTAATCCAATAATAAGCTTGTCCGTTGGACTGGACCACTGCTCTGAAATTCTGGCTCCGGAGGACGCGGTTATCCGGGCGGGGGAAACGGTGGCAAGGGTCGGTTCTACGGGGGATTCCACCGGCCCGCATCTTCATATTGAGATCCGGGTGAACGGCGTGGCCTACGATCCGGCCGGCGTCGTGCCGGTCAGCGAATATGCTTGAGCTGCGGATTCGCGGGGTGGACTTCCGGCTGAGCCTGCTGTTCCCCGCGGCGATTGTGGTGCTGCTGTCTCTGGATTCCTCCGGCCTTCCCCTCTGGTGCGTCGCGGCGTCCGCCATGCATGAAGCGGGGCATTTCCTCGCCCTGTATGCGCTGGGAAGCCGGCCGGCGGCAATCAGCGTCGGCATATTTGGGGTGAGGGTGGAGCAGGCGCCCACCTCCCGGCTCGGATACGGCGGCAGCCTGCTGGTCGCGCTGGCCGGCCCGCTGGTGAATCTGCTGACCTTTGCTGTGCTGGCGGCGGCTGTCGGAATGAACGCGCCCGCGCTGATCCATCTGACCATGGGGGTCTTTAATCTGCTGCCGATCGGTCCGCTGGACGGCGGACAGGCTCTGTACTTTTTTCTGGCCGGCCGTATGGAGGAGGAACGCTGCGAACAGCTGGGACAAATCGTGTCGGTCGCCGTGCTGGTTCCGCTCGCAACGGCCGGATTCTATGTGCTGATCCGCAGCGGATACAATTTTACCCTGCTGGCGGTCAGTCTCTATCTGGGACTCCTTCTCCTATTCAAACGAAAATAAAAGCGGCCGGGCCGGTTTATAGTATAATCAACAGGATACGGTAGGGAAAACGGCTTGATTCCGGCCCGAAGGCGCCGGATTACGGATTTATAAAATGGCGGAGGAAGAACATGGCCTGTTCGCTGGAGGAACTGTTTGAGCGTGTTCAGAAACCCGCCCGGTATACCGGGGGCGAGTTGAACAGCGTAATGAAAAGGAAAGAGGAAGCGGCGATCCGGTTTGCCTTCTGCTTTCCGGATACCTATGAGAAGGGCAAAATTGCTCCATTACCTAGTACTATTTAGTGTTAGGAAACTTTACTGTATACAAGATAAAGTGGTCATGTAACACAGAAGGAGATTCAATAAACCCAATTTTAACTGTGGCTGCTAGTCGTGTATGGCGGAATTCGTGTAGGAAAGACGAGCAATAGACGTGCATATAACCAACGAGAGACTAGCATTAGTCTCTCGCTTTTTTATGTCCCAATTGAAGTAAGCGGAAAGCAACTTCAAAAATAATTATGCAGGGTGCCTTCGCTTCTTTTGTAGTTGCGAAGGCATTTCTGCTTGGCGTATACCCAAAGCGATGAGATTTCGTTGCTGTTGGTTAACTATGAGACGCCAAGAGCCGAAAGCTGGTTTAAGAACAATCTGCAAAAGCTCGTTAGCGTTTCAGCCAATATGGCTACATTGGCCTTCAATCGTGCATACCGGCGGCTGGTAGAAGAACAGAACCGAACAAATTCGGCGTTCCCAGTCGCAGTATATGAGGCAAAGCAGGATCTCGCGCTGTTTGACAGCCGTGCATTTGTCTTACCGCAGCAAGAGGTATGCAATTACTTTATCGACCGACAGCAGGACGCTTTCCGGAATTCGATTCAAGGACTGGCGCAGACCACCTTTTCTCGCAAAGAGCTTGTGGGATTGAACCAAAATCAGCTTCAGGAGAAGCTCTGGCAGGAGAAAGGTCTGAATTGGAGCGCCTGTCCCGATGCACAGAAGCGAGGAAGCTGTATTCTCAGAACATTCGATGGCGAGGGGGTGCGTCGGCGTTGGAAAGCGGATCTCCACATTCCGGTTACAGGGACTATGTCAATCGATTTGTGTATCCAGAGGATAATGGCCGTGAAGTCGTCATTATGGGGGCTTATCCAGAACTGGAAAATGAGCTTCCGACGGTTTATCGAACCGGATCAGGAGATCAGTATCGAATAAAAAGCTGTGATGAGAATGAGATGAATGCGGTGTATTCGGACCTCAAACGCCCGGTAAGGGAACAGCGAGGGCCTTTAACCGCATTTATTTCTTTTTTAGGGGGGATATCCGTTGTGGACAAATATCTCAGTGAGGAACGGAAGCTCTACACCGTACTGACCGACGAAGAAATTGGAGATGGTGATACCTATATTCTGAACGACTTTATGGAAGATGGTTGGAAGCTATACTGTGATACGCAGCATACCGCTGACCAGGCCCATGCCTTTATGCGCCGCTATACGACGAGATATACAGCGGCAGAGTACCGGGTACAGCCCATTACCTTTAAAGCGGCGTGTGCGTTTATTAAGCATTATCACAGGCATCATATGCCGCCGCAGGGGCATATGTTTTCGATCAGCCTTTGGGCAGGCGACATTCTGGCTGGGGTGGTGATGGTTGGTCGGCCTGTCAGCCGGTACCGAGATGATGGGAAAACCGTTGAGATATTACGGATGTGTGTCAAGCCGGGGTACCGTAACGGCTGCAGTCTGCTGTATGCCCGTGCGGCAAGAGCAGCCAGAGAAATGGGATATGCCCGGATGATAACCTATACATTGGAGGAAGAGTCGGGATCTTCTTTGCGGGCCGTTGGGTTTCAGGAAAAGGGAATATCTTCTGGTGGAAGTTAGGGCTGTAAAGCCAGAGACCGTAGAGATAAGCACCCATTAACGCCGAAACGAATATGGAAATTGGAACTGATAAAAACGGCTGAGCAAAAAAGGCGGTCAACCAAATCACGTTTGATTATTTCGGAGGCAAACGGCTGGTGCCGCTCCAAGAGGGACATGATCACGCTGTGAGGGCGGTTGTCGAGGCCGATGGCAGGGAGTACGATATTTGTCCCGGCGATTTTCTCGATATGTTGAATATATATTTTGAACAGCGAGATTCGGCTTAGAGAATCCGCTTTTTATAAGCTAGGTTCCTTGCAAATGACAAATTCTTGTGCCTGGATGCATGGGAGTGACAGATAACAAAGAGCTATTTTAGAGCAGCTTTAAAAAGATTTACGAAACAGATTTTGATAAAGCACGGCATGGCTTTCATCGGCCATGCCGTTTTTTTGGGTTGGTCAAATCTTCCGTGCATCGCCACCGATGAGTCCGAGAACTGTTTTAAACATTCCTGTTTCCTGCATACTCTATTTGTTTCCCAAAAGACGAAAGGGTTTTGATGGACGGGACGCCGTATTTTATAACCTTATCAATTCGGATGAATGATTCCCCTAAGGCCTACGCAGCGGCTATTCCTGTCTTTCAAAAAATCCAGCAGATTCCCAAGGCAATGATCGTGGATGTTAAAGCCTTCACGGCTTTTCATGACGATTGAATTTACAAACATAGTGTCATGTATAATTAATGTTATTGATTAATTTGTTGCAAATCGTATATTTTTACGCGCTTTAGAAGATATATAGTTAAAATATTTTTGCAAAACCAGAAAAATGGAAAATTAAAATCATAATATTGATAAAAATAGAATATAAGTTATTTACTTTTAATCAAATATATGATATTATAACACAAACGGCGAATATAGCGCACACAATGTTCTAATGGGAAATGAACAAAATAGACAAAGGGACGTGACAACAAATGTGCCGTCAGAAATGTATTCCAAACGTATTTTTTAATAAGTATGGGGAGTATAGTACCTCAGGTTTATTCTGTTCATTTTCTATAATATCCAATTTTGAAAGCAACACGAGCCGCGGTATGTAACTGCGCCTTGTGTCGTTTTTTGTTTCGAGTGATACTAAAGCGTTTTTAAAATTCGTGGTAGAGAGGGTGAAAAAACAGGTAAATTCCTATTGCTTAGAGAGTAAATAACGGGGAGAATTTCACAGTTGTTGAGGCTCTTCATGGGGTATAGTTATTTGTTTTTTCTCAAAAATAGGAAGGGAAGATTTTAAGATGAACTTATCGGAATTAACAACTAAAATGAAAAAGAAAAAAGGCCTAATTTTTTTGGTTTCATTAATAGGAATTATTATTGGCGTTTTGATGACACTTCTCGCAGCTTATATTCTGATGTTTCTGCTAAATTACTTTATAGAGCAAGTTTTTCACGGAGAACCCATTTCATTTATTACTTCATGGATGGGTGTATTGACAGTCCTTCTGTTCACATTTATAATTTCCGTATTTTTAAAAAAAACTAAATAAATTAGAGGTGATAAGCAAATGGACAAGATTTATGAAAAAACCCAGGAGATATTCAGAAATGCACTTGGTTCGGAAAGAAAAATAACACCTGATGTTTTGCTAAAAAGAGATGTTGTAGGTGATGACGTAGAAGCGAGCGATCTGGGGTTATCCTCTCTTCAAGTCATTGAAATATTGATTGAGGTTGAGTCTTATTTTAATATTGAGATAGGTGAGGAAGTTATCGTAAAGCTGAGGACGTTTAATGACCTTGTTAACCAAATTGAAGTATTAGTGCAAAAGCAAGAAGAGGAGACCATGCATTTAGAGGTTTTAAAGCATGAAATATTCTGATTGGAATTGGTCAGCTTATAACTGCATCACAATCATTGAGAATACAGTAGTCTTATTCAATACGGTCAGTAACAGTATCATAACAGTTGAGAAAGAGATATATGAAGGCTGGCGTGAAACAGGCAATTATGGGAAAGATGAAGACATATTAGAAAGGGCTGGCTTTATTTACAAACAGACAGATGAAGCCTTTCTGTGTGCCTGTTTCGATAAAAGGTATAACGATTGTAAGAATATGTCCTTTTGGATTTATGTGGATATGGATTGCAATTTCTGCTGCAGTTATTGTTTTGAATCAAATCGGATTAGCGAGCAATATATGGACAAGGATATAGCTTCCAGCACGATACAGTGGATATTATCATGCATCGATAGAGCTGGGTGCAAAGAACTGGAGATTACTTTTATGGGAGGGGAGCCACTGCTTAATAGTGAAATTTTTGATTTTGTGTATGAAACGCTTGCAGAATCAGCAAAAGCCAGAAATATAGAACTTACCTGCTGCATCATTACCAACGGATCATTGCTTTCAAATTATATACATATATTCAAAAAAGGTCGTTTTTTTATTCAGGTAACTTTGGATGGACTCGCTGCACAACATGATAAACGAAGGCGCTTTAAAGATGGGAAACCAACATTTGATATTATCATGCGGAATATTATCGACACACTTAACGCTTGCGGCGAAAATTTAAATATCACTATTCGTATCAATGTCGATGAAATGAATATACAACATATTGCTGGCTTGATTAAGTTCCTTAACAAAATCAGGCTAAGCCAAAGAGTAAATATCTGTCTTGGAGAGACCGTAATTAAGGGGCAGCATAAACGTTTGAAATCCGGTTTTTACAAGCAATTGATGCAACTATATAAAGTAGCGCAAAGCAATGGGATTCAAATGAGCTTGTCGGAAGAAAATGTTTGTTATCTCTCTAGCCCGCGCTGGTTTATGATTAATTGGAATGGTGATATTTATAAATGCCCCTCCCTTGTAGGGGAGGAAAAGCTGCGTGTTGGTAATGTAAAGACGGGATTGAATGATAATTATGAGCGTCAAACCAGTATAAAAGCATGGAACTCGAGATTATGTTCTCAATGTAAATATGTCGGCATATGCTCCGGTGGCTGCCGGTATCTCTCTTATTTGAATGAAGGTTCTTTAGAAGCCGCCGGTATGTGTAAGAAGATGTATTATAAGCTGATTACAGAGAATTATATGCAAATCAAATACCAAGACGCTTTATCGGAAGATAAAAAAAATAAATGTTGTAGGTGAAAAAATGAAAAGCTTGAAATGGTCCTGTTTTCTGAGCAGAATCGATCGACAGGATGAAGAATTATCGGGCTCTGTTTTGTTTCACAGCATAAATCGAGGCGTATATTATGTGCCAAAAGAATTTATGGAAGAAATAGATATCTATCTTTCCGATAACAAGTTACCATCGGAAGAAGCTAAAGATGCGATTGTCAAACTATATCATTCAGGAATGCTAGTAGATAGAGACAATAATGAAAGTACGCTTACAGATCGTATGCGAGATGAATATTACAGGCAGGGCATACGTTCGGTTTTCTATTTTGTACCAACTTGGCAATGTAATTTTAATTGTCCTTATTGCATTCAGCATAATACGATACATAATCAAACAGATGATCAAGGAACTACCATGTCCCTGGAAACGGCTCGGCAATGCGGTAAATTCATGGTAGAGTATGCCAAACAACAAGCGACTAAAGAACTCCTAATTTGTTTTTACGGAGGAGAGCCATTACTGGCACCTTTAGTGGATCTGGAAATGATGAAAGCGGTGAAAGAGCTTGCAGGTCAGGATATAAGGCCGGATTATATACTGATTACAAACGGCACGCTCATTCGGGAAAATGTTATTCTGGAAATGAAAGCTTACGGCTTGAATACCGTTCAAATCACCTTGGATGGTCCGCCGAAAATACATGATAAACGGCGTACATATGTAAACGGCAGACCATCTTTTATGACAATTGTAGACAACATTAAGAAATTGCATAAGTGGGGATTGAAAGTAGCGGTTCGTGTAAACATTGACTCTACAAACGCAAAGCACATCACTGAACTGATAGATATTCTTGCGGATTTTGGAATTCAGCATTTTGCGGAAATAAAGTTTGCTCCCGTGGATTCCTGGGAATCCAGCAGTGAAGAAATCGGCCATAATGCATCCGCTCTCCAATGGTTTGGTGATATTTATAAAAGAACAGTCGAGAAAGGGTTTTACACCACCTTTTGGGAGTCTCTTTGCGGTATTTACGGAAAATCGTTCTTTTCTATTGCAAGTGATGGCAAGCTATACAAATGCCCCTCCTATACCGGCATTGAAGAAGAAACCGTCGGTGATATTTATAATGGAGTAAACGAACATTACTACGATTTCATTAATCGTGATATTCCGTCCGCCTGCAAAGAATGTCGTTGGATAGGCATTTGTGGCGGTGGGTGCCTGTACCAAAAATACCTAAAGAGTCCCGATTGTAACGCGGACTATTGTATATCTCAAACATTCGAGTCGATTATGAATGCATTTTTTACATATACCCATAAACAAAAAGTGCAGTCATATATCAGTAAGAGTGTTTGAAATATAAATATAATAAAAGGAGGTGCAAGGTATGAAAGTTATCTGCTTGGAGCAGCCGAAGCTGGGCGAAAAAAGTTTTTGCTGCAACACGGTATGCTACACTTGCGGGGCACAATGCTAGGGTAGGGCTGAGGTAAGTTAGGTGAGATATATTTTTTACTTAATCGGGAAATATATCTCACCCTACCTCCTTCAAAAATGATGATTGAGGATTATATATGAAAATATGTTTGATATGCATGGGAATGGGATTTGTAGGTTCGGAAAGCGTCGTTTCAGGCCGTGCTTTAGGTATTGCATTATTGGGGGCCCAGTTGCGTGCCAATGGATACGAAACTGATATTTTAGACTTAACACTGGATAAAGAATATACCGATAAAGCAGCGTTATGCTCTAAAGTGATGAATGAAAATTACGCAATCGTCGGTTTTTCTATTATTGGACCGAATACATGGGAGAAAAGCAAGTATGTGATCAGAGATCTTCGGGATATAGGATATTCCGGAGTAATTGTGTTGGGTGGCTTCTATGCCACATTTGAGCATGAAACAATATTTGCCGAGACACGTCAGCATGATGTAGACATTATTATTCGCGGCGAGGGCGAGAAAACCATGTTACTTGTCGCCAATGCCATTCGTGACAAGGCGGATTTCAGTCAAATCCGAGGCATCACGTATCAAATAGACGGAAAGACAATCGCCATGCCGAATGCGGATTGTATCGAGGACTTATCCGCACTGCCATTTGCTGCAGAAGATCATGTGGAAAAACTGATTGCGATTGGCCAGCCCATAAATCTTCAGTCAAGTCGCGGGTGTTATGGTAACTGCAAATATTGCAGCAATCGGTCATTCTATGGTACAAACGGAGATTCCTGGAGGTATAGACCCGCTCAGGATGTCGTTGATGAAATCGAGATGCTGATAAAACGATACGGCGCTAGAAAGTTTACTTATGTAGATGAAAACTTCATAGGTCTTGGTAAAACAGGTCAAGAACGGGCCAAACAAATCTGTACGGAAATACTGAAAAGAAATTTAGATATTGAATTTTACATGGAATGTCGCCCCAACGATATCACCGAAGAGGTAGCTTCCTTGTTGTCTCAGGCTGGTTGTAAACTGGTCTTTTTGGGTTGCGAATCGGGTTCGACTGCTGTTCTCAAGCAATTAGGCAGGGGCGGACTAACCCGTGAAATCAATATAGAGGCTCTTTCCATATTAAAAAAATATGGTATCAAATTTACAGTTGGCTTTATTATGTTTACTCCATATGCAAATATGGAAGATATTAAGCAAAACCTCTCCTTTCTCCGATTTGCCCATAATCAATATGTCGAAAATTATGTAAGAATTCCGACATATTCAGTTAACCCTTTTACAATCCTGCTTCCATACAAGCACACTAAATTTTATGAGGAAATACTTCAAAGCAAAAATTATACGACAAATAATGACCGTGATTATACCTATATTTGCCAGAATGCGCACGTCGAGCTTCTGAAGAGACTATTAATTGATTCGCGTCTTCATGAATTCATACATGAAAACGAAAAGCCACTAACAGATTGTGAGGTATACTACAATAGTAAGGGCACCCATTACCTAGTGGACCAGTTCCAGATAGATCAAATGAATACTATACTGGATTATGTCAGCAGGATAGTAGACATGGTCGAGAGCAACAATCTGCAGCTTTACTATTCGGAAACCGGCAATTTGAAAAAAGAACTGATTAAATCCCGAAAAAAATATTTAGCAAAAATAAAACAAGCTCAGAAGGAAGCGGGACAACAATATTCCGTTATTTCGGTCACTCAGCAGCTAGCAGACGAATATATGTACACCCACATACAATTGGGCTCTACTAATGAGCGGCACACCTCTGTCAAGCTGAGAATTATAGAACATAAGGATGAAACGCAAAAACCCGTGCTCGTTTTTGCGGATAATATTACGAACCATGTGTCGAATACCATTTTAAATGCGCACAAATTGGCGGCGCTATACAAAGTGGTTATAATGGAAGAACAAAATTATTGTCAGGATTTTTGTTCTGATTTTTCACAAACGTGGGGAATGATTATCGATAAATATAAACTCATTTTTCGATATATATCAGCAAATATCTCCCAGAAACCAATTGATGTTATCGGCGTTTATTCCGCTGGAATGGCGGCTATGGTCGCCGCATATGATTGTCATATACCGTTGAATCAATTTATAGGCTATCAGGGGATAGTGGACTTTCCATACCTTATTGAATCAGGAGATTGGAAAGAGTATTTTAAGCCTGTCAAGCCAGACATATGTGAAAATGGAATGAGCTTGGAGAAATTGTTTGAGCTTTTTCCGGTGCTGAAATCCTGGGACGCATGCAAAATATTATCATCGGAGTTATTTTCCTCTATTGTATTGCTCACTGAAAAAGATGAAGTATACGATCGTTGCGCGGATCATATTCTACAAATGGTGCCTGAAAAAAACATTCAAAAGATCGGTATAAATGCCTTGGAGGACGTGATAGAAACGATTATGAGTAGTCAGTATACCGAGGCATGAAACGACAGTGCGGGAGGGCATAGGAAATGATAAAGGATCATACGCACCTATTCGAAGTGAATAGTAAAAAATATGCATTTGATTCAGAGAGACTTGTTGCTGTATTATTGGATGATATTACCTATGATCTTCTGACGGACTTGAAAAACGGACAAGCTAATAGCAGTGAATATTGTAAATATGAAAAAGCTCTCGTTGAGGAAAGCAATCGTTCCTTGCAAGAGATTATAAAGGAAGGTTTCTTTTTCGGCGAAGATGAGGAGGAAATGGTTGATAATCGTGTCTATCAAAAGGCATATTTTTCATTTCCTACGGTTCATCGTTGCAATTTTAAATGCCGCTATTGTTTCGCAGACGCGGGCCGGAACTTTGAACAATATGGAATGGCCTTTCAGCCTGAGACTCTTCGCAAAGCCATGGAATACTTGTATATGGATTTGTTTGCAGATATTGAGAGGTTTCGGTTGGATTTTGTTAGCGGCGGAGAGCCACTGCTCAATTTCGATATCATTGAAGATTGTGTACAGATTGGCCGCGATCTATACAACGAAACAGGTAAAAAACTCGAAATATGGCTATGTACAAACGGATCCATCAATCAGAAATCTTACTGGGAATTCTTGGAAAAAAATCGCATAAGTTTGGGAGTCAGTATCGATGGCGATCAGAGTGAACATGATAAAAACAGACTGGACAATAACGGAAATGGAACCTATCAGCTGGTAACGAAAAATATACGATATATTATTGATAATCCTGACTTTAATTCAAATTTTAGAGACTTATGGGGATTAAGCGTTATTACCGGAGATACATCAAGCCTTGTGGATATCTTGAAACATAACAAAGAGCTTGGGCTCAATCGAATGCAGATGAAATTTGTTCGTCTGCATAAAGACGTACCGTTCTCCATTAATAGACAGACGATTGTTCATGTTAAAGAAATGTATCATGATCTTGCTGAATTTTTAAAATCTACATATGATACAGGTGATCTTTCTTATTTGAATATGATAGTCAATGAAAATGATTATTTCGGTAAAATACTCTGCCGGCTGATTTTGAGAGAAAAATATCATACCAGATGTTTTGCCGGTAAATGTAAAGTAAGCATTACCGCAAACGGGCAGCTTTATCCATGTGACAGCTTTGTGGGTAACAGTGACTATTGTTTGGGCGACATATACAGAGGGATTGATGCAGAAAAACGTGAAAAATTCTATGAAACTACGATCTATACCCGTGAACCATGTAGAAACTGTTGGGCCAAATATGTTTGCGGCGGCGACTGTTTACATAATGCTTATCTTGTCAATGGCGATATCCATATGTGCGATGAAACTTTTTGTGACTTTATGCATTATGCAATTGAGTTAGGCATCGATTTGATACAGCATATTAGTGAAGGACCTTATGCCCAGAATTTTTATAGGTTTTTAAAATTGAGATCATCTATATGAAATGAGATGACACGATGAAAAAAATCATTCAAAATAATGCATATGTCTTAAAGGAACTTTATGCTTATTCGAAATTGTATATATTTATTTCTCTTTTAATACCACTGACTGCCATCATTGACCCACTGAACAACACCATATTGGTTAAGTCTTTTATTAACCATTCGCTTGACAAAAATATGACAATGATGTTGGCGTTTGCTACCTTGTATCTGTTAACAAGCTTGGTCCAATATCTGGTTCGATCCTATTATGATATTCGGTTTAGTTCACTAAAATGGGTTGGTATACGCAAAAAAATGGAAACAAAATTAATGGTTCAATATTTGAATCTAGATTTAAAGCAACTTGATAATCCGGCGTTTTATAACAAATATACACAGATCCTGAATGATGCACAGAACCGGTTCGGCGCTGTTATAGGAAGCCTCCAAGGCTTGTTGGGGCAAATATTGGCCTTAGGGACTCTTGTTACCGTAGTTATGGTACTTGATCCTGTTGTCCTCTTAATATCCATTGCAGGCGTTGTTCTAAGCTTTCTAGTAACGCCCCTTATCAACAAGAAAAATTATGAGCTATTTCAAAAGCTAACACCATCAAATCGTAAAATGGATTATGTTAAGCGCATATTCTATATCAATTTGTATACCAAGGAGCTTAAGCTGTTTAATTTTAAAGACTTGTTTTTGTCCATGTATAGCGATGCAAATCAAGATGTATTGAATATCAGGAAGAAATACAGCAAAAGTGTGTTGAGCATGGTAATCCTACAGAATATTATTGGAGCGCTTACTTTTGTATTGACTTTAGTTTATTTGGGGTTTCGGATGATTAATCATGGAATGGATGCCGGAACCTGCTTTGCTCTTGTCAATGGATCTATTAACATTAAGATGCAATTATCCGGTTTCTTAAATACCTTAGGTCAATTCGCCGAACACAGCAATTATATTGATAATTATCGCAGCTTTTTCGAATATCAATCCATTATCGAAACGACTAAAGGGCTTCCAGTCTCCATGTCCACAACTAAAGAGAGGGTAATAGAATTTCGAAATGTATGCTTTAAGTATCATGATGATATGGATTTTGTACTTAAAAATATCAACGTGACTATTCGCCAAGGTGAGAAAGTCGCTATCGTAGGGAAAAACGGAGCAGGGAAATCCACGTTTATTAACCTGCTGCTGCGTTTTTATGATCCGAATTCAGGAGAAATTCTGTTAGATAAAGTCCCATATGCAGAGTATGAGATCAGTAGTTTGCGAAATATGTTCAGTTTGGTTTTTCAGGACTACAATGCTTATGCTGTATCGGTCTTAAAAAATGTGACAACGACTTATGAAGAATCCAAAAACGACCGTGAAAGAGTAGTGAAATCATTGGAGCTCAGCGGCCTATACAAAAAGATAAACGGGATGGAGAAGGGCTTGGACACAGAGCTTACGCGCGAATTTGATGAAGCCGGAATTGTGCTTTCGGGTGGGGAAACGCAAAAACTGGCTTTGGCAAGAGCTTATTATCAAAATGCAGAATTTTTAATTTGCGATGAGCCCACAAGCAACATTGACCCATTGGCGGAACATGAGATGATCAATAATATCATTACCGCTAGTGAAGGAAAAACTCTCATCATAATCTCCCATAGATTGTCCTCTATGCAAAACATGGATAAAATCCTTTTATTTGATCGCGGGGAAATAGTTGAAACCGGTACTCATCGTGAATTAATAGAGTTGAACGGACTATATGCGGATATGTATAAAACACAAGTTAGTCATTATGACTTAAACGTCTAGGGGCGTTTCTGTATGTGGAATATTACACCAAAGTCCAAGGCATATTTTACATGTAGGCAATGTCAGCTTGTAAATTATATCGAATACATGAATAAAGATCCAAGAACGCTGTTTCAAATTAGTCATGGCTATCGTTACAAACCAGTGTCGTCACAATTAGCATCCTGTATTTTTTATTCAGACCAGGACAGGGATGTTATGAAAAACACATATGGAATTGTCATTAATGAGCAACATTTGGATGACGTGGAAATGCTCAGGCATTATATTAGAGAAAATTTAAAGAGTAGTCCTATCTTGGTAGAAATGGATGCTTACGATTGCCCTTGGAATAAAGGCTATCATCTTCTACATCAAAAACATTTTTTTCTTGTGGTAGACTACAATACAACGGAGGATTATTGTATTGTATCGGATTCTTATTGCTCCGAACAACTTATACATTTTTATCTTAATAAGCTGTTGGAGTGGCATGGTTGTGTTTCAGTATTCATTCATACAGATGATAAAGAGAACCTGTTTGATGAAAAAAGCACCTATTTATCGATTGCTCAACAACATCTTGAGCATGATTATATACAGGATATCGAAATGATGAGATATCATATTCTAGATACACTTACTGAAATACTTGGAAAAATAGGCGGGGCGGCACCGCTTGATTCCACATTTTATACTATTCAAACCATAGCTTATCAAAAGGTTGCTTATACAGAATATTTATCATTATGCCAAGATCATTTAGGAGAGGTAAATCTAAATAAATTAAAGCAGGATTACTTGCGAATGGCAAAGAAGTATGAAGAATTAAAGATTTTATTAGTAAAGCATTCCATTATAAACAAAATTGATAAAGACGCAATATCTTCCAAATTCGATCAATTGATTTTTATAGAAAAAGGTATCACATTTTGCTATTCTCAATCCCTGAACACTTTATAAAAGAAAAGATGAAATATCAAAATCATGGAGATAAACATAATGAATATTATATTTAAAAACAATCATTATGATGAAAACGATTATAACAACTATCTAAAAAAACATGTAAACAATTCTTATAATAATAAAACAATGTTAATAATGCGGCGAACTCCTGATCTGATATATTCAATTTGTATGTGTTTTGAAAGAAATAATACAGTTATACCTATTGATCCGGCATATCCTAAAAATCATATTCAATATATAATTAAGGATTCAGCGCCGGATGAGATAATTTCAGATGTCGATTCATATGATGATTTGCTTCAGGAAAAAAAGTTAAATATCACCCAAGATGATGTGGCATATATCCTTTATACATCTGGCTCAACCGGTAGCCCAAAAGGCGTAGAAATTACCTATGAGGCTCTAACGAATTTTATTGAAGGCATTTCAGAAATCATAGATTTCTCTCCTGGGAAACGTATCGCTTGCTTTACAACGGTTGCGTTCGATATTTTCTTTCTTGAAAGTATTATGGCTCTATATAAGGGGCTTACGGTTGCCCTTGCAAACGAAGATGAGCAGCGTAATCCAAGACTTATGGCAAAACTCATTCACGATAATGCGGTAGACATGGTTCAAATGACGCCTTCCAGAATGTATCTGCTATTAAACCATGATAAAGAACTTTCATGCCTAAAGAATGTCAAAGAGATTATGATTGGCGGGGAAGCATTCCCTCTAAGTCTGCTCAAGACATTGCAAGCGAAAACAAATGCAAAGATATACAACATGTACGGTCCTACGGAAACAACTATTTGGTCAACGGTCAGTGACCTTACTCGAAAAGACCGAATCGACATTGGCCGCCCTATCAAGAATACTGAAGTTTACATAGTGGATGAGAGCCTATCTATTCTTCCCGATGGGCAAGTCGGAGAGATTTGCATTGCCGGAAAAGGATTGGCAAAAGGATATGTCGGCAGAAATGATCTGACGGCGGAAAAATTCATCTATCTGCCGCAAAAACCAGATGTTAGAGTTTATCGAACGGGCGACATGGGACATTACCTGCCTGATGGCAATTTGGAATATTTAGGAAGAACCGATAATCAGGTAAAAATACGCGGTCATCGCATTGAACTTGAAGAAATCGAGTCGCATCTTAACGAAATCGACGGAATACACCAAGCGGTTGTCATTGCATTGGAAATAAGCGAAACAGATAAAGTGTTACAGGCGTTTTATACAAGCGATACCACTTTAGATCAAAAAGAAATAACGGATTATTTATCTTTAAAACTACCTGAGTATATGGTTCCAGTCAGGTTTAAACATGTCGAAAGTTTCATACAAACGGAAAACGGGAAAATTGACAGGAAAAGAGTATTAGAATGTGTGGAGATAAAGACTGGCGATGACCTGTCAGAAGAATCTAACCTGAACGAATTAACTGCTGTCCCCCAAAAAGCCTTTGGGATAATAGAATCTATTCTTACTCCCAGGATTGAAGATGTGACATTTGAAACTTCCCTTAGCGAAGCAGGTGTAGATTCAATTACCTTTGTTACTTTAGTTATTGCATTAGAAGGCGAATTCAATTTTGAATGGGATGATGAAATGCTATTAATAACCGCATTCTCAACTATAAGGTCAATGGTTGAATATGTGGAATCAAGAGTTTCTGAGTGACGGTGTAAAAAATTATGTGTGAGTATGTTGATGGAAACATATTGTGTGATTTGAATATAGGCATGAAGCGACGGCGATTAAAAGTCAAGGCGTTAAACAAAGGGCAGCCGAGAAATGCTGTTCAGGTCAATACTTACTTTGCTGATAAGATGAAAATCCTTTTGATTCAATTTGACAAATCTGTTAAGTTGGGGACTATCGGGGTCGCGGAAAGCGAAAAGATTACGTCAGCTTTTGAATACGCAACGCAAAAAAAGATGCCAGTGATTGCTGTCGTTGCCTCTGGTGGCATCCGGGTTAATGAGGGTACTTTGGCTTTAATGCAGATGGCTAAGATGGCTGCCGCCGTAAAGCAACATAGCGCCAAAGGCTTACTATATATTTCCATTGTTACCAACCCAACACTTGGCGGAGCAAGTGCCAGCTTCGTGTCATTGGCAGACATTATAATCGCGGAGAAAGATACTGTATATGGATTCTCTGGCAGAAGGATTATTGAGGATACAACACACGAGCAGTTGCCGGAAGATTTCCAAACAGCCGAATACGCTAAACGTCATGGGATGGTAGATATTGTCGCAGATAAGTCTGAAATAAAACAAATCATATCAAAGCTATTACGATTACATAAGCGATAGGTAAAGTTTATGGACCATTCAATATTAGAAAAATTGAATATATTGAAACCCACTAACCGTCCCAATGCAAAGTCGTATATTGATCTTATTTTTACTGATTTCATGGAACTTAGTGGTGACAGGCTATATGGTGATGATCCCTCAATTGTTGGGGGGATAGGCTTTATTGACAATATTCCACTTACAGTGATTGGTCAGTTGCGAGGAAGAAACATTGAAGAACAGATCAAATTCAATTTTTCAATGACACATCCAGAAGGATTCCGGAAATCGCTGCGGTTGATGAAGCAAGCAGAAAAATTCCATAGGCCAGTCGTTTGCTTTATAGATACGATCGGTGCATATCCGGGGAAACAGGCTGAAGAACGTGGACAAGCATCCGCAATTGCGAATAATCTAATGGAAATAATGACTTTAAAAGTCCCGATTATCTCAGTCCTTATTGGTTACGGTGGGAGTGGAGGAGCGTTAGCTTTATGTGTAGCGGATCGTATTGCTATTCTGGAAAATGCGGTATTAAGTGTTATCTCCCCAAAAGCTTGTGCTCAAATCTTATGGAAAGATATCAGCAGAGAAATCGAAGCTGTTGAAATATTGAAAATGACATCCATGGATTTGTTACAGCAAGGTATTGTGGACTTTATTATTCCCGAACCGGATGATGGAGCGCATACCGATGTACAAGAGATGGCTATAAGGATAAAGACCTATCTTAGAAAAGAGATAAAGCTGTTGGAGAATATTCGCACATCTAAACTTGTACATCAACGGCAAAAGAAATATAGAGAGATGGGAAGGTAGGATAATCGGCGTGGGCAATAAAGCGGCATTGGTATTTGGAGGACAAGGCTCTCAATTTCCAGGGATGGGAAAACGGATTTATGGTGCCTTTTCAGAAGCCAGATCTGTTTTTGTATTAGCCTCTGATGTTGTAGGCTATGATGTTGCTAAAATGTGTTTTGAATCTTCGCAAGAAGAATTGAACAAGACGATATATTGCGGGTGACGTAACCGTGACCCTCCCGATTAGCCGGCGGAACCCCTTTTTTGTAAGCAGACAAAGCTCCGCTACAACAAGATGACCGAGGAGGAAAAGCAATGGCTGATCTGAATCGCACAGAAGTCGGAACTACTGAAAACTTCTGTTTCACAGAGAGGGAAACGGAGTTCTTAGCTGTGGGATACGCATAAGCAGTTATGAAGGATACTCCGCATAGTGCCAAGGGAAAAATATATTCCCCGTCGTCGCAAAGATTTCAGCACAGGCCGGGATAGGGCAGTCAAGGGCGTGAAGCGCCGCCACAGGCGGTTTCACCGTTTTTTTTCTTATGAAATATATTCATACGATATGTTTATACGATTCTCGTAATAACCTTTGATAAAACCGAATCGCGACATAATGACCGACCAAAATAAACGCTTAGTATGTAGCGAAAAAAGTTTATTAATGTTACTGTTTGACTAGTTGCAAATTGCATCGTTACCGCTGGACGCTCCATACGAGGACAGGCAAAAGGCCATGGGGACGGAACCGTCAAGAGTTGCAAAAAAAGGAATGGTATCTGCGGCATAAGGATAAAGGGATGAAACTGTAAGCACAACCTTACTTGACAAGCGACGATTCCTATAGTAAAATATAAAACGTTATTTTAGATTTGCATAAAAATATCCGCTAAGGGTAATATAGGAACGGAGGTCTTGCCTTATGTTTTATGAAAGAACCGTAAAGACAACAATACAGAACGTGAGTGAAACCTTTCCGGTACTGCTGGTAACAGGCCCACGTCAAGTCGGTAAATCTACTTTGCTTGAAAGTATTCTGGAGCCTGAACGCAAAAAGGTGTCTTTGGATAATCCGACCATCCGTGCGCTGGCGAAAAGTGATCCAGAATTGTTTCTGCAAAGGTATTCCCCCCCTGTACTCATTGACGAGGTGCAATATGCGCCGGAATTGTTTCCGTACATTAAAATTATCGTAGACGAGCGCAAGCAGCCCGGAGATTTCTGGCTAACCGGTTCGCAGATGTTTCGGATGATGCAAAGTGTAACGGAGACATTGGCCGGTAGGGTTGGTATTGTTCCGATGCTGGGACTGACAAACAGTGAGTTGCAAGGGCAGCATTTATCGGCTTTTGAGGTGGATATTCCGAAACTCATGGAGCGAATGAATACGATGCAGCGGATGTCTGTTTCAGAGGTGTTTGAGCGTATTTTCAAAGGGTCTATGCCGCGTCTTTATGAAATGGAGAATGTCAATCAGGAAACCTATTTTGAATCTTATCTGGATACCTATATTAGCCGGGACATTCGGGACTTGGAGCAGGTGGCAAACGAAACCGATTTTATTCGGTTCATTCAGGTGGTGGCTGCACGAACCGCTACGAATGTCAACTATGACGCTTTAGCGACTGAGGTGGGCATTAGTGCGCCTACGGCGAAAAGCTGGCTTTCTGTTTTGGTATCGTCGGGTATTGCGGCGCTTATCCAGCCGTATTCAAACAATGCTCTCAAACGGGTTATCAAAGCGCCGAGAATGTATTTCCTTGACACTGGGCTTTGTTCGCATATGCTGGGTTGGAGTAATGCAAGCGTTCTGGAAAATAGTGTGATGAGCGGCGCATTTTTTGAGACATGGGTGGTTTCGGAAATCTACAAAAGCTATCTGAATGTTGGGAAACGGCCGCCGCTGTATTTCTATCGTGACAGCAATAAGAAGGAAATTGATGTGATTCTATATCAGAACGGTACGGTATATCCGATTGAAATAAAAAAAGGGAGCGCGCCGAAAGACGCCATCAAAAATTTTTCGGTTTTGCAACCGATCGAAAAAGAACCGGAGGAAGATGCGTTTTCCGGTTCGTCCCACTTAAAAACAGAGATCGGAACAGGTGCAGTCGTTTGTCTGTCCTCAGATATTCTGCCAATAGACAAAAAAAACTGGTATGTTCCTGCATGGTTAATCTAAACGGATACAACATAATATTTAATGGACACCGCAGTGACACGCTGCGGTGTCTTTGCATTATGAGACAAAGAGGTTTTGTATGCCGGATGAATTTTTATATCCCGATCTTTTAGGGTATTCCGCCCTGTATAGCTGTTTACGGGATGTGAGTGTGCCGGAGGGGCTGTACCGCTATTATTTGGGGGATCCAAATGGATATGATTTTCCCGGTACAATATCGAAAACGGAGGAGGAGAGGGAACAACACGTATGGTTGTAACGAAGAGACTTATGA
>ERZ773148.1235-NODE-1235-length-21448-cov-7.105876_pt1 | contig 21448 bp, 17 predicted proteins | sample MGYA00580846_ERZ773148 | MGnify/ENA primary metagenome ERZ773148 (study PRJEB29015, sample SAMEA2737879) | human gut metagenome | biome: human gut; feature: human-associated habitat; material: faeces | place: China | collected 2012 ... | reverse complement strand
GCGATCTCGGCTCACTGCAACCTCCACCTACTGGGTTCAAGCAATTCCTGTATATTCTGCACTAATGCCCGGCACAAAGCCCACCAATTCACCCCCTGATGGGCTAAAAAATACCGGTCTTCGAAAACCAAAACAGAAATAACATAGCGGGGAGGCAAATCCTGAACCTCTTCAAAACGCATCTGCCCATCATCCGCCACCTTCATACCCATAACCTGCCCTTCCCGGTCGAACAACACCGTAGCATAAGGGTCCTGAAACAAGGGGACCGGCAGTATAGACCACCAAAAAAGAAAGAGAATAATAAAAAGCATTACGGCAATCAAAACAGATCGCCGGGAAATATTGCTCCATTTTACAACTGTGTTCATTCGTCCCTGCTTTTGCCTCCTAAAATACACACAATTCTAAAAATCCGAATCACTCGATTGCTAAATTTATCCTATAATTTTTGGCTTCTACCGACAAAGCGGAAGTTTTCTGCATCACTTCTCCATCCTGATTCTTCGCCAGGACAGTGTAACTCAACTTTCCCGAAACCGGCAATGTAAAATAACGATACCCCGTATCCTCCGCACCGGTAATAGTCACCGAACGCCCGCTTTCCGACACGATAGCCACAGAAATCTCTGTAAATTCACGGGCAAACGACTCGTCACAGCTCATGGCTACTCCCACATTGATCTGAGGTGCAGTCAAAGAAAGGGTAGTAATATCCCCTTCGATCACTTCAAAGGGTTCACTTTCGACACTATACACCGGATGCCCCGGCTCATCATTACCCGCTTCTGTTTGGTCAGGGGTAAAAGCTTTTACCGTATAATTCTCACCAACCGGCAAAGTTATCCGTTTAGAAAAGTCTGTTCCAGGAGCATAGTCCTGACCTTCTAACAAAACACCATTCTGTCGGATCTGAACCTGCAGACCTGCATCCACGGCACGGGACAGGGGAATAGTTTCTCCACCAACACTAAAGCGAATACTTTCTAATAATATAGAACCATAATTCACTCTCTGACTCTCAGATTTTTCACAAGAAGCACCCAAAATAACAGAAAAAAATATAATAATAATATGTATTTTCATCCCAACAAACTATTTATTATAATTCAATACAAAAGAATCCAACCAAAACTGCGAACCTTTCAAATAATAGTTGGAATAGAATGATCCACTACCCTCTTTACTAAATTTATCCTCCAAATGATCCCGGTCTTCTTTCGTTCCGGCTTTAAAAATCAATCTGACATGTGATATGGGTAACTGAACAAATTGCTCATTATAAACGACATCTAAATTTTGGGTTATGTAGTCAGATTGAGTATTATTCGACTTTATTTCCGCTCTACCTATAACAGTCTCCAAACCGTCTGTAATGTTAATTAACTGAATACTAATCAAATATTCATCGTCACCATAAGGAGAAGCTTTATACACAAAAGTCATGGAAGTCGGTCTGACATAAGCACTTTTGGCGTATATCGAATCTTGTCCGGAATCATACTCTCCGACACATACTATTCCTGAAGAAATATTTTTAATAACGCTTCCGCTTTTATTTCCAAAACTACAAGAATTACCCTGCCCCCACCCAATAGTCATCATATGGGCGACCGTACTACCGTTATCAGTTATCGGTAAAGTACTGGATTTTGAAACATAGAAAGCATTTACACCATTTGAATGACAAGTCAACGGATTTCTCGTTCCAATCCATCCCCCATTAAAAGTATATAAAGGGTTTCCGCTTTTAGGATAACTGGTTTCATATCCTTCATCCAAATTTGAATTGGGGATAGCCAAAGCTTCATATGTACGAAAACTCGTCACTTTCCCCGGTACCTGTCCCCGGTATTTAGGCCTTACATAATAAGTGCTCCCTGGTGTCAATTCATCCTTCCGCAAATCAGCAGCTAAAGTAGTCCAATTGGTTCCGTCCGTACTAAATTCATAGGTGATATCACTAAATTTAGTAAAATCTCCGGTTTTCACACTATCAGCCACCAAAGGATTTGCTGTAAATTCTTTGGTCCAGATATTTCCCGGATATACGCCAATAGAAAATACAGGCTTAATCGTCTTAACGGTATAATCCGCTTTATCACTCCAACGTTCGTTGGCTTTTATCCTTACCTGAAACTGATTGTCAGCATCTAAACCTCCATCTTTTGTCAACAAGGAAGAAGTCATTTCCGTGAAATCAATTTTTCCCATAGTAGCAACTTGATCTAAAGTCGGCAGAACAATAGCAGCATTTTGCAAAGCTTGCCGATCTTCCTCTGTTATTGTCGACAAAAGATAAGTCTTATTTAAAGCGGAAAGATTAGGATCGGCAAAATTCAAGGTTATCTCGACATCTTGTACCGGCCGAACGGCAGCATAGCTAATAACGGCAGTTTTAGCCTCTTCAGTTTCGGTATAAGTCAGGAGATTATTTTCATCGAATCCTTCTGCGGTGATTTTCGGTTTCGGTAGCCACTCCTGTGGCAAAGTTTCATTTACTGTAATTGTTTCTACAGCAGCTTCCACCTCTATATCTAAGATGATCCCTGTCAAATTCGACGTATCGAATTTCAATTTATAATGATACCTTTTCCCTACTTCTACCGGCATCACATTAGCAAATTTCCGGGCATAAGGTAAACCATTCTCGATCCAGGTACCTTTTAAATAAAATTCCACCTCACTACCGGCTTTTATGTATGGATGTTCGCTACTCCCCGGATTCCATTTCAGAGTTTCGCCCCCTACAACCAGCTCGATATAATAATTCTTCAACATTTTATCGAGTTTATCTGCATTTAAAAACTCAAAAGAAGCAACAGCATTCCCTACCCGACACTGTAATACGACCTCCTGTTCTGTTCCGGACTCTACTATGACAGTTTCCTTTTCTGAAACATAATAAGGCGCATCCATAGCCAGCAGAGGGTTATCTCCATAAGATACCTGTATGGTATGTTCGCCACTTCTGAACAATTGTGATCTTGCATTAAAATCGGCACAAGTACCTCCGAATACCAAGCGGTTATCCTCCAGGCGAATCATTTCTACCTGAAACCGATCGGTCAATTCAGGACTCAAAGCATCAGGCAGAGCTTTACTTATGACCCGGTCCGTTATAGACAGGCGGATCCGGCCCTGTCCTCCGACCTCCGTTCCCTTGTCCTGGCAAGCTACTTGACCAAGCCAGACACAACATAAGAGTATATAATAGACTTTACGCATAATCATTCGTATAATAGTTCAAACTCATCTACATACAACTCACTTCCCGTCCCAACGGAACCGGAAACTTTAGACCCCTTAAAATCACCGCCATAACGACTGGAAGTTGCTACAATCGTCATCTTTGCAGGTTTTGCTTTTTTATTGCTATAAGCAATATCAAAACTAAATTCGGTATATTGGGTGACCGTCTCGCTCCCTACAAATTCCCCATAACCGATCAGATTATCACTTGCATCCCAAACTTTCACGTAAATATGGCACTGATCATTTTTTAAATCGGCAGGAGAACCGACATAATCCACGGGCATAGATCTGTATTTATACCATCCTTTCAAACCTGTCGGACGGGCTCCTGTGAAAGGACGTCCAAAAGAAACGCTGGCAGAAGGCTTTGTCATATTGGTCTTATAAGTACCGACAAACAAGTTTCCCGCAGCCGTTCCGACCAAATTAACTCCTCCTAAAGTAATCATACGAACCGCCCTCCCACTTACAGCATCGTCGGAAGGAGCTGAATTAGCCTCGAATCCTCCGGCCAATCCAGAAGTAACTCCCTCATTACCGGTTGCCCAGTAAGCCTGAGGATCCTCGTAATTATCGGCTACCGGATTCGGATACCAGTTCTTTCCATCCTGAGTCCAGGTATCAAAATTCAGATTAGGTACCTCTATTATTTTCTCTGTCGTAAAAGTCGCCTCATCACTGGTCTGTCCCTCAGCTACGATCCGCCAGAAATAAGTAGTTCCATCCTCTAAACCCGTCAATTCGGCCTTAAAGGCGGTACTACTCGTCTTTGTTATTGCTTCTGAAGCCAAAGTTGTCCATGTACTCTCACTCTCTTTTTTGTATTCAATCTCCGGATCGACACCTTGTTTGATTCCACCGGAAACGGTAGCATGTCTTGCCCATACGTCCGCTTCTCCGGGTGTCCCTATCGAAGCGGTTTGCACCACATCTACAATCCATTCTTCAAAATATTTACCAAGACGGCAAACAATAAACTTCTGAGGCCGGAAAAAATTCGTCACAGTCTGAGGTGACGGAACTACGGTTGCTTTACTTCCTCCCAATTCCATGGAATCGATTTGAATCTCATCCAATTTTTGCTCCTCGGTAACATAAATCAATACCGTTTTATTCGATTCATCGACAATAGCCTCTCCCACCTGATTTTTTACCTTAATAGCCCGGTGGATCACTTGTTTTACCTGAATCGTCCAATAATATTCCTGATAGGTTTGTAACAAGATTTTAGCAGGTTTTCCTAAACGCATACAAGTATTTGCAGCTGAAGGCAGAGCCTCAAGGGAATCGAACCCCCAACGGGGAAACTTGACGAACTTCACACAAGCGGCAGAATCAGGAGTCATCATTGCTTTGTCTGAAATTTTCAATTTCAGCACTTTCAGGCTATCGACATCCACATTACCGTCGACTGTGATATTGACTATATTTTTCGCTACATCGATTTCCGTCTCTCCCGTCTGCCCCTCTACCGTCATTTCCAGAATATTTCCGGGGATATAAGGATAAGGAACATCGTTCTTTATACACGAAGCCAATGTTAATAAGCAAATACAACCATACAATATCCTGACATTCATTTCTCCTACAAATAAAAGGTCATCCCAATATTAATCGAAAACAAGTCTATCTTAAAATTCCCCGAACTTTTATTATAATGTCCGGTTTCTACCTGATTACGAGTCTGCTGTATCCATTTAAAATCAAATCCCATCACTCCGACAGAAACTTCAACTGCTGCAAAGTTTGTAACGAAAGCAGCCAAACCGGGAGCAATACCGATCTGCAAATTATGGGTAGTCTGATAAGAACCAGTCTTATCATTTCCTTTACCGGAAGTATCTTTCCCCTGTCCATACCCATAAGACAAACGTGCTTCGTTAAAAAAACCGAATACTTTACTTTTCCCCAACCCCATATAAGTCCTCAGGAACCCTGAAACCATAAAACTATGGTCCCAAAAATTCTGGTCGGCTACATTAAAATTCAGATCGTCTCCCAAATCCAGATCCAGGTTATCCAGATTGATGTATGAACGGGCATACGCCAAACGTAATCCCGCTGCCACGTTATCTGCAAAAAAGTATCCGCCAAACGGACTGATTTTAAATGTATAACCGTCACCATTCAAATCTTTCAATACCAACAATTTAAAATCAGTACTTCGAAGTTCCGTATAAGAGAGCGTGGTGCCCACTAACCAGGCTCCTTTCGGTACAAAGAGCCCAGTCTGTATCTCACGGTCAAATTTTAATTGTGCCTGAGCAGCGGTCGCCAAGCAAACAAAGAACACAAAAACAAATATATATCCCTTCATCTATTTGTAATATGTCAATTCGAACTCGTCAACCCAAAGCGTACTACCGGCCCCCACACGCCCGACAACTTTCGAGCCTGAAAAATCACCACCATAACGGCTGGAAGTAGCAACAATCGTCATCTTCGCAGGTTTAGCCGTTTCATCGGAATATTTCACATCGATCTCAAAACGAGTATAAGTAGTCACTTCTTCTTTACCGACAAATTCTCCGAATCCGATTTCATTATCATCGGCATCCCACAGCCGGATATAGATATTACATTCGTCCATCGGCAATTCTTCCGCAGACGGAACAGACCCTTCATTCGTTTCATGCGGTTCATATTTATAATAACCGGATAATTTTACAGGGCGTGCACCGGTATAGGGACGACCGAAAGAAACGCTGGCAGCAGGATTTGTCATATTTGTTTTATAAGTACCGATAAACAAATTTCCTGCAGCCGACGTCACTAAAGTAACACCGGTAATCGTACTCATTTTCGCAGCATATCCTCGATATGCCTCATCCCCTTCTACCCTTACAGTAATCGGATCACGACTACCGGCAAGGAACGAAGTCACACCGGAATTTCCACTAGCCCAATAGGAATCGGCAGCATCAGCATTCGCATACCAGTTCTTTCCACTTTGCGTCCAAGTATCAAAATTCAAATTCGGTACTTCCTGAAAATCCTCTGTCGTAAATACACTCATAGCTCCAACTTTCGCCCCGCATGCTATACGGTAATGGTAAGTCGTGCCGAAATCAAGTTGAGCCGTCTTTGCCGAATACACCCCATTGTCCCCTAACGTAGCAGCAACAGTAACCCACTCAGTCCCATCAGCTTTTTTATATTGGAATTCGATTGGGTCGGTCTCACTGCTTAAATCGGAAGTCCCATAAATATAAGCAAACTGCCCCCACGCATTCGCCTCTCCGGTATGCAAAGCCGGATCAGCATCGGATGTCAAAGGCACGACAATCGAAACGATATAATTGTGAGTCGTCTGATCGACCGTAATATTAAAATCACCTGTACCTTCATTCGTAACATCATATTTAATGCTGTAATGATATTGTGCCTGTACATCTGTGATAGACTTGCCGAGCGTAAACGATTTGTTGTCGGTATTGGTCAAACTCAATGTCGCAATAAGATCCGCAGCCGGAAAATAAGCAGACCGGCTTTCATCCTGAACAAATTCTACACTACCGTATTGGTTTTTGACTTCACAGGAATATGCCTTAAAATTTTCCTTAAAATTATCGGAATATTTTACAGACACCATACATTGAGCTAATTTGCAACTTACCTCAACCGGTTTGACTACATCCTTTTCCACTTTTACGTCTGTCTGACCGGCATAATAAGCCTTTCCTTCAAAACCGACAGCATGCACATCTTTATCGGCAGAATAAGCTTTCACAACATAAGTCCCTGTCGGTAAAAGCAGGCTTTCTCCCTTTAAAGAAGTCCAGTCATCCACATGCCTTATCACCTCCCCGTCCCGTATCAGATCAAGTGCTATTTTTTCAGTCGTTTCACCGGTTGCTTTACTTGTCGGAATCACAGTCTTATTCAACTCCACCGACGAAAACTGCAAATATCCGAATCCTTCCTTTAAACTATCCTGACAGGCCCCAAGGAAAAATGACAATAAAAAAATTGAATAATATCTTTTCATTTTCTACTCCAAATTTGATGCAACAACCGTTAAAGTACCGCTCACCGGTTCACTGACTCCATCTTCTACGGTTAACGTAAAAGTATTCGTACTCGGAGCATATAAATTCAACAATACCATAAAATCCGTCACATCGAACAGATAAGAAGTCTTTCCTTTTATCGGATCGTCAGGATCTATCAAACCGATTCCATCCCCACTCTCTAAAGAATTACTCAAAACATCAAATAATTTTCCTGGATTGGCAATATCGAATTCCTCAGCTAATCCGAAGCCTCCCAATGTTGCCATAAACTCCTCATTATCGGAATCGATTTTTACCAATAATTTAGTAATTCCCTTAGGTGCAGAAATATTGACCAATACCTTTTGTCCCTCCGATAAGGGTAAATTATAAGTTTCACCTAAACCGGTCACTGTAATTTGGTCTTTCCCGGGATCATCCGGATCAGGTACATCCGGATCAGGCGTAGAACCACCATCACCGTTAAATACGATATTTTCTGTTGGAATCTCGATCGTCAATCCCGTTTCATTCATCGTCAGATCGACCGAGATATTCAATTCGATCTGAGTTGTAGGATCTACCGAAGGTTCATTGCCGGCATCAATATTTACCGTAAATTCATCTCCTGATACCAGATTACTATTTCCTTCTGCATCAGCAGGTTTAGTTACAGTATAATTTTGAGCGATCTGAGTGTTTGCCGTTGTCGTAGCTTTCACTGTCAGCTGTACACTATTCTTCTTCTCCGGTACTTTAAAAAAGAAAGTTTTCCCTAACTGTTCTTTTTCAAACACTTTGACTCCTGCCTCTCCATTAGTCACTGTAATTGCATAATCATCCTGAAATTGTTTTTTAAAATTATCTGTAAACCCTACTGTAACTGCAATATTTTGCAATTTACAGATCGTATTTACTTTCGTGGTTTTTCCCGCCAGGATTTCGAATTCTGTTTCACCTCTAAACCAAGGCCTTTCAGAAGCATTCACATTACTACCATCATAGTTATAGGCAACTACTTTATATTTCCCGGTAACCAATTTTACCTGTCCTTGAGTCAACAGATCGGCATAACTATCATAGTGATGTTCTGTTGTTCCTGATATCATATTAATAATTTCGACCGGATACAAAGTCGCATCCACATCTTTTGAATCAAAAGCAGCCTTTGTCGTTTGATTCTGACCGTTAGAAACCACATCCAGAGTAAACCAACCTTCTTCCTGCTGATCTTCTTTCGAGGGTAATTTTTTAAGTTCGTCCCGCATCTCACAAGCCATAAAGCCCAAAGCCAGCAGGCCCAATATTATATAATTATTCGTTTTCATCATTTTTTCTTCATTAATTTCCTACTTCTGTGTCTTCTCCAGGTAAAAATTCATCCGGTATTTCAATAGGGTATTCCTGAATAGTAACGGAATCATCGATCGTAACGGTAATACCATCAATTTTACCCCCCTCGACGTCAATCATTTTCGGTTTAATCGTAATTGTCAGAAAATCGCGCGGTTTAATCGATACCACTTGTTCCCCAAAATTTTCAGGACTTACAGTCACCCCTTGTTTATCCTTCAAATCGAAAGTCAAGGTCAAAGTTTCACCGGCAGCATCCGCTTTGAAAAAAGCATCTTTATCCACATCTTCTTTTGCCATTACAAAAGGAACCGACAAATGCCTCGTACTCAAATTTACCTTACAATCTGAATAAAACTCGAAGAAATTATCCTCGAATTTAATATTTACTTTCACATTGGCAGGTACACAAGTAAACTTCACCTCCCGGTTATCCCCTTTCACTAAATTAAAGGTTTGTGATCCCTCTACATAAAGTTTATCATATCCGGCAGCCACATTCTCACCGTAATACGCCCGGATAGAATAATTTCCCGGTTCCAATTTTTTAGCCAACTCCATATCTCCATATTTCACCGTCTCAAAAATAGTACCGTCTTTAGAAAGCTCCACCGTATAATTATCTACATTCTGATAGGCTAAAACATCAATTGCCTTCGTCTTTACAAAAGAAGGATCAGCCAAAAGACAGAGACTCACTTCTGCCGTCCCCTCTCCGGAAAAATCACTTTCCGAATGGCAAGCAGCCAATAGGATAATCCCTAACATACAAACAAATAGTTTTCTCATAAATTCAATATTAGTCTATATTTTATACCAGATATTCTTCAATATCAAGAACATTATTTAATTTTAAACGTATTCCAAAGTATAATAGTTTTAGATGTTGGGATAGAATTATCTCCTATATATACATACAAAAAAATAACAAAAATTATGCCGAAGTCTGATCAAAGTTTAAAATATACAAAAAAAATCGCATTATTATATAAATAAAAAAAGAGGGTGTCCAAAAAGTATTTGGCACCCTCGATTTATTCGTATCCCTATTGGAGACTGAAATCAAATATCCGATTCTACAAGGGGGTATTTTGCCTTTTTGGACACCCTCTAAAGTTTTCAGATATCCGGATCAATAATGGGCCAAACAATACCGATAAAGTCCGGCAACCGCATCTTCCAATAAATCGAGCACCAGCTCGAATCCTTGGGGACCTTCATAATAAGGGTCGGGAATTTCGGAATATGAAGTGGATTTCCGGCAAAAATCAGTCATTTTAAAGATTTTCGCTCTTTCTTCCTCATTTATTGCTGCACGTTTTAAAGCCTCGATATTCTGGTCATCCATACCGATGATCATATCGAACTCTGCAAAATCGGCAGTCGGATAAAAAGTACGGGCACGACTATCCAGGACATATCCCCGGCGGCTTGCGTGCCGGCGCATCCGCTCATCAGGAAGAGCTCCGGCATGTCCGCTATAAAGTCCGGCCGAATCGATCAAGAACTCTTTTTCTTTGCCCTCTTTCTTTATCCATGCCTTCATGATTGCTTCCGCACCCGGAGAACGGCAAATATTCCCCAGACATACAAACAATATCTTCTTCATTTAACTAAACAACGAATCGACAAATTCCTCCCGGTTGAATACCTGCAAATCTTCGATTTTCTCACCGATACCGATATATTTCACAGGGATCTTGAACTGGTCGGATATACCGATAACCACACCTCCTTTGGCGGTTCCATCGAGTTTTGTAATAGCCAAAGCGTTCACTTCCGTCGCCAGTGTAAACTGCTTGGCCTGTTCGTAAGCATTTTGTCCGGTGGAGCCATCCAATACCAACAACACTTCATTCGGAGCCTCCGGCAAGACCTTTTTCATTACGTTTTTGATCTTTGTCAGCTCATTCATCAAGTTTATTTTATTATGCAACCGTCCGGCGGTGTCGATAATCACGACATCAGCTCCGTCGGCCTTGGCTTTACTTAACGTATCGTAAGCAACAGAAGCGGGATCGGCACCCATTGCCTGTTTTACAATCGGCACTCCGACCCGGTCTGCCCAGATCACCAATTGATCGACAGCAGCAGCACGAAAAGTATCGGCAGCTCCCAATACCACTTTTTTACCGGCTTCTTTAAATTTATAGGCCAACTTTCCGATCGTAGTCGTTTTCCCCACTCCATTCACTCCCACCACCATGATCACATAGGGCACACCGTTTTCAGGTAATTCGAACGAAGCGGCATCGTTAACAGTATTCTCTTTCAACAAAGCGACGATCTCCTCTTTCAACACCCGGTTCAATTCATCGACACCCATATATTTGTCGCGTTGTACACGCTCCTCGATACGTTCGATAATCCTGACCGTAGTCTCGACACCTACATCCGAGGTGATCAAAACCTCTTCCAGATTATCCAACACCTCGTCATCTACTTTAGATTTGCCGACCACCACTCTGGCCAGCTTTTTAAAAACACTTTCTTTGGTCTTTTCTAACCCCTTATTCAGGTTCTCTTTTTTAGTCTTTCCGAATAATCCGAATAATGCCATTTCAATAAAATATGATAAAAATTTCAAAGCCCTAAAGTACAAATAATTTTAATATCAATATGATAACGTTTCATTAATTATTAAAACAAGCGTATAAATTAGTCCAAAAGCATACTGGCGATGAATCAGATCCAAGCTCCCTACAACCGAATAAACCAACACGATATATTCAACGAGAAAATGTCATCCCAACCCAAACAAGAAGAAAGAAAAAAACGAGATCCATTTTATTGAATCCCGTTTCCTATTTTTCCATCCGGTCGGATAAATTCAGACATTTTCCCTATCGGGCATTTTTATCTTGCTTTGTAAGCGATATCTTTGACGATACCGAATCCGGTATACGTCTCGCCGAACTGCGTTAAATCTCCGGCAAATTCAGGGACATCATAGAAGCGTAAAATTCCTTCGCTACCGGCTTCCGCATCGGAATTAACGGAGCCTACCGCCAAACGATACTGACAATCAATGGCAACATCGGGATAATGAATACTATATCCTAAGCCTAATCGCGGCAGCTTATTGAATTTAAGCATAGATACGCTGTTTTCGCCAGGCAGAATAAGAACCCGCCGGGCCGAACGAGTGGACATATCGTATAAATACACTTCATTGCCGCTATTATATATCAGGAACGGCAGAGTGGGGTGGAATGCGAAACAGGTTGCGTTCGCCAATCCCGGCGCTTTGGCAGCATCTATATCCATGTAGGTGCTCTGCACAGGCGAATCCTGATATTGTCCTGCTGTGATGCCATATATACTATATTGTCCCGCAGCATCTTTCAGCAAAGCGAACACCAGATTGCCGCCTCCCTGTCTCGTACCTGCCATGTAAACCATGTCCTTTCCCGTGTTCCAGTCGAAAAGTTTGGAACCGGTCTCGGGCTCTTTGGGATCGAATAAATACTTTGTTCCGTTAGGAATCGCAGCATATTGCAAAAAGTATTTAAACCTCCGGTTCGTCTTATCGTACAGGATTCCGTTGTAACCGTTTGACCATCCGACACCGATAAAGGGAGCCATTTTGTAGTTAGGTTCCCCGAACGGCTCGTCTACGTTAATTTTCACATCATATAAAGCCGAACTACTGCTCATTTTTTGATAAACATCTCCATCTGCGGTAATGACTATATAGCTGTAATTATTTTCCTCTCTCACAATAAAGTCATCTATGGAGCGTGCAAATACCGTACTTCTCGGGTCATTAAAATTACGGTTGAAATTGCCGTTATAAGACCATATACAAAAACTATTATCTTCCGTATATAAATTTAAATAAGGAGAATTAGCTGTGTACAGCATATTACTCTCCAAAAGGATCTGACAAGCGCCATGTGATTCCGGTAAAAAGTCCAGCAGATTTCTCGAAACAGCAATCCGGTCACCAACCTCACCGATCATATCTATTCTGACTTTACGTTCGCTGCCTTCCTCACATAATACGACCCACCCTTTGGTCGTGGAGGTCACCACGCTCAGTTTGAATTCAGCAGAAGTGACAATATTGGTCCGCAAATCCTTCACCTTGAACCAGACAGTATAATTACCGGGATCTATTTCTGCCAGAATATTCAGATCTTTCACCCTACTGGAATCCAACAGCCTTGGTTCCAGGAAATCACCTCCTACCGGTCTATCGTAATAATAAGAAAATTCATAATTGGGATCATCGGCGTTAATCACCCCATCAAATTTCGAGGTCACGGCCGGTGACAATACCAGATTTTCCGATTTATACAATGCAGACATCAGCTCTTCCGGAATGCCGGTAATGGTCAGTTCGTCAATCTCCCTGTAATCGTAATTTCCCTTATCATCGTAACAAGAGAACAGACCGAGGACGAGACATAACAGTAATATAACATTGTGTTTCATTATTCTTTCTTTTTTTATTCGTATGCACTATAATCAACTAAATAATCTGAGCCCAATTGCATCAATGAACCGTCGAGTTCCCGTACCGGATTACCTTCATCAGCCCTTTTTTGCAATTCCATACGTGTGAGCACACATACCGACGGAGACACGTAATAGAAATTTTTCTGTGAGAACTGGGAATACGTCCATCCCATAACGGATAGTATAAAATTTAATTTAGTATGGGAATACTCACCCCAATTTGTTTTATAAAAATCCCAACTAAACGGTTTTGCAAATACCAAAGAATAGCGAATGGTAATCCGTTGCACGTCGATGGTGTCATTACCTACTATGCGTTTCTTGATGTATGCCTTAAAGTACTGGTTTTCTTCCAGTCCTAAGGTGATGTAACGCACAATTCCGTCTTGCAGTTCTTCTGTTTTTTTGACGTTAACCGTTACATAAGCCAATGCTTCGCCTTTAGGCATAATAAATTCTTCGGGTAGGGTGAAATCTTTCCCTTCTTCAACGGTTCCCCCTATCGTTTTAACGACAAAAGGACGATCCTCTTCCGAAACGTTCCCGAACAATCGAACAGGAATTCTCACCTGTGCATATTCTCCCACCACGGAGGCCAAGGAGTTATCGCGAGTGGTATCGCTATAATTGTAAATAACCGAAGCCCCCTCACGGGTAGTACTTGTATAATAAGCAAAATAAATTCCCGAAGTGCTATCCGACTCTCCTTCATAGTAGATCGCTTCGTTTTCCCCACAGCCAGCGAGCAGCAAGGAATAACCAATGATAATAAATAATAGTTTTTTCATGATACTCTAATTTCTATATTTGATTTCACTATCCGGCAAATTCGGAACATACTTAGCATTACTCATTGTGATGTTGGTATTGGAGGAACCCGATTGAATTTTTGCAGTGTTTGTACGCTTATAGTAGAACCATAACTGTCCTTCACACAGAAACTCTTTGGAGTATTCTTTGGCCAATTCGCCCTCTAATCCTGTCGTCACCTGCACCTGATTACCCCTTCTCAGACGGTGTGCGTTCAGGTAATCGTATTGTGTCTGCTCTTCCGTGGCACATTCAGCAGCAATCAGATACATCTCGCTCACGCGAATCAACGGCATCAGCTTACCGTATACCAGGTCGGTGTCTGCAATTTTACGCAACCGCACATTCATCAGCAGATTCGTTTCTCCTATGCCATTGGAAGCTTCCCACCAATTATACCGATAGTCACTCAACGCATCATCGCCGAACAGGTTCTGTACTCGCTGAGCCGCCGGTATCAGTTTATTGGAAGAACTCGCATTAGAGGAGTTGAAATAGGTGTTGTACAAATCTTCCTTGTTTTCATTCAACAGAGAGAACAACACTTCCGATGAAAACGAACGGTCCGGATTGGAGTAGTCGGTAGCTGCAGCCCGTGTTACCGCCGGATATAAAGTTTCCGCTTCCGGATTTTCTATAATCATTTTAGCATATTTCAATGCCTCTGTCTTGTTGCCGGCCCAAAGATAAACCCTGGCTTTCAAAGCCACCACTGCATAATAATTGAGCCTTAATCCGCGAAAACGGTAAGTGTTCCCATCATTATCATGGTCATCATCATTGACAGCCATCAGCATCCCTTCACTCACTGCCGGATCCCAATTTTTCAAGATACTTTCCGCTTCTGCCAAATCCGTCAGTACTTTTTCGATCACCTCGTTGCCTGTCAGCATACCGGGAGCGGACACGGAAATCGTTTCTTTGTAAGGGATAGCTTTTGAATCAAGCTGGGTGGGTAGCGGCCCGAACATCCTCAACAAATCGAAATGCAGAAATCCTCTCAATGCCAAAGCTTCCGCTCTGATTAAATTATATTGTTTGTCATTCAATACTTCACCATGACGCACTTCGGCATTTTCCAAAATATTATTACATTCAAGGATCTGCTTATATGCTTCGTTCCAATAGCTCTCCAACCGGAGTTTTACCTGCTCTTGTGTAAAGGCGTACTGCGACAGATTGTAAAACGTTTCCTGATTTTGCGATACATTATAACGTTGTGCCATGACCTCCACGCCTTGTACAGTCAGGAAACCACCATAAAGATTGGAACTGAGCAATTCGGTATATACCCCGTTCAATGCCCCCCAGAATCCACTGACCTGAGAAAATACCCGGTCTTCTGCAATACGGTCCGACGGTTGGATGTCTAACCAGTTGTTGCAGGCCGTACACATCAGCAGTCCGACGACAATACTACTTGTTTGTTTGAATATATGTTTCATGATAATTCGATTAATGGTTAAAATGATGCGGAAACGGATAATGAGAAAGACCTCGCGAACGGATATTCCGTACCCCGTTCCGTCTTAATGGAGGAGATTTTGAATACATCGTTCATGTAAGCATTCACTCGCAAAGCCTTTAATCCGAACTTTGCTATCGCAGCCGAATCGAACTCATAGCCCACCCGGAAAGATTCCAGGGTCAAGGTATTGTCGTCCTCCACAAAACGAGACGACATCTGTGTCGAACCGGTCAGGTTGATGGCTTTGTATTTAGCACGGTCTCCCGGATTCTTCCAACGGTCATAAAAAGCCCGTTTATCCTGATTGTTGTTCAATCCGGCAGAAGTGATATTTTCCACTTTGTTGAACAACGAACTGTTAAACATCTGTCCGCCGCACCGGTATCTGAAATCGAAATTTACGCTGAATCCCTTATAAGTAAACGAACTACCGAAAACGCCCTCTATTTTCGGACGATCTGTTCCCACTTTCACCTCATCCGAAAAACTGAAATCGTATGTATACGAACCGTCTTTCTTGATGAAAATCTCCTGTCCCGTAGCGGGATCGATACCGGCAGAACGTACGGCCCACAAATCATCGGGACTGGCTCCATCATAATAACGCTTCAGATTAGTGTTTTGCCCCTCCTCGTTGAATTTGTCCAAAGAATTGCCGATGTTGTCATATTTAGACTTCTGTGTACGGAAGTTATACCGCAACGACCAAATGATTCTTTCGCTCGGACGATAGATGGGAGACACCGTCACCGAACCGTTAAAGCCATTCGAACGCTGTTCGCCGATATTGGTCAATACAGTAGTTACACCGACAGAAGCAGGCACGCTGATGGATGCCAGTACCGGATCGGTATTTTTGTCGTAATAATCCAATGTGAAGGACACCCTATTCTGAAGTAGCGTCACATCCACTCCGATATTCCTGTCCAGAGTCACCTGCCATTTCAGATCAGGGTTACCCAAAGCGTACAGGTTGATGGCCTGCTCGAAATAGTTCCGCTGGCGGTTGTTGAAATTGTACGTCGTGATGCTTTGATAGGATGCAAAACTTTGGTTTCCCGGATTACCGATAGAGGCCCGGATTTTGAGCATCTGAAACAGATCGGTATGATCGGCAATGAAAGATTCGTTGTGCAGGTTCCACGCCAAACCGAATGACCAGGTGTTCATATAACGATGGTTGCTCCCGAACACGGAAGAACCGTTCATACGCCAGGTCACATCCATCAAGTATTTGCTATTGTAGGCATAACCTCCGTTGAAATACACGCTCATCGACCGCGACTGGGAGTCGCCGTAAGAGGCCTTGCCGTTCTCCGGATAACTGTTGGCGAATGCAGGCGTATCGTACGCACCTTTGGGAAAACCAATAACCGAATATCCGTTTCTTTCTGACTGTGAATTAGAGAAACTGGCACCACCCACCACATTCAACCGGTGTCTTTCGGCGAATATCGTTCCGTAAATAGCGGAAAATTCTCCATCATAGTTAAAACTTTTGGTATTGGAATAGGTCAAAGATCCTTTCTTCAGTTCCTCGGTATCTTCAAACCGCGTATCCTCCGGCGAAATGAAGTCATCCGTCTCCGAGGTGGTTCTGGTTATCCCTATCCGCCCCCTCAATTTCAAAGATTGAAACGGATTATATTCAACCGCAAAATTATCCGTAATACCTAACGACCGCTTAAGCGAACGGCTGTTCAGGCTGGCATTCCACAGGGGATTAGGAGCTTCTATGTAATCTTCCACATACTCCAGCCATTTTTCCACCTGGCCATCCACCCGTTTTTCATAATAGGGATTGGCGGCAGCATAAGTAGAGAAATTTACCACGGGATCTCCTGAATTGGAAAGATTCACCGTCAGTTTATTGCTGAATTGCAGTTTTCCTTTACGATACAACAAGTCCAGATTACCACTGAACAGATTTTTCTTCGAATCCTTCATCACACCGGTCACGCCATTATAACTTAAACCAAAACCGTAACGCATGTGTTCATCCCCACCCTCTGCATATAGGTTGTGACGGTGGTTGAAACCCATCTGCAACGGTTCCGATAACCAGTAAGTATCCACCCCACGCGCAACTGAACGCAGGTGGTCGTTATGCAGTTGCTGGAGTTGCTCTCCTCCTGCGAAAGTCCCTCCCCAGGCACTGACTTTGTAACGGCCAGCGTATTCCTCAAACGCCACTTTTTCTTGGGCATTCATCAGGTTATAACTGGAAAGATCCGGCAATTGAAAATTGAAATTACCCGAATAGGTTACCCGCAATTTTCCCTGAGCCGGCGTTTTCGTTTCAACCACAACTACGCCGTTCGCAGCTTTGGAACCGTAAATCGCCGTTGAAGCGGCATCTTTCAGAATGGTAATAGAAGCTACCCGGTCCATGTCTAAATCTATAATCGTCTGAAGGGTAGTTTCGAAACCATCTAAAATGAACAGCGGTTGGTTGGGATCGGCTTCCAATTCCTCTTTCATCCCGATGATGCTTGTTTTGCCCCGGATTTCGATGTCAGGCAACCGGTTGGGGTCTGAGCCCCATTCATTACTCTCGACAATCGCAAATGCAGGATCAAGACTTTTCAAACTTTGCAGAATGTTTTGGTTTCCCACTTCTTTCAATTTTTCAGCCGTAAACGTAGAAGCAGATCCAGTGAAATCGCTCCTTTTTCTTTCATAAATACCTGTCACAACCACTTCATCCATGGCTGCCACTTCCTCCTCCATGACCACGTTTATCGTATCTTTGCCCGTATACACCACTTCGCGGGTTTTCATCCCGATGAAAGAAAACAGTAAAGACAGATTTTTAATCTCCGGTATATTTAACCGGTATCGTCCCTCCTGGTCCGTTGCCGTACCTAAGTTCGATCCCTTTACAATTACCGTTACCCCCGGAAGAGGCACTTTATTCTTATCAGTCACCTGACCGACAATATTCAAGACATTCTTTTTTTCTTCCGGAACTACTTTCAACACAATGAATTCATCCATAATCTCGTAAGTCAATCGAGTCCCTGTTAAAATTTTATCCAATACGGTTCTCAAATCCGACTCTATAAATCCAGCCTCGACAGTCCTGTGCTTATCCAGTTCATTATTACTATATACCACCGTTAAACCGGTCTGTTTCTTGATCTGATTAAACAATTCCCAATAAGTTACAGTTCCTGCCCCGATAGTAATTTTAGCCTGAGCCCCTACATCCGCGACTGCCAGATGCATACTAACCAATAATAAAAACACGCTTAACTTGATAAGCTTTAAAAATCTTCGTAGCCCAAAATTACGTACAAAGAGCCACCTCATTCGCTTTTTTTTCATACCTTTGTAAATAAGTTAATATTAGTTAACGAACTCCTATCTCGGATCGTGCGTCACCACTATCCGGGATTTTTTATTTGTTGTCACATGAGTCTATTTCTTCGAAGAAACTGTCACTCTGTTTTCTTTCAAACTAAATGTCACATCGGTTGTTTTAGAAATCATATCCAGCACATAATCCAATGTCCTATACTTCGTCATAGCACCAGAGAAACGCAATTTTTTGACTGCTTCATCACTAAAAACAAACGTCACTCCATACCAACGGGACAACTTCACAGTCAACTCCTCCAAAGACATGTCTTCAAAGTTAAATCGTCCCGCCTTCCAATCCACTATCGCCGCCACATCGCCTTTCCGGACAATCGTTTCTCCACTTTCCCGATTTAAAGTCGCAATCTCCCCGGGAACAAGTACATAAACTTTATCCTTTACATCAAAACTCACCTTTCCCCGTAATAAAGCGACCTCTGTTTGTCGGTCTTCCCGATAAGCCGACACGTTGAATGCCGTTCCCAATACGTGTACTTTTGTTTCTCCCGCCAACACGTAAAACGGTTTCCGCGAATCAGAAGTCACCTCGAAATAGGCTTCTCCCTTTAATTTTACTTCACGGATATCCTCGCCGAACCGATTCGGGAATTCCAATTCCGAATCCGAATTTATCCAGACTTTCGTACCGTCGCTCAATATGACGAAATACTCTCCTTTTTCAGGTACGATAACCGAACTTTTCCCTATTTCTTCTTCTGCTCCTTCTCTATCTTCAAACCGCAAGCCACCCGTTGAATCCTGAATTACCTTAACTCCAAAGACATCCGCTACCTGGCGACTTTCTCCCTCCTTCAATTCAATCGGTTCCCCCGCATTCATCACCAGAATGGCCTTCGGCGAACCGGACTCTATCTTTACTACTTCCGCAACCGGAATAAACTTTTCTGTCGGCGCCTGTCGGATTTGCCATGCAAAAAATACTCCTATCAAAACGATAATTATAGCCACTATACGCATCCCCCACAAATACAACCGTTCCTTACGATTCACAAGGGCCGGAGTAATACGTTCCCACACCCGTTCCTGTGTCCGGTCTAACCGCCGCCATTTTCCCGCAGCCGATACCCGCATTTCCGTTTGAAGTATCTTTCGGAACTGCCTGAGGTGTTCCGGCGAAGCCTCTAACCACTTTATCAGTGCAACCCGATCTTCTCCGGAAAGATCTCCCCGCACATATCGGTCAGCCCACTCATCTGTTTCATTCCATGTTTCCATAATTCACTATCTTTTATATATAGAAAACAAAAAAGAAAATCGGGTGAATCAAAAAAAATTTTTTTTCACAGAAAATAACTGAAACCCGGTTTACATGGTATTCGACTCACACCGACACGTCGAAGACCGCCGCGAGCTGGTTCGGCGCGTGTATTTTCCTGATTGTCGCCGCGACGATCCTACGCTCTTTCTTCTTGTAGTCCAACCTGTCATGCAAATAATTATGGAATATGGAATCAACAAGGGAATCGGCAAGAGCGTGGAGTTCCGGGGCCTGAAGGCGCAGTACCTCTTCATCTTCGCGGGCGGCCTGCTGGCCGTCTTCGTGGTGTTCGTCATCCTCTACATGGCAGGGGTCGATCAGTGGGTATGTATCGCTTTCGGCGTTGCGGCGGCTTCGGTGCTGGTCTGGCTTACCTTCCGCCTGAACGCCCGTTACGGGGAACACGGGCTGATGAAGCTGCTCGCCGCGCGCCGGCATCCCCGCTACCTGCTCAACCGCAAGTCCCTGCGCCGGTTGCTGAAAAGAAAGGGGGGCCGCGTATGAGAAACATCTTGAAAGCCACCACGCTGGAAAGCAAGTTCCCGCTCCTGGCCGTGGAAGGCGGTTGTATCATCAGCAAGGACGCGGACATAACGGTCGTCTATCGGGTCGAACTCCCGGAGCTGTTCACCGTCACGTCCGCCGAGTACGAGGCGATCCACGCCGCCTGGTGCAAGGCCCTGAAGGTCTTGCCCGAATACAGCGTGGTACACAAGCAGGACTGGTTCATCCGCGAGCGTTACCGCCCGGCCACGGGCGAGGGGGACATGAGTTTCCTCTCCCGCAGTTACGAGCGGCATTTCAACGAGCGTCCGTTCCTGACCCACGCCTGCTTCCTCTACCTGACGAAAACGACGAGGGAGCGTATGCACATGCGTTCAGACTTCTCGACCCTCTGCCGGGGCAACATCATTCCCAAAGAGGTAAACCGGGAATCGGCGACAAAATTCCTGGAGGCGGCGGAACAGTTCGAGCGTATTCTGAACGATTCGGGTTTCTTGGCCCTTGTCCGCCTCACGGGGGACGAGATCACGGGTACGGCGGATTGTCCGGGCCTGCTGGAGCGGTACTTTTCCCTCTCGCTCTCGGAGACGACTTCTCTTCAGGACATCGAGCTGGGGGCCGAGGTTCTGCGCGTGGGTAACAAACGGGTGTGCCTGCACACGCTCTCGGACACGGAAGACCTGCCGGGGCGCGTGGGTACGGACACCCGTTACGAGCGTCTTTCCACCGACCGTTCGGACTGCCTGCTCTCGTTCGCGGCCCCCGTGGGGCTTCTGCTTTCCTGCGACCACCTTTACAACCAGTACGTGTTCCTGGAAGACAGCGACGAAAACCTGCGTATGTTCGAGAAACGTGCGCGTAACATGCAGTCCCTTTCCCGCTACTCCCGCGGGAACCAGATAAACAAGGAGTGGGTGCGATACGTCGCTGTGTAAGTAATTGTTAAACTTAGATTTAACCCGTTGT
>ERZ773148.1233-NODE-1233-length-21456-cov-16.333676_pt1 | contig 21456 bp, 19 predicted proteins | sample MGYA00580846_ERZ773148 | MGnify/ENA primary metagenome ERZ773148 (study PRJEB29015, sample SAMEA2737879) | human gut metagenome | biome: human gut; feature: human-associated habitat; material: faeces | place: China | collected 2012 ... | reverse complement strand
GGTATACTCCTCTATTCCCCAAGCGGGAAAATTATTAAATGGATGGAAGAAAGAATTTTTTCCAGAAGAAAGAAACCATCTAGCCTATCGTCCCTATTCCAATACATATCGCAAAGTTCTGGATGGTTTAGGGCGGCTGTATGGCTCGCTGCATTATATTTAAAACAGTACGAAAGGAGCTTTTTATGAAAAAAAAGGAGCCTTTGTTTGCAGAACAAAGGCAAGAAGAAATTTTAAAGATAATAGAATCTGAAGAAAAGGTTACAGTAGCAAAACTTAGTGAAATCTTTGCAGTTTCCGGGTCTACCATCCGGAGCGATTTGCGGGAACTGGAGCAGAATAAGAAGCTAAAGCGGACGCATGGGGGAGCGATTGCTCTTACTAAAACAGCTTATGAGCTGGATATTGCTCATAAGAAAAATCTTATGACAACAGAAAAACGTAAGATTGCTGAATTGGCATGCTCTATGATAGAAGACGGCGATACTATATTACTGGATACAGGAACTACATGCTATCAATTGGCGTTACTTCTTGGAGAAAAAAAGGATTTAACCGTTATTACAAACGATTTTGATATTGAAGCGGTTCTGGAACATTTTCCGCTGGTGAATCTCCATTTTGTCGGAGGAGAAGTTCGACGGGGACATCACTGCACAACGGGACCTGACTCTGTAGCAATGTTGGAGAATTTTCATGCTGATAAGGTGTTCTTAGGCGTGAATAGTGTTAGTATTCAGGACGGATTGAGAACTCCGGATATTTATATGGCAGAGTTAAAACGGAAAATGATAAAAATTGGTACAAAAGTGATTCTTCTTTGCGATCATACAAAGTTCGGACAAAATTCTTTTGTTAAGATTTGTAATCTTGTAGAGGTCGATACTATTATTACAGATGCTTCTATTGACCCGGCATATCGGAATGGGATAGAGGAACAGGGAGTACAGATTATGACAGCCGAACATGTAAAATAAGTTAAAACGAGAGAGGCTAAAAAGCACGCCTTTCTCTCTAAAAAGACTGCATTCCTAAAAACGCGGCGGTTCTTTTCACATAATTTGAAACATAGGATAATCCCTTGAACTCGAACACTTTTTTGCCACGTATAATATGTTTTTATTGACGTCCCGTTTTCGTCAAAAAAGGAAACCTTAAAATGGCTGAAACACAGAGATTGCAACATAGAAAAAGAGGCTGAAATTTGGAACTCAAGATTGAGACAATCCAAATTTCGGCCTCTTTTCACATAATATCCTTTGGCCCAAAAGTACCGTTTTCCATACTTATATTTCAGATTTATATGCCGTTCAAATATCATCAGACTATTTTTCCCTTTCAAATACCCTATAATCTGTCATACGCTGTACTTATCAGCATGTGTATATGGTCTGGGCACGCTCTGGCTTCTATGATTTCTACACCCTTCTGCTGACACTGTTTTCTCAATATCACTCCTATATCCTGTTTTATCTGTCCATATATCTCCATCCTCCGATATTTGGGTGCAAATACGATGTGATATTGACATTTCCAACTTGTATGCTCTAAACTTCTTATGTCTTTGTCTTTCACGATGAATACCTCCCTGTTATCGTAGTTGTGTAGTCGGCAAAACACTTCTACCTTATCAGGGAGTTTTTCTACTTCTACTTCTTCTTTTCTCCTCGCTATAAGATATTTTTACCCCCGGGCTATTCCGGGGGTTGCCTTTGGTCCCACCAAAAACGAAACTAACGCCGCTATTTAAGCGGCGTTAGTTTGTATAATTACACGTTTTTATGCATGAAATTTTTATTTTTCTGATACACCACAATAGCATCATCCTACTAAAACCCTTTTGCAACCAGAACTTTAATTATAGCAGTCGCTGCGCAGGGCCTATTGTCCCCTCATCAAAAATATTTACAGGTAATACAACAGGGTAATGGTTTTCATTTGGATACATAATCTTTCTAAGTAACAATTGTACAACTAACTTTGCAAAATCGTATTCTTCAGCAACAGATATACTTGAAAGAGGAGACAAATAAGGAAAATATTGGCGGATATGGTCAAAACCTAAGATAGATATATCCTCAGGAATACGGATGCCATTATTGGCGAAAGCTTTCATAATAAAATATGCCATTTCATCGCTGAATGAAAACACAGCCGTATAATCAAAAGGAGATAGTTGTTCAACTAAATCTCCTGAAACCAGAGCCTGCTGCATTTTTTCCCATGAAATAATCCTCACGCAGGAAAAAGGTAGTCCGGCCTCAGCTATGGCGTTGAAAAAACCCTCTTGGCGATCAATCTGCGAACTGTTTGAAAGCGGACCAGCAACATATAAAAAACTCTTATGATTGAGGGATAAAAAACGGCTCCCTGCCAAATATCCGCCTTCTTTATCGTCGCATCGAACCGTATCCGCATTCACACCAGGAATCCATCGATCTAGCAGGATAAAAGGAATTTTACTTCTTTCTATATATTCAACAACAGGTTTATCAAAAGAAAAGGGATAATATAAAATGCCGTCTACCGCCATGGAGATTGCTAAGCGGATCATTTGCATATTTGTTTTCTGTCCAGGGGATAACAAAACAATAAGTTCATACCCAGCGGCATTCAAATATTTCTCAATATTATTTATCATTCCAGCAAAATGCGGGTTTTTCACCTCATTCACAATAATTGAAACCATATTGGTTTTTCCAGATCGAAGTGAAGACGCAAGGTTATTACGAACATACCCCATTTCAGAAGCAGTCTGCTGAATCAATTCCCGTGTTTCTTTTGAAATACGGGGATTATTGCGTAAAGCGCAAGAAACGGTATTGACTGAACATCCGCACACGTCAGCAATATCCTTTAACCTGACCCTGCCCTTTCCTTCCACCATATAAAAAGTCAACCCTTTATTTAAACTATTGGATTATTTGGATTATAATAACATAAATCCATAGAAAAGGAAAGTATATTAAGTAAATTAAATTTATTTGGCGGCAATAAAATTAGGCAAATAACAAAATAATCATTTATATTATTAAAAAATATTGACAAAATTATGCATTAACGTTATTATATATGTAATCTTGCTAACAAAGCCAAAAGGGAGGAATCGTTTTGAAATTTGATTTTTCTGCAATACCTGTTGTCGATAACCATATTCATATTTTTCTGCCTAAAGATGATCCAGAAGCAATGGGATACGCCATTACCTCGTATAAAATGGATCGCCGTCATATTGAGAGCATGATGACTTACCGTATGGTTACAGCGGAATTGAAGCGTTTTTTCCACATGCCAGAAGCCTCTGCGGATGAAATCCAGCAGGAACGCTACCGCAGATTGAGGGACATGCCCAGGGAATACATACAATCGCTGCTGAGCGATGCATCCATAAAAATTCTGATGTGTGATTTGGACGCCCCGGTTTCCGCGTATTGGACCGGTAGGTATCGTTTGGATGAAGATGTGGAGAAATTTTTTTGGATAGTGGAGCCGGAAGTGGACACAGCCCGCGTAATACGCATAGAAACCGCCTGCAACCGTATACTAGATCAGAATTTGCTTTTTGAAGAGTTTTGCGATACGTTCAAAACCCGTATGGAAGAGGGAATCAAGAAATACAACGTAGTTGCCTTAAAATCCATTATCGCTTATCACACGGGATTAGAGATAAGCAATCCCTCTAGGGAAAAAGCGAAAAAAGCGTATGAAAAATTCATCAAAAATAGGAATGATTTCGGTTCTGAGAAAACCTGGCGCGATTTTATGGTGCATGAAGGACTAAAGATTTGCAAGGAATACCAAATGCCGCTTCAGATCCATACAGGATGGGGAGATACTCCGTATGGAGATTTGAGAAGGCTCAGTCCAAAATTGTTATATGATTTTCTTCGTGAAGAAGAAACATTAAAAATACCAATTGTACTTTTACATGCAGGATACCCTTATGTACGTGAAATGGGGATATTGTCCTCCCATTTTCCAAATCTGTATTTTGATTTTTCTGAAATGACGCCTTATGCGGGGATGGCTTTGGAAACCGCCCTCCCCATGTTGCTGGAAACCGCCCCCACAACAAAAATCCTTTATGGAACAGACGGTGGAGGGATACCGGAACCTGTTTGGTTCGGAGCAGTTTATTCCAAGAAGGTACTTGCAAAAGTGTTGGGAAACATCGTGGAGCAAGGTTATATGACCTCTAGCGAGGCGTATCAGGCGGCGGAAAGCATTATGTACCGCAATGCGCTTTCTTTGTACCCGGGTCTCCGGAAAAAATCTTTTTAATTCGGTCCGGACACTGCGAAAGCAGTGATGTATAAATTAAGGAAAGAAGGAGTTACCATGAAAAAGAAACTTTTTGCACTCTTTTTGAGCGTGGCTATGTTGATCAGCGTATTTTCAGGATGTTCGTCCCCAGGAAATCAGGAGTCTTCATCCAGTGCGGGTAGATGGATGTGGCACGCTTCTCGGCTTCCTTGTCTATGATGCCGCCCTCTTTCACGTAATGGGTCACGTCGGCGATATGTACGCCCACTTCCCAAAGTCCCTCTTTCAGTTTGCGGATGGAGAGGGCGTCGTCGAAGTCCTTGGCATCTTTGGGGTCGATGGTGAAGGTGGTTACGCCCCGGAAGTCCTCGCGTCGGGCTATTTCCTCGGCGGAGATTTCGGCGGGTATCTTGTCAGCGGCTTTCTCTACGGCGGCTGGATAGACATAAGGCAGCCCGAATTCCGCGAGGATGGCATGCATCTCGGTGGTGTTGTCTCCGGCGCGTCCCAGGATGTCGATTACCTGACCGATGGGGTTTTTGGCTTTGTCGGGCCATTCCACCACCTTTACGATGGCTTTGTCGCCCGTTTTGCCGCCTTTCAGTTTCTCTTTGGGGATGAAGATGTCGTTGGCAAGCGTACGGTTTTCCGTTACAAGGAAAGCGTATGACTTGGCAACTTCCAGGGTACCCACGAAGGTGTCGTTGGCACGTTCCAGTATCTCGATGACTTCTCCTTCGGCTTCGCGTCCGCGGCGCTTGGCATAGAAGGCGATACGCACTTTATCATTGTTCATGGCATGTGCCGAGTTGCGTTCGGCTATGAATATCGGTTCACCTCCATCTTCGGGGATGAAGGAGTTCTTGCCATTGCTTTTGCGCTGGAAGGTTCCGGTCATTTCCACACCGTGGTTGTTCAGCTTGTACTTGTGTTTGTCCACTTCTGTGATATAGTCGTCCATTGACAGTTCGGACAAGATATCCATACACAGCATCTTCAGCGGATGTGTGGTGAGGTGAAGTTGTTCAAAGATGTATTTCAAGGATAATACTTCGTCTTGCTTTGTGTGGAAGAATTCAAGCAACACTTTGACGAGTTCTTTCTTCTTCATGCGTTTGCCGGCTTTCTTTTCTTTCTTTTTGGCCATAATGATAATGAATTAATGTGCACATTGTTCTCTCTTGCAAAGTAAACAAATAAATACGTTCCTTCGTTCACTCAGACTTCAAAATATTATCATTCTATTGAAAATAATGAAGAGACGACAGATTGTAATGGATTTATGTACTATATTTGCACAAAAAGCGAGATAGGCTGTACCTTAGACGAAAAGCAGATGGAAATGCAAACTCTGAACAAAAAAGCAGATGCCACACGGGAAAAAGACATTTACCGGGTGACGGTTGTGGGAAGTGTGGTAAACTTTCTCTTGCTTGTCTTCAAGTTCTTTGCAGGTATTGTGGGGCACAGTGCCGCCATGCTGGCGGATGCGGTGCATTCTTTGTCGGATTTCATTACAGATATTATTGTCATTGTATTTGTGCGCATCTCAGCAAAGCCCGAGGATGAGGGGCACGATTACGGTCATGGCAAGTACGAGACGCTGGCAACTGCCATTATCGGTGTCTTTCTGTTGTTTGTGGGATTCGGCATTTTCTGGAACGGGGCTTCCTCCATTTACCGTTTCCTGCAAGGCGGTTCTTTGCAGGAGCCCGGTATGCTGGCGCTGGTGGCTGCATTGGTATCCATCGTTTTCAAGGAAGTGCTTTATCAATATACCGTTTTCAAGGGTAGGAAGTTGAATTCGCAGGCGGTTGTTGCCAATGCCTGGCATCACCGGAGTGATGCGCTTTCATCCATAGGCACGGCAGTGGGGATAGGTGGAGCCATTCTTTTGGGTGACCATTGGCGGGTGCTGGACCCGGTGGCGGCGGTTATTGTCAGCTTCTTCATTATGAAGGTGGCTGTGCAATTGTTGATACCGTGTGTGGACGAACTGTTGGAGAAATCATTGCCTGCCGAGGTAGAGGATGAGATAATAAAGACAATTCTCTCTTTTCCCGGTATCAGCTCGCCGCATCACCTTCGTACGCGTCGCATCGGCAGTTATTGTGCCATCGAGGTGCATGTGCGTATGGATGGCAGCATCTCGCTGGAGGAAGCTCACGAGACGGCAACGGCGGTGGAGAACAAGTTGAAAAGGCAGTTCGGCAAAGGAACACTGGTCAGCATCCATGTGGAGCCGGTGAAGAAGAGTAACGAGGCGACAAAGTAATAAAGGAGCGCCAAGGTGACGGATTGGATGAAAAGTAATCGGATGAAAAGTAATTAGTAATTTGTAACTGAAGAAGTGGAATCGATTTTAATTACAGGAGCAAGCGGATTTATCGGAAGTTTCATCGTGGAGGAAGCGTTGAAGCGCAAGTTCGGTGTGTGGGCGGGTGTACGCTCGTCCAGCAGCCGCGAGTATCTGCGTGACCGCAAGATACATTTTCTCGAACTGGACTTTGCGCATCCCAATGAACTGAGGGCGCAGCTTTCGGGACATAAAGGGACCTACAATAAGTTTGATTATATTGTTCATTGTGCCGGTGTGACGAAGTGCGTGGACAAGAACGAATTCGATTTGGTGAATTACCTGCAGACCAAATACTTCATCGATACGCTGAGGGAGCTGAACATGATTCCCAAGCAGTTTATTTTCATCAGTACGCTGAGTGTGTTCGGTCCGGTACGCGAGAGGACCTACGACCCGATTATGGAGAGTGACCCCCCTTCACCCAATACCGCCTACGGGCTCAGTAAACTGAAAACAGAACTTTATTTGCAGAGTATTCCGGGTTTCCCCTACGTCATCTACCGGCCGACGGGTGTATACGGGCCGCGTGAGAAGGATTATTATCTTATGGCAAAGTCCATCCGGCAGCATACGGACTTTTCTGTGGGCTTCCGCCGCCAGGACTTGACGTTTGTATATGTAAAGGACATCGTGCAGGCCGTCTTCCTCGGGATAGAGAAGCAGGTGTCCCGCCGCGCCTATTTTCTGGCTGACGGGAAGGTGTATAGTAGCCGTGCTTTTTCCGATTTGATAAGGAAAGAATTGGGCAACCCGTTTGTTATTCGCCTGAGATGTCCGTTAATTGTATTGAAAGTCGTATCTTTGCTCGCTGAATTTTGGGCGAAGCGGCAGAACAAGACCAGTACGCTCAATTCGGACAAGTATAGAATAATGAAACAACGCAACTGGCAGTGTGACATCACACCGGCCGTCGAGGAACTGGGCTTCAGTCCTGAGTACGACCTGGAACGGGGTGTAAAGGAAACCATTGCCTGGTATAAGGATAAGGGATGGCTTTAGATTTATTTAAAAGGGTAGAAACCCGTAAGGGGCTTTTTGCGGTAGAGAAGATTACGCTGATATACAATTTGCTGACTTCCATTCTCATTCTGTTTCTTTTTCAGGAAATGGATCATCCGGTGCAGATGCTTGCAGACCGTGTTGTCATTGCGGGTATGACGTTCCTGCTGATGTATCTTTACCGGCTGGCACCCTGCAAGTTCTCTGCCTTTGTGCGCATAGCCATCCAGATGTCACTGCTTTCCTATTGGTATCCCGACACCTTTGAGTTCAACCGGATATTCCCCAATCTCGACCACGTGTTCGCGTCGGTGGAGCAGTGGATGTTTGGCGGACAGCCTGCTGTATGGTTCTGTGAAAGGTTTCCGCAGATGTGGGTGAGCGAGCCGTTCAATATGGGATACTTCTTCTATTATCCGATGATTCTGCTGGTGGTGGTGTGGTATTTCCTTTATCGTTTCGACCTTTTCGAGAAGGTTTCGTTCGTCATCGTCACCGCTTTCTTCATCTATTACCTTATTTATATCTTCGTCCCCGTTGCCGGGCCGCAGTTCTACTTCCCCGCCATTGGAAGCGACCATGTGGCGCAAGGTATCTTCCCGTCCATCGGTGACTATTTCCATCACCATCAGGAACTTCTTCCCGGTCCGGGCTATGAGCACGGCTTCTTCTACAACCTGGTGGAGAGTTCCCAGCAGGTGGGTGAGCGCCCCACGGCTGCTTTTCCCAGTTCGCACGTCGGAATGTCTACGGTACTGATGATTATGGCATGGCGTGGCAGCAAGCGTCTGTTTGCCTGCTTGTTTCCTTTCTATCTGCTGTTGTGTGGGGCTACGGTCTATATCCAGGCACATTACCTGATAGACTCTATCGTGGGTTTCGTATCGGCTTTCGGCATTTATATCCTGGCCACGTGGATGTTCAAGCGATGGTTTGCGCAGCCGATGTTCCGCTAGTCGGGCACGGTGATTATCTTTCCACTGTCTGTGGGCAATACCAATGTACGCGGATAAACTTCTGCCGGAAGTGAATGCTGGAAGTTTACGATGAGCTGTTTGAGTAGTTTTTTCTTTTTCATAAAGACATATTTATGGGATTCTTTCTTGGGAAGACGAATATAGGGACTTGTTTCTTTCTGCCAAAGAAACAATGTTTTTTTTCTTGCCTCCTTGTTGGCAAGGTTTTGCCTTCCCATTGGCAAGGCTTTGCCATAGGCATGGCAAAAGTTTGCCAAGGGCAAGGCAAGTGGTTGGCAAAATTTCTTGCTGACAGACAGTGAGTTATGCGGATGGCAACAAAGCGTGTCATCTGCGTCTGAATACTCCCCCCCCTCTCAGAAGCTATTCAAGAAGGGGCGTGAGGATGATTGCTCAAGTATCGGACTCGATGGTAAAAATCGTATGCGGTTTTCTCCTATGGCAGCAACGGTTCTATCTCTTCGAAGATGCGGTACAGTTCCTCCTTCGTCTCTGCCCGCAGCATGGCTATCCGGGTGTCGCGGAAATTGGGAATCCCTTTGAAGAGCGGGCTTGCTGCCAGGTGGCGGCGCACGTGCAGTATGCCCCGTCGTTCATCCAGCAGGTTGACGCTGTCTTCCACTTCCTGGCGGAGTACGTTCAGCCGCCATTCGGAACTCAGCGGAGGGAGTTCTTCGCCCGTCTCCAAATAATGCTTCACTTCCTTAAAGAACCACGGGCGGCCGAAGCTGGCACGGCCTATCATGATGGCGTCCACACCGTAGAGGTCGAAGCATTCTTTGGCCCGTTGGGGAGTGGTGATATCACCGTTGCCGATGATGGGAATGTGCATGCGTGGGTTATTTTTCACCTCGCCGATAAGTGTCCAGTCCGCCTCACCGGTATACATTTGGGCGCGGGTACGGCCGTGGATGGTGAGGGCGGCAATGCCGCAGTCCTGCAACTGCTCGGCAAGGTCTACGATGATTTTACTGTTGGCATCCCAGCCCAGGCGGGTCTTCACGGTGACGGGAATCTTCACGGCATCTACCACGGCACGAGTGATTTCCAGCATCAGCGGAATGTTCTGTAGCATACCGGCACCGGCACCCTTGCCGGCAACGCGCTTCACGGGGCAGCCGAAGTTGATGTCCAGCGTGTCCGGGTGTGCCTGCTCCACGATGCGGGCGGCTTCTACCATGGTGACGGTGTCCCGTCCGTATATCTGTATGGCTACGGGCCGCTCTTCATCACTGATATTCAGTTTCTGCTGGGTCTTGCCTACGGAGCGTATCAAGGCATCGGCAGAAACGAACTCGGTATATACCATGTCTGCTCCGAAGTGCTTGCACATCAGGCGGAAAGCAGGGTCGGTGACGTCCTCCATCGGGGCGAGGAATACGGGGCGTGGGCCCAGGTCTATATCTTTAATCTTCATAATCTAAGCGGATTTGTCCGCAAAAGTACAGAAAAAAGCCTACCTTTGCATACTCTAATTCAAAAAGAAATGATGAAACACTCAATCAGTGACTTCGAAATCATGGCACCGGTAGGCTCGCGCGAATCTCTCGCAGCAGCCATACAAGCAGATGCCGACTCCATCTATTTCGGTATCGAGAACCTGAACATGCGTGCCCGTTCGGCCAATACCTTCACTATCGACGATTTGCGGGAGATAGCCCGGATGTGCGATGAACATGGTATGAAAAGCTATCTTACCGTCAATACCATCATATACGACCATGACATTCCGCTGATGCGTACCATTGTAGATGCGGCAAAGGCGGCAGGTATCTCGGCTGTCATTGCCGCCGATGTGGCAGTGATGAGCTATGCCCGTCAGATAGGGCAGGAGGTACACCTCAGCACACAGCTCAACATCAGCAATGTGGAAGCCCTGCGCTTCTATGCGCAGTTTGCCGATGTGGTGGTGCTGGCGCGTGAGCTGAATCTGGAGCAAGTGGCAGAAATCTACCGCCATATCCGTGAGGAGAATATCTGCGGTCCCAGCGGAGAGCAGATACGTATAGAGATGTTCTGTCACGGTGCCCTTTGCATGGCAGTCAGCGGAAAGTGTTATCTCTCATTGCATGAAATGAACCACTCCGCCAACCGCGGTGCCTGCATGCAGGTATGCCGCCGCAGCTACACGGTGCGCGACAAGGAGACGGATGTGGAATTGGAGGTGGACAACCAGTACATCATGTCCCCCAAAGACTTAAAAACTATCCACTTCATGAACAAGATGCTGGATGCAGGTGTTCGTGTTTTCAAAATTGAAGGACGTGCCCGCGGACCCGAGTACGTGCGCACGGTAGTGGAGTGTTATAAAGAAGCCATTCGTTTCTATCTGGACGACACGTTCACCGATGAGAAGATTGCCCGGTGGGACGAACGTTTGAAGACGGTCTTCAATCGTGGTTTCTGGGACGGCTACTACCTGGGACAACGCTTGGGCGAATGGACCAAGAACTACGGTTCTGCCGCTACGGAACGTAAAATCTATGTGGGTAAGGGTATCCGCTACTTCTCAAACATCGGTGTGGCGGAGTTCCTGGTAGAAGCAGCCGAAGTGAGCGTAGGCGACAAGTTGCTGATTACGGGTCCCACAACGGGTGCCGAATTCGTCACTTTGGACGAGGCACGCGTCGATTTGAAACCCGTGCAGACTGTAAAGAAAGGCCAGCATTTCTCGATGAAATCGGTGAAAATACGTCCCAGCGACAAACTCTACAAGCTGGTCAGCGTAGAAGAACTGAAGAAGTTCAAAGGCTTGGATGTGGAGAAACAACGTGGCTAAGTATCAAATAGTAAATAGTCCAATAGTAAATATGAATTATATCTATGAACTTCCCATGAAGGTGCGCGACTATGAATGCGACCTGCAAGGCATCGTCAATAATGCCAATTATCAGCATTATCTGGAGCATACGCGCCATGAGTTTCTGTTGAGTGCCGGCGTCAGCTTTGCCGGACTGCACGAGCAGGGGGTAGACCCGGTAGTGGCACGTATCAATATGGCTTTCAAGACTCCCCTGAGGAGTGGTGACGAGTTTGTTTCCAAACTTTATATGAAGAAGGAAGGCATCAAGTACGTCTTCTATCAAGATATCTTCCGTGTTTCCGACGGTAAGGTCTGCCTCAAAGGCGTGGTAGAGACCGTGTGTGTAGTCAATGGCCGGTTGAGCGACAGCGAACTGTTCGACCGCCTTTTTGCCCCTTATCTCAACCCGTGTAAGTCCGTGTAATCTTTGGTGGAATGAACAGTGACGAACGGATTTGCAGTATAGCTCTCACACTTTGCCCCGGTATAGGACATATCGGGGCAAAGCGTTTAATAGAGGGTATGGGCAGTGCTGCCGAAGTATTCAGTCGGCGGAAGGAGCTCCCCGAAATCATGCCCGGTGTGAATCCGGGGGTAGTGACGGCTCTTGATTGTCCCGCTGCCTTTCTGCGTGCCGAGCAGGAGATGGAGTTTGTAGAGAAGAATCGTCTTTCCTGCCTGACGTTGAAGGATGAGGCTTACCCTTCGCGCTTGCGTGAATGTGAAGATGCGCCGATTGTACTTTTCTTTAAAGGAAACACCGATTTCAACCGCCTGCATGTCATCGATATGGTAGGTACACGTCGTGCCACCGATTACGGCAAGCAATTCTGTATCGACTTCCTGCGCGATTTGGCCGTTCTTTGTCCCGATGTGCTGGTAGTAAGCGGACTGGCCTACGGGATAGATATCCATGCCCATCGGGCCGCTTTGGCAAATCATCTCCCTACCGTTGCTGTCCTTGCTCACGGACTGGACCGCATCTATCCGTATGTCCACCGGAAAACAGCCATCGACATGCTGGCACAAGGCGGACTGCTGACCGAATTCCTTACCGGGACGAATCCGGACAAGCATAATTTCGTCAGCCGCAACCGTATTGTGGCGGGTATGAGTGATGCTACCATTGTGGTGGAGTCTGCCGCAAAGGGAGGTTCCCTTATCACTGCAGAGTTGGCGGAGGGATATCATCGTGACTGTTTTGCTGTTCCGGGACGTGTTACGGACGAATCTTCCATCGGTTGCAACCGGTTGATACGCGACAACAAGGCTGCCCTTATCCAGAATGCGGAAGAGTTTGTGCAGATTATGGGCTGGTCCGTAGCGGAGCAGCCTGCCCGGACAGAAGGTATTCAGCGTAATCTCTTCCCGGAACTGACGGAAGAGGAGGAGCTTGTTGTACGCATCCTTATGCGGCAGGGAGACCTCCATATCAATGCGATGGTGGTGGAAGCGGATATACCCGTCAACCGGATGAGTGCCTTGCTTTTTGAACTGGAGATGAAAGGAGTGGTCAAGGCAATGGTGGGCGGTGTCTATCATTTGCTGACCTAAGCGCAGCAGGTCTCTTGCCTTATATGGACGGTTGCCCGTATTTCATGATGAACTTTTCCGGATGGTCCGTCGCTATGATGTCTACCCCCAGGTCGACCGCCTTCTGGTTCTCTTCCGTCTTGTCGTCCAGCCCCAGGACAAGTGCCAGTACCTGCAGGTTGTGCTCGCGGCATTTCTTTACGAATTGCGGGGTAAGGGAGTCAATCCAGACGACAGCGATGTCGGGATGCAGTTCCTTTACGACATGCTCTATGTCCTTTTCACTTTTGATGTAGGCTTGCAGGGTTCTTACCTCGGGTGCCATTTTTCTGAAGCATTTGGCATGATACTCCTTGCTGAAGGTGAAGTTGCAGTTTTCCAGCATGCCTTCGTCCTTTATCAGATTCAGTAATTGGTGCAGACCGCCGTTGCGGTAGTCGATGGTGATTCTTAAACCGTGCTCTTTGGCCTTGCGTAGCAGGTCGGTAAGGCGTAGTACCCGTTGTCCGGCAAATCGGGGCGCAAACCAAGAGCCGGCATCCAGTGTGTCGATGTCGGCGGACAGCCATTGGGAGATGGCGCCGGTACCGTTGGTGGTACGGTCGAGGGTGGAATCGTGCAGTACGTAGAAGACACTGTCCTTACTGATGCAGACATCGCATTCTATATTGCCTACACCGTATTTGATGCACGAATCTACGGATGCCATTGTGTTTTCGGGAGCAATGGTGGCCGCACCACGGTGTGCGCTGGTCAGGGGTATCTTGGTGGTGGCAGGCCGTTGGGAACATCCTGCGGTAAGTAGGATTATGGAAAGCAATGCGAGTACCGGTTTTTTCATAATGGGCTCAAGTGGTGATGTTTTCTTCTTTAACAGTTATAAAAGCCATCGAAGATAGCTATTTTTTGTCATTCGGAGAAACGTATGGGTATAAAAAAAGGAGTACCGCCGTACTCCAACCTTTGTTAACCTTAAATCTAATACTATGAAAAAAATCACATTACAAATGTAAGGTTTCCATTGTTATCTTCCAAATTTCAGAATGATTCTGCTACTTCTTTTGTATTTCTTTCACTGAATTTTACTGTTTTCGCACACGGATTGACTTTTTGAGAGAGTATGGAAAGAATCTATTCACAGCGTCCCGGATAAGGCAAAAGTTGCAAATCTGTTTCAATCGTTTCACAGAACCTTTCAGCCTTTGAAAAGAGTGATGGAAAGTGGATTTTATTCGGTAATTATCTTCTACTTTTGTTTGTATACAACGCGAAATTATGGGAAAACGCATTCTTATATATGTTCTTTGGCTACTCCTTTTTTGCATGATGTCGGGGCAGGTAATAGGGCAGAATAAGTCGGCGGAATCTCATAGCCATACTTGTAAAACGGTGCTGGCGTTAAAAAATAATTTGCTTTACGACCTGGCCTTGGCTCCGAACATAGAAGTGGAGCTGCCATTGAGAAAGAGGTGGTCTTTGAATGTTGAGTACAAATGTCCTTGGTGGTCTGACAGCGGATGTGGTTTCTGTTATCAGTTCCTTTCGGGAGGGACAGAGGTACGTTACTGGTTGGGAAACCGCTATACGCATGGAATATTGTTCGGACATTTCCTGGGAGCATATGCCGAAGGAGGTACCTATGATTTTCAGTTGAAAAAGGAGAAGGGATACCGGGGGAAGTATTACGCTGCTGCTGTAATAACTTATGGATATGTGCGTCCACTGGCTCGGCATCTGGCGATTGAATTCAGTGTGGGTATTGGATACTTGGATACGGAGTACCGGAAATATACTTCTTATGGAAATGACTTGGTTTGGGTCAGGAGTGGAAAGTATCGCTTTATCGGGCCGACAAAAGCAAAAGTTTCTTTGGTGTGGCTTCTAACGTCGGGGAGATGAGTGGTATGAAAGATGCACGGCATATGATTCTCTGGCTGTTCTTCGGACTGTTGCCAATGCTGGGAAGCTGTGACTTCCGCGATATGCTGGATGATTATCCCGTTAGCGGAGTACAGATTAAATTGGATTGGAAAGGGGTGACGGATAAGCTGCCGCAGACCATGCGGATTATCTTCTATCCGAAAGATACTCAGAGGAGAAAGGTTGAAAGTTATCTGCCTGCCGAAGGGGGTGAGGTGAAGGTACCGCCGGGGAGGTATGCGGTGGTGGCCTATAACTTCAATACGGAGAGTATACAGATACGGGGCGACGAGAGTTATGAGACGATTGAGGCTTTTACGGGACACTGTACGGGGCTGGATATACACGAAGATATGGTTTGGTCGCCCGACCCTTTGTATGTGGTGGCTTTGGACGAGGTGGAAATAAGGCAGAGTGATGTGGCGCTTCCGTTGAACTGGAAGCCGGAAGCGGTAGTGAACCATTATTCCTTTGATATAAAGGTGGAAGGATGGGATAGAATATCGAGCATCATCTGCCATGTGGACGGCTTGAACGGAAGTTACTTTATAGGCAACCGTGCTTGCCATTTGAGCGAGGTACCTATATGTGTGAATACAAAGCGTGAAAACGGGCTTTTATGGGGGTATTTCTCCAGTTTTGTATTACTGAAAGATGCCAAGACCCGTGCGGATAGTCCTATGTTGCTGACATTGAAGATTGTGAAACGAGATAAAACGGTTCAAGAGGTGAAGGTGGATATCACGGAAGTGATTGAAACAGCTCCTCCCTCGGGAGGAGGCGAAGAAGAACCTGATGTGGGCGTTCCTGGGTCGGAAATCCATATCGAGGTTCCCGTACCGGAGGACAAGGTTGTGGTGGATGATTTGGAACCGGGAACCGATGAAGGAGATGGAGGGATTGGTGGCGATGTGGATGATTGGGATGATGAGACGGATGTGGAGCTACCGGTGAATTGATAGCAAACAGACAAATAAATATATTAACTTTAATAACAGACAATTATGAAGAAGGTTTTATTTTTGGCTTTGGCTGCAGCAGCAGTAATGAGTTGCTCGGAAAGTGAGGAGATAGAGAATGCCGGACAAAAGGCGGAGATTAAATTGGGAACAGTAGTGGGTAACACTACGAGAGCCGCAGTGACTGATTTGCCGGAATTGCAGAAGGTAGGGTTCACTGTGTATGCTTATAATACGGGAGCAACAACAATGGCCTCTGTTGCGACTTTTGATGCAATGAAGGAATTCATGGCAGATGTTAAGGTAACTTATAGTGCTCCCGACTGGAGTTTGACTGGGGGAACATATTATTGGCCAATGACGGATAACTTGCAGTTCTTTGCTTACGGGAATCCGGGTACCGGGGCCTTGACGTACAATCAACCGGCTGCTGGTGCTATATATCCTTCCATTACTTATACGGTAGCGGATGTAGTTACCCAAACGGACTTGGTAGCCGCGAAAGCGATGGATGCAACCAAGGCATCAAATGCCAGTGGGGTATCTTTGAAATTCGGCCATATACTGACGCAAATAAATTTCACTGTCAAGGCAGCCGACGCTTTGACTTATAAACTGAAAACACTTACAATATCCGGTGTGCACAATAAGGGAACTTATGGTTTTGATGATTCAACATGGAAGTCACAGGAAGGAACGGCTACTTATGCACATACGATTGACGGTGGTGCATTGGAAGTGAATACAACGGGTGTGGAAGTGAATACAGCCTGGATGTTGATGCCCCAGACGTTGGATACGAACGCCAAAATCAATGTTGTCTATGACATCTATGAGAAAGACGTTCTTCTTGATACTGTAACTTCCGCCATTGACTTGGATGGTACACAAGCCTGGGGTGAAGGCAAAAAGATACGTTATACGCTGACGCTGGCCAATAAGGCGGCAAAAGTAACCTTTGTACCTGAAGTTGGTCCGTGGAGTACGGCTGATGATACGAATGTGGAAAAATAAAAGGCAGTATCCATAATTTTGTGTAAATAGAAACGGGTACTGTCCGCAAAACTGAATTGCTTCTATTTTATTCATTCCCCGAGACTTCTTTATGAAAGTTTTCGGGGAATGTTTCTTTTATGAGTATTATTTATCTATTTTTGTCACTGCAACAAACAAACAAATCTACTTGCCGATGCCCAACTCTTCTGCTTGCGGAGGTAAAAAACAATGCGCTCAATGTCCCAAGGCTGTGGACAATGCAATAATATATGCTTCTCACCCCAGAGGATTCCATCTGCCGGCACGGAAGTGTGAGGAAAATATTGTAATTTTTCTGCTGCAAGGAGAAGTGCTTGTTAACAGTAAGGAGTATGCGGGAACTGTGTTGCATGCAGGTGAGTTCATCCTTCAAGCTATTGGTTCCAAGTACGAAATACTTGCCATGACGGATGTGGAATGCGTTTGTTACCGGTTCAGTAAGCCTGAATTCTTCTGTGAGGACCGGTATAACCATATCATGAAAGAGATTACCCCTCCATTGATATTCTGTCCTTTGACCATTACTCCCGAATTGCAGCTCTTTCTGGAAAGTTCCAAGGCCTATTTGTCCGAGGAGAAAATTTGCCGGGAAATGCTTTGTTTCAAACGAAAAGAACTTGCTTTCATTCTTGGAAATTATTACTCCGACTATGAGCTTTCCATGCTGATACATCCTCTTGCCCAGTATACTAATTCCTTCCATTACTTTGTCTTGCAGAATCATGCCAAAGTCAAGACAGTAGAGGAATTTGCCCAGCTGGGAGGATATACAGTGGCTACTTTCCGGCGTATATTCAATTCTGTTTTTCATCAACCGGTGTACGAGTGGATGATGGAACGGAGGAAGGAAAGTGTGGTTTATGAACTTCGTTATACGGATGCTTCCATATCAGAGATTTGCTATAAATATGGCTTTGAATCGCTGCCTCATTTTTCCAATTTCTGCAAAAAGAATTTCGGGGCTTCTCCCCGTAGCTTGCGTGCCGGCAATTTATCTGAAGTAAGCGGCATGTCATAAAAAAACTCCTCCGGCGGTTTCCCGGCAGAGGAGTCTCTTGTGATATTAATCAAATATAGTGAAAGCTGAGTGATAAATCTGAGCTTGCTCAAAAGGTTTATCCGAAGCGCATCCTATATTATTTGCAGAAAGACCGGATTAGTCTTTCAGTTTCGCAATGATAAAGTCGCGGTTCAAACGAGCAATGTTGCTGATGGAAACATTCTTCGGGCATTCAGCTTCGCACGCACGGGTATTGGTACAGTTACCGAAACCGAGTTCGTCCATCTTGCTCAACATAGCCTTGGCACGGCGCAATGCTTCCGGTTTGCCTTGGGGCAACAGGTTCAGCTGGCTCACTTTGGCAGAAACGAACAGCATAGCAGAACCGTTCTTACAAGCAGCCACACAAGCACCACAACCGATACAGCTGGCAGCATCCATAGCCTCGTCAGCGATGGGCTTCGGAATCAGGATAGCGTTGGCATCCTGGGGAGCACCGGTACGTACGCTGACGTAGCCGCCTGCCTGCATAATCTTGTCGTAGGCCGTACGGTCGACCATCAAGTCCTTGATAACCGGGAAACCGGCAGAGCGCCACGGTTCAACAGTGATGGTATCGCCGTCGTTGAAACGACGCATATAAATCTGGCAAGTCGTAGCGCCGGTTGCAGGACCGTGGGGGTGTCCGTTGATGTAGAGCGAACACATACCGCAGATACCTTCGCGGCAGTCGTGGTCGAATACAACCGGTTCTTTACCTTCAGAAATCAGCTGTTCGTTCAGGATATCCAGCATTTCGAGGAATGAAGTATCGCCCGGGATATCTTTCATTTGGTATGTTTCAAAAGCGCCTTTTGCTTTCGGACCCTTCTGGCGCCATACCTTGAGCGTAAATGATATATTTTTATCCATTTTCTTTAATTCTTTAAATGTTCAACTTCCCGATTAGCTCTTGTAGTTACGAGTCTGTACCTTGATTGCTTCGTAAACCAGCGGCTCTTTCAGCAATACCGGTTCCTTTTCGTCAGAACCCTGATATTCCCAGCAAGCCACGTAGAAGTAGTTTTCATCGTCACGCTTGGCTTCGCCTTCTTCAGTCTGATATTCTTCACGGAAGTGACCACCGCAGCTTTCGTTACGGTTCAGTGCATCGTAAGCAACCAGCTCGCCCATAGTGATGAAGTCGTACAGACGGATAGCCTTGTCGAGTTCTACATTCATACCTTCCTTGTCGCCCGGGATGAACAGTTCTTTCTCGAACTCCTTGCGGACTTCTTTCAGCTTCTTCAGACCTTCCTTCAAGCCTTCGGCCGTACGTCCCATACCTACATATTCCCACATAATGTGGCCCAGTTCCTTGTGGATAGAGTCTACAGACTTCTTACCCTTGATGTTCATCATCCAGTCAATCTTCTCCTGAACGGCCTTTTCTGCAGCTGCAAATTCGGGCAGGTCGGTAGAGAAACGGGGAACTGTAATCTGGTCGGCCAGATAGTTCTGGATAGTGTAAGGCAATACGAAGTAACCATCGGCCAGACCTTGCATCAGGGCGGAAGCACCGAGGCGGTTTGCACCGTGGTCGGAGAAGTTACATTCACCGATGGCGAACAGTCCCTTGATGGAGGTCATCAGTTCGTAGTCAACCCAGATACCACCCATGGTATAGTGGATAGCCGGATAAATCATCATCGGGTTTTCGTATGGGCTGACATCAGTGATTTCTTCATACATATCGAAGAGGTTGCCGTAACGTTGTGCAACGACATCTTTACCCAGGCGGTTGATAGCTTCGGAGAAGTCAAGGAATACGGCAAGACCGGTGTTGTTCACGCCGAAGCCCTTGTCGCAGCGTTCTTTGGCAGCGCGGCTGGCAACGTCACGCGGAACGAGGTTACCGAATGCCGGATAACGGCGTTCCAGGTAGTAGTCGCGGTCTTCCTCGGGAATATCTTTTCCTTGCAGTGTACCTTCCTGCAGTTTCTTGGCATCTTCCAGCTTCTTCGGAACCCAGATACGCCCATCGTTACGCAGAGATTCGGACATCAAAGTCAGTTTGGACTGCTTGTCACCGTGAACCGGAATACAAGTGGGGTGAATCTGTACGTAAGCAGGGTTGGCAAACCAGGCACCTTTACGGTAGCAAGCCATTGCAGCAGAGCAGTTACATGCCATTGCATTGGTAGAAAGGAAGTAGGTATTGCCGTAACCACCGGTAGCGATTACCACAGCGTGGGCGGCAAAACGTTCCAATTTACCGGTAACGAGGTTCTTTGCAATGATACCGCGGGCACGTCCGTCAATGAGGACAACATCTTCCATTTCGTAGCGGGTGTACAGTTTTACGGTACCTACGTTCACCTGGCGGCTCAATGCAGAGTATGCACCCAGCAACAACTGCTGTCCGGTCTGACCTTTAGCGTAGAAAGTACGTGATACTTGGGCACCACCGAAAGAACGGTTGTCCAGTGTACCGCCGTATTCGCGGGCGAAAGGAACACCTTGTGCAACGCATTGGTCGATAATATTGTTGGATACTTCAGCCAGACGGTAAACGTTGGCTTCGCGGGCACGGTAGTCGCCACCTTTTACTGTATCGTAGAACAGACGGTACACAGAGTCACCGTCGTTTTGGTAATTCTTAGCAGCATTGATACCACCTTGTGCAGCGATGGAGTGTGCACGGCGCGGAGAGTCCTGGATACAGAAGTTGAATACTCTGAAACCCATTTCGCCCAGAGAGGCGGCAGCACTGGCACCGGCAAGTCCGGTTCCTACTACGATGATGTCCAGACGACGTTTGTTGGCAGGGTTTACTAATTTTTGGTGAGCCTTATAATTGGTCCATTTCTCAGCCACCGGTCCTTCCGGTATTTTAGAATCTATCTTAGTCATAATGCAATTTACAATTTAGTCATTTACAATTTGAATTTAGCAAGCGCCGCACAATGATTTTGCAAAGAATACGACAACTACCAGAGCGAAGCAGAGGACAACGATAGTAGAATAGATGTTGGAGATACATTTCCAACGGTTAATCCATACTTTGTTGTTCCAGCCCAAAGACTGCATGGAGCTCCAGAAACCGTGAGTGAGGTGGAACCACAATGCGCCCAGCCAAACAAGGTAAAGCACTACGAATACCGGATTGCTGAAGGTGTTCTGAATGTGATAGACACCGTTGGCTGCATATGCCAGCGTGAGGGTGTCGGCATGCATGCCCATGTTGTGCATCAACTCGGGAAGCTGCATTTTAGCCCAAAAGTTTACGAGGTGCAGGCCCAAACCTACGATTACGATGATACCCAATACGAGCATGTTTTGAGAAGCCCATTCCACAGTCTTGGGCTTTTCCGTAACGGCATAGCGTTCGCTACCACGTGCCTTACGGTTCTGCATAGTCAACCAGAAAGCGTAGATGATGTGGATGATGAATAAGGCAGCCAGACCTACCGTAGCCACCAATGCGTACCAGTTTGCTCCCAAGAACTCACAAACCATGTTGTAGCCATTAGCCGAGACTAATGCAACCAGGTTCATCGCCATGTGAAATGTCAGAAACAGGACAAGGGCGATACCGGTAACGCTCATCACCACTTTCCTTCCTACAG
>ERZ773148.1232-NODE-1232-length-21466-cov-22.607211_pt1 | contig 21466 bp, 16 predicted proteins | sample MGYA00580846_ERZ773148 | MGnify/ENA primary metagenome ERZ773148 (study PRJEB29015, sample SAMEA2737879) | human gut metagenome | biome: human gut; feature: human-associated habitat; material: faeces | place: China | collected 2012 ... | reverse complement strand
GTGGCACGCGAGCTGGGTTCAGAACGTCGTGAGACAGTTCGGTCTCTATCTGTTGTGGGCGTAGAGATTTGCAGGGCTCTGACACTAGTACGAGAGGACCGTGTTGGACCGACCGCTGGTCTATCGGTTATGCCGCCAGGTGTAATGCCGAGTAGCTAAGTCGGGCTAGGATAAGTGCTGAAAGCATCTAAGCACGAAGCCGACCCTAAGATAAGATCTCATTGAGGGTGGTCAAAGACGATGACCTTGATAGGCTACAGGTGTAAAGACAGTAATGTCAAAGCCGAGTAGTACTAATTACCCGAACGATTCGCTAAGAGAGTTGAGTTATACGACTTACTTAGAGTGTACGCCTAAAAACGAAGCAGCGTATTCGTGAGTTTGCAGCTATGTTGACTCAATCGCTATCTAGAGTAACTATATAAGTCTACGTATGTCGCCCCATTAAGGTGGTTATAGCGTTGGGGATCCACCTCTTCCCATTCCGAACAGAGCAGTTAAGCCCAATAGCGCCGATGGTACTGAGTAAAATCGGGAGAGTAGGTAACCGCCTTTCCCATTGCAGAGTCCTCAGATAGGTACGATACCTGTCTGGGGACTCTTTTTTGTGCTGTTGGCTTTTGGCTGTTAGCTGTTGGCCGTTAGCTGTTGGCCGTTGGCTAGTGTTACTGCGCCCTGTAGGGACGCACGAGAGTGTCTAGCCGGATGGCGTCCGTCCCCGTTAATACCACGATGCTGTAACCTTTGACACAACGGACGCACAGATCGTGCGTCCCTACAGGACTCGGTCACGGCTAATGTCGTCAAGCTGGTTCGACAACGGACGCTCAGATCGTGCGTCCCTACAGGACTCGGTCACGGCTAATGTCGTCAAGTTGGTTCGACAACGGACGCCCGCCGCCCTACAATAATCGTCTCTTGATGTGGTGTGGGTATCTCGATTATTGTTACTTTTGCATCGAACCGCAAGCATTTACCTTATTATGTGTCCACCTTGTTACCATGATCGCAAATCCCCCCGTGCTTCTTTTCACGATTACCAAGCAGGCATTTACTTCGTAACTATCTGCACTAAGGATAAGCGACATTACTTCGGTAAAGTACAAGATGGTATCATGCATCTCAGTCCCATAGGGGAGTTTTGCCAGCAACAATGGGAGAAGGTCTCCGAGCATAACCCCTATGCAACCGTTCCGCTATTCGTTGTCATGCCGAACCATGTCCATGCTATTGTGTCGATCAATCAAGAGACAGAATGTGCTATCCAAAAGACGGATCGAGAAGCTTTAGCAATTGTTGTAGGAGGTGTCAAGCGCGAGGTCACCATGTTTGCACGGGAGCGTAAGATAGAGTTTGACTGGCAGTCAAGGTACTATGACCGTATTATTAGGAATATGTGGGAGGGAAACAACATAGCGAACTACATCGAAAACAATGTGGCGCGCTGGGATAGCGATGAGTATTACAGAAAAGAGCCGTAGACGTCGAGTACCACTGATCCACACCTGTTACGTTGTCCCCACGTCGTCCCCCCACGTCGTCCTGCGTCCGTCCCCCCACGTCGTCCTGTAGGGACGCACGATCTGTGCGTCCGTTGTAGAACGACCGGGACGTCGTAACCTGAACGCCGTAAAACTTAACGGGGACGGACGCTCAGATCGAGCGTCCCTACAGGACTCGTCTCTGTGCGTCCGTCGTGTCAAAAGTTACAGCGTCGTTTCGCTGGTTCGGGGACGGACGCACAGATCGTGCGTCCCTACAGGACACGTCACTGTGCGTCCGTCGTGTCAAAAGTTACAGCGTCGTCTTGGCTGGTTCGGGGACGGACGCACAGATCGTGCGTCCCTACAGGACACGGTCACGGCTATTCTCGAGTCATAGTGCGTCCGTCGTGTCAAAAGTTACATCGTCGTCTTGGCTGGTTTGGGGACGGACGCACAGATCGTGCGTCCCTACAGGACACGGTCACGGCTATTTTCTCGTTTCGGAAGTATTGCTGTCCGATGAAATAAAAGACTCTTCTTTCCGCTGAAAAACTTTTATCGGACAGCAATATCACCAGACAGCTATATTGGGTCATGCAGGTTCCTTGGGGTTGTATAAGGGAGGTGGGGACTGTCATCTCGTCTTTTGTCCAAATAAAGAAAGGGGACCCCGCGAGAGAGGTCTCCTTTCGAATTAAAAACCTAAGTGAATAGGTTAGAAGATAGCCGTGAATACGTTATTGGATCCACTGACTAGCTTGGCTCCGAGCTGTGGCTTAGCCTGGGTATTCTTCACGTCCCAAATGTAGACGTTGCCATCGTAGCTGCTAAAGTTGTTACCGACTGGTGTGATAGCGAAGTAAATCTTACCATTACGGATAGCTGCCTCTTGGTACTGGAAGAAGTAGGTATGGCTTGGCACCTCTAGGTCCAGCACCTCTCCCGTATTGAGATCTACTCGAGCAATGCCCCAAGGGTATTGAGGTATCTCATTACCGTGTGGGTCGGTGTAGTTGGTAATAGGCTTTGCATCTCCCTTTTCGTAGGGTACAAAGGCGATTCCATCGCCAGCGTAGAACCAGCCAATGCTTCTGGCCTTACTGTGTCCGCACTTGCCTGCGATATCGATGGACCAATCTTGGTACTCACCATCCTGGATCTTGAGCATATAGACCTTGCCCCCCTCAAAACCTGTTAGCTGGTAGATGGTCTTGCCATCCTCAGCGAGGAACATATTGCGAGAGCGATAGCCAGTGGTGGAGCCTACCTCCTCTTTATAGAATATGGTCTTGGGATTCGTAAAGCTTGGGTAGTCAAATATCAAGGTTGCGGTCTTGCCGGTCGACTTAACCGTTTTCTTTCCTGGCACCTTGTCGAGCGACTCGATCTTACTGATCTGTGCACCGTAGTAGATCTTACCTCCAGTAATTACAGGGGTGTGGATGCGAGAGATGAAGTAGCCTTGCTTATCCAACTCGGGTAGGCTGACGGTACCCTTATTGTTGTTGCCTAGCTTCATCAAGGTGTTATCGAGGATCACGATGTTGTATGCGCCACCAATAGATGCGGCAGTGCCAGTAGCATCCTTGCCGAGTTGCTGGCCGGCAGCATCGAAGCGAACGGGGCTGATCTCGTGAACGGAAGAGTAGTGGGTACCTGGCAGCAGGGCAAAGCGCATATTGCTATTACCGATCACATTTTGTGAGCGTACGGTGGTGCGCAGCTCAAACTTCTTGGTAGCCTTGTTGTAGATCACGTTGGTGATATCGCCTACACGATAGGTGAGGCTGTAGAGGAAGCCATCGCTACTCCTATAAGCGTGTGGTGCTCTCGCATCGGAGACCAATGGGAAGGCATCCTTACCACCTACGATGGTCACATTGTGATCATCGAGCTTGTCAAACTGGTGGAGGTAGAAGTTGTTGGTGCGAGCGTTGTAGCCTACGGTATACCCAATGTAGAAGTCAAGGTTGTCCTTGCTCTCGTACGTGCCTGCAGTGGTGATGTCGGCTCCGACGATGTTTGTTCCATTACCTGGACCTACAGGGTCGATACGCTGCTGTTGCTCATCATCGCAACTGGAGAAGAGCGTGACGAGGAGCGCAGAGGCCACTACGGTAAAGAGGTTTTTGATAGTTCGTTTCATACTATTGTTTTCTATAAAGTGAATAAAGTGTTGTCTCTTATTGCAGTGTATAGACCAGCTTGCCAAAGAAGGCACGACCGGGCTTTTGCAGTGCATAGTTGTCGAATATCTGCTGATTGAAGATGTTCTTTGCGTCAAAGCTGACGGTGAGTGCCCCCTTGAGCAGTGTATAGCTGACGGATAGGCTCACTGGTGACTGATGCGGCACATAAGGGGTGCTGTAGATCACAAGATCTACGGGGAACTTGCTTACGTAGAATAGATTGGCACCGAGAGTGAGGGTATTGCCTTCGGCTCCGAGATTGGGTATCAGGTAGCGGAGATTGAGATTGGCCTTGTGTGGAGGCTCATGCCGTAGGGGCAGCCCGTAGATCGACTCGTTGCGATTGTTGTAGGTCGCCTTGGTATAGGAGTAGCTCCCGGTGAGGAAGAGCTTATCCCATAGTGAGAGCGAGCACTCGGTGTCAATGCCACGGCTCAGGATATTGTCCACATTTTCGAATTGCGAATAATCGGCCGTAGGCCCGATCATCACTTTCTCTCGAATCATATCACGTGTGTCACGCACGAATAGCGTACCCGATCCGCTGATGCCTAGAGGCCCTAAATGGTAGGTGCCAAAGTTGGTGCCAAGGTTGAAGTTATTGCTTCGCTCGGGCTTTAGATTGGGCATCTGAGAGACGTTGGAGGCGACATTGCCAAATAGCTCTAGCTCGCTGGGGAGTCGTATCGCCCGCTCGGCCGAAGCGTGTAGATAGAGACCATCTAGCACCTTGTAGGAGAGGGTACCGCCCACTCCGTGGAAGGTGGTGGTACTCTCCACGGGGGTATTCTCCAGCTTACCAGTCGTGGGGTTAATCAGCTCCATGATGGCGTGTACCTGCTGGTAGTACTGCTTGTAGAAGAGGGAGTTTTTCAGACGTCCCTCTAGCCAACTATCCTCAAGGGAGAGGGAGGCGATAGACTTCAAGGACCTCTTATTCTGGTCGGGCGGGGTGATGTACTTAGGCACTAGCGGGTCGTGACTATCACGTAAGAAGTAGGTGCCTTGCCACCTAGCTGTGAGAGTGTGGTGCTTTAGGAAGGTATAGGCCAGACTCGTGCGAGTGGTAAAGGTATTGCTAATATCAGTCTGCAGTGAGGGTCCCCCTGTGAGGGGATTGCGCACCTCTGCGCCAAAGTCGGTCTTGATAGGCTGATTATTGTCATCAACAATGGGATGACCACTCCAATCGTAACGATAGGGGACGGTATCTACCACCACTCTATGATTATTGGTATAGCCTAGCTGGAGGTCGAGGGAGAGACCATCGGTGAAGATATCATCCTTACGGTAACTGGTCTCTACGGCCACCATGCGGCTATTCCTATGGCGATTACCATAGACTCTATTCATGCGAGCACCGTGCTGTATCTCTTTGTAGCCGCCCGAGGCGATCACGTTGAGGGAGAGCTGATCCACCCAGCTGCGGTCATTCAGACTTAAGGCCAAGCGGGTACCATAGTCGCGATAAGCATCGTGAAAACGACGTGCCTTATCGACCTTTGTCACCTGTCCATTGCCATGCTCATAGACGATGTCATCGCCCCACACCCAGTAGTTATTCTTGCTATAATTGTAGTGAAGCGAAGCGGAGAGCATAAAGCCATTTCCTAGGTAATAGCTACCATAGAGATTGGCAAGGTGGGTATTGAACGACCCCCCAGAGTAGGAGACAACGAGCTGATTGCTCTTGCGATTCTTAAGGATGATATTGATGGCCCCACCCAGGGCATCATCAGAGAGATAGGCAGGCACCACCCCTTTATAGACCTCTACGCGCTCAATCATCGAGGAGGGGATACTACGCAGGGAGAAGCTACCTCCATAGCTACTCTGAGGGACGCCATTGATGAATGTGCGGATCGATTCGCCCGACATACCATTGATATTGACATTGGTGCGAGCCCCTAGACCGCCACTACTGCGGATGCGAGTGCCGGGGAGCCGGTCGAGCACTTCGGAGGTGGAAAGGCTAAACTTACTAGTCGCATCTAGCTCCAACACATTAACCGAGAAGCCACTCAACTCGGTACGTCGCTTTGCTGATGTACCCGTCACCACCACTGTCCCCAGCTCCGTCTGGCTAGATTTCACCTGATAGCGGAGCTCAAGAAGCGGCGCATTCAATACGATCTTGTGCTGCTCGGGCTCTATGAAGAGAGAGGTGATGTTGAGGAGGTACTTGCCGCAAGGTATGTCGCGTAGCTCAAAGTTACCTTGCTCATCGGTGAGGGTGTGATAACTTGTGCCGTCGAGCGAAATGGTAATAGCTGCAAGGTCCTCACTCCCGGCGCCCTCCAATCGTCCACGGATTGTACCTACTTTTGGGGATTGAGCTTCTGCCGTAAAACTCAACACCCCACCGATAAGGAGGAGCAAACAAATAATATTGCGATAGGCATATCGCTGTATAAGGCTGTATATCACGACCTTTATGGATACGCTCATTGTGAAGGGGAACTCGATTTTAATGTACTTCACAAAGCTACCCCCATATCTCACTCCCCGCAATACCTAAAAGTAGCCATTTCCCTCGTCCATCACGCTGAGCAATAACTCGATCAACTTTAGGCAGAGACCACTTATGACGATATGCTTGAATACAGAAACAGGGTGCCAATCACTACGTGACTAGCACCCTGCTATTCGTTGCGGAGAGGGAGGGTTGTAAACCAAGCCTTCTAACTCCTTATATCGTAGCTATTTATATTCCTCTAAGATTTAATTGTAGCCAAATTGTAGCCATAGGAGAGTATTTTGAGAATACTCATAGCTATTGCTGTGAGATTTGCTCGCTTGCATTTCTCGGGTTCAAAGGTACGAATAAGTAGAACAACCTCCAAATATCTGGGAATAAAATTACTCTAAGTTTCTTGGCTACAATTCCAGTGCACGGTGCAAGCCCTTATATATAGATAAGGCTTGCACCGTGCACTGGCGGTCATTATATGAGATGCTACTCACTTCAACTTATCATATATTGTGACGTCCCCTAAAAACAATGGGGGGTATGCCCAAAAGAACTATGAAGGGCTATCGCTATGCAGAGAAGTGTGTTGATGAAAATGTGCTGGTAGAATATTACCAATGAATGGTGTTTAGATATTCGTCTAAAAAGGGCTTTGAGTAGGATCTTTGCAGATGATAATTCAACAGTAGAAGAAACATGAACAAAAATCGACCCGTTAAGCCTACAAGAGATAGACGATTGTATGTCATTTGTCCAACATTAGATATGATGTTGGCTTCATGTGACAATGTCAAGCAAATAGCATATGATAGCGGATTAGACTACTCGAACTTTGTAAAGACTTGCAAGTTCCAAAGAGACATTCGCCTCAGTACTTATCAAAGATGTGCTGAAGCTTTTGGTATGGATACGCTCATTCTGCATTTGCCGTTAGGTGCGGTTGAATCTTTCGCCTCTGTGCAAACTCACCATGGGAATCAATGTCTTATGGTGCAGAAAGAGGACTTACTACGTATTCTTCGCCATTTTCACCCGCTTGAAATAGATGATACATTATCCAATATTGAACGTCTCATTGAGATCTTCCTGAAAGAAACCGAACATGAGCTACTGAAGAAGCTACTTCCACTTCTAGCTGAAACCTTTCAAACATTGGCAGAATCCTATGGAGACGTACAACCCTAGCACACTTCTCGATGAAATTCAAGGACTTCGAGAGGAAGTACGCCAAGTTGCAGACTTCATCAAAGAACTCAAAAGAGAGTATAGCGTCCTTGAAGAAAAGATTGAGCTAAATTCATCAGACGTCATGCGTCTATTAGGAATATCAAAAGCTTCTCTTGCTCGATGGCGAGATTCCAATGCTGTTCCATATCGCTATGTATCCTGTAATCATGTCCTTTATCCTTTTAAGGGTCTATATATAGCTGTAAAATCAGGACGTGCTACGTTCAAAGGATTTAGACGCATAGAAGCATTGCAACGGTTGAATGCTTACAAGGATGGCATACTGAAAGGTTATTTGGGGGAAGATGCACAAAATCTTTTTGAAGAGCTATGACACTAAAAGAAGAAATCCTGCAGTTGACCAATCGAGGATTAGAGGTTTTTTACTTCTATATGCCAATTGACTTTGTTCCCAAGCGGAACTTTCGCAATCCTCTCTATGATGACAAACGAGCATCTTGTAATGTCTATTTTGATCCTAAGTCAGACTCCTATCGAATGAAAGACTTTGGAAATGAAGCATACTCAGGTGATTGCTTCTGGTTTGCTGCAACAATTTTGGGGCTTGATGTCCGATCTGAGTTCAAGAAGGTTCTAGTAACTATTATCCAGGATCTAAATCTAAAGATTCCTATTGAATACAGAAGAGACACAAACATGAAAGCAGCTCGCTCCACCTATCCTAGGCAATCCGTTGAACAGAGTCAAAAGAGGTGTACAGAATCGATGGATAAAGTGGAATACATAGCAAACAAAAAATCGTTCCGAGTTTATGAGCGACCCTTTACTCAAAAGGAACTTGCTTTTTGGGAGCAATATGGGATCTCCTTGGAAACATTGGAGCAATACCATGTCAAATCGTTGTCTTGCTACGAATCGGTGAGTAGAGAGGGAAAACCTTTTAAGCTCATCTCCTCTTCCGAAGAACCCATTTTCTGTTACGCTCACAACGACTTCGTCAAAATATACCGCCCGAATAGTAAACTGAGGTTTCTATATGGTGGAGAAAAACTGGAAGAGTATGTATTTGGGCTAGCACAACTGCCTAATAAAGGAGATATCCTATTTATTACGGGAGGAGAAAAAGATGTCCTCTCTCTTTCTGCACACCATTTCAATGCTATTTGTTTCAATAGCGAGACTGCACAAATACCAAGAGGTATTATCGAAAGTCTTTCACTTCGCTTCTTACACCTCATCATCTTATACGACTCTGATGAAACAGGGGTCAGAGAGGCACAGAAACAGGTGGAAGCGCTTTCTGAATTTGGAGTGCTTAGACTACAACTCCCTTTGAGCGGCATCAAAACGGAGAAAGACATATCTGACTACTTTGCCCTAGGCCATAGTCAGCAGGACTTAAGAGATCTTCTCGCGCGAATGTTTTCCAGCCTATACAGCGAAACAATGATGATATTGCAATCTTGTGAGATTGATTACGACAACCCTCCAGATGTTTCTAAGTCGGTTGTCTCAGTCAATGGAGTACCTCTTGGCTCTCAGGACAATCTTTTCTGCATTACAGGTGGAGAGGGTACGGGCAAAAGTAATTATATTGGTTCTATCCTTGCAGGCACATTATGTGCTGAAAGGTTAGATTCAGAGCGAACATTAGGATTAGAAATAACTCCCAATCCGAAAGCCTTGGCTGTTTTGCACTATGACACAGAGCAGTCTGAGGCTCAGCTATACAAGAATTTGGGAAAGACATTACGGAGAGCCGATGTAGAAACTGTTCCTGACTTTTACCACTCTCTATATCTAGCCTCCCTTTCTCGTAAAGATCGGTTGAAACTTATTCGTGAAAGCATGGACTTGTTTCGTCATAAACATGGAGGGATACACTTAGTAGTTATTGATGGAATTGCAGACTTGGTGCGTTCTGCAAACGATGAGACCGAGAGTATCGCTGTCGTAGATGAGCTTTATAGACTAGCTGGTATTTATAACACATGTATCATTTGTGTATTACACTTTGTGCCAAACGGTATCAAGCTTCGTGGGCACATAGGCTCAGAATTACAACGTAAGTCAGCAGGAATTCTTTCGATTGAGAAGGATGACAATCCGGAATACTCTGTAGTAAAGGCTTTGAAGGTGAGAGATGGGAGCCCTTTAGATGTCCCGATGATGCTCTTTGGATGGGATAAAGAGCTGGAGATGCATGTCTATCGTGGGGAAAAGTCTAAGGAGGATAAGGAGAAACGAAAAACAGACGAATTGATTTCAATTGTTACGGAGATCTTTCAAAGCAACCGCCGTCTCTCTTACCAAGAGTTGTGCGATGTCTTAATGCGAGAGCTGGGAGTCAAAGAGCGCACAGCAAAGAAGTATATTGCTTATATGAGAGAGCAACGTATCTTGTCACAAGATACTGCAGGGAACTATCAAAAAGGAGAACTATGTCATACTTAGACTATCTTACAGAAGATCCTTGGCAAAAGCGACTGTTTGATAAGCTAGCGAATGTGGAAGAAAAACTAGACCAGTTGCTGGTATTACGAGAGCAAGCCATAGATGCTGCTGTACAGCCACCGCTCAAGCCTGAGTATCTTGACATTATCGATGTGTCTAGATTGCTAAAGGTTGAGCAAAAGACCATCTACAACTGGGTATGGGCGGGTAAGATCCCCTACCTCAAAGCCAATGGTCGCCTACTATTCCTTCGTGAGGAAATCGATGAGATGCTACGAAAACGAGATGACTGGTAATACGGTTTCTCCCGATCATTTGGTTGAATTAAAATAATTGCTTACCTTTGCAAGCAGAAAGATAGTCGCAGATTGCCTGCACTTCAAATATAACAGTACTCGCTTAGCATACCGTAAGATCTGCTGGCGAGTCATTTTTTTTATAGATACTATGTCGAATAAAGAATCACGCTCCATTCAGGAACAAATCGATTTACTGAAGCATAGAGGCATGATTATAGAAGATGAGGAGTTCGCCCATCTTCATTTAAGTCATATCAGCTACTACCGTTTGAAGGGGTATTGGTGGGATATGCAGAAAGACAAAGAAAACCATGTTTTTCAAACGGGTTCTCGCTTTGAAGATGTTATTGCTCGGTATTCTTTTGACAAAGAATTACGGCTTATCTTGTTTGATGCCATTGAAACAATAGAGATCGCCTTACGAACAAAGATGATTTACCATCTGTCTCAATCCTATGGTGGTCTGTTTTATATGGACAACACTCTCTTTGTCAGCGAATCGCTTCATCAGCAGCATTTGGAAGATTTAAGGACTGAATTTCTTCGTAGTGGTGAGGTTTTCATAAAAGAGTATAAACGAAAGTATGGTGTTTGGAAAGGTGGAAAATGTGTATCTCTTACTCAGCAACCTGATGCATGGGTTATTTTTGAAGTGGCTACCTTTGGCACGCTTTCAAAGTTATACAAGAATCTTAGCCACCAAATTCCTGAGAAAGCGAAAATTGCTAATGAGTTCGGACTCAACCTGCATAATGAGTTATCAAGTTGGTTAGAAGCCATTTCATATTTGAGAAATATTGTAGCCCATCATTCAAGAGTATGGAGTCGAAATATGGTAAAACGTCCAATGGATATTAGTAATCCAAGAGGCATTTGGCTACAATACCCTTTATCGGAATTCTCCAAAAAGAAGCCATATCTAATCATTACTTCCATGTTATACTTGTGCAATGCTATCAATGCAGGGGATACATATAAGAGAAAGATAATTTCACTGATAGAGGAAAATCCGAACATTCCTATTTATAAGATAGGTTTTCCAGACCATTGGAATAGGGAATCTATCTGGCGATAATTTTGTACGGGAGTATGAATCGCAGTATTCTTGTACTTTGCTTATGTCTACTAAAAAATAAAAGCAAGGCAATAGTGTCCTAAACGTTTTTGGAGGACGATGGGTGTAAAATAGCAGTCAAGCGAGTCAATCGCCCCTTGACATTTGCTGTAAAAACGGGGGTATCCCCCCTATGCTATTTCGGGTTCGTCGGGAGGCGGTGAAAACGGCTCATTTATCCACTGAAAGAGGTCGATTTTGGTGAACGTGTTGAGTCTCAATGACGCTGTTAAATTGGAGAGACACCAGGTGTGTTTTGCTATTCGCTTGAGATATTGAAGTAAGAGAATCGTAATCAGAGCCGTCCAAATCTGAATCTCGACAGCGTTTTGAGAGGTTCCCAGAAAGCTCTTGATGTGCAGGTTTTGCTTGAGATTTCTAAAGAAGATCTCAATCTTCCAACGTGAGCGATATAGTGCTGCAATAGTGCTGGCTGCGTGCTTAAAGTCATTGGTATACAAATCAATCGTATAGCCTCCTTGAACATTGTAGATGCCTATCCTACGAATCTTCTTAGGGTACTTGCTCGCTGTCTCTACGCCTGTCAGTCTCACTTCTTCATCTATCAGTATCTCTTGAGACGTCATATCAGGCAAATCTCTCTCCCTTATTGATTCAAATTGGATGTTGTCTTTTCCTCTGACGATGAAAACAACCCCTGTGCTGTCCCAATGATTCAGAAGCTCAGTATCGCTGTAGATTCGATCAGCTACAACGATGGTGCCTCGGGCAAAGTGAAGCTTTTTAGCAATCGTATTGTCGGCTCCCTTGCCATTGGTTATACAGACGAATTCGGGCAGAAGTATCTCAAAATCAAGCACTGTATGCATCTTGACGGCACCTTTGGTGTGCGTGTAGAGAGCCCAGTCGTACATCTCTAGGCAGAGAGACATTAGGGTGGAGTCCAATAGACAGACTTTCGCCTTCAGCCGTTTCTTCATCTGCTTGAGACCTCCGTGCTGTCCCAAATATTGGAAGAGGGCATAAAAGACATCTTCGAAGAACTGAGAAGTCCTATTGGCGTTTTGGTAACTGATATTGGATTTGGAGGGAGCTCGTGATAGACCTAGATGATTGAGATTGCCCGTAGCTGATTGTAGCCCCTCTGAGATTTGACGTAGCGACACGCTACCCGAGAATTGGCTGAAGATCATAGTCTCCAAATGGCTCCACGAGTTAAAGCCCTTTGCATGCTTGTCTGTGCCATGCTTCTTGACCAATCGTTGGATGATTTCTCGAGGTATAAGTCGGATTACTTGTGCGAATAGTGTTATATTTGCCATTGAAAAGGGTGGTTTGTGACAGCTCTCACTAGCTGTGTTTTATTTCCAATTACAAACCTACCCTTTTCTCTTTATCCAGCAAAACGTTTAGGACACTGTTGGCGATTACCGAATCTATGGTTCTTTATTTTGCCGTATTGGGAAAAGATATTAACTTTGCATCGAAGTTATATAGTTGCGATTAAGATGAACTCAATACATGACATAGCCGATTACATTATCTTACGAGTAAAATCGGAAGATAAAGATGCTTCTTTAATAAAATAAAGATATTCTCGTCAAACAAATATAAATAATATAAACATGGAAAAAAACAGAAAAAAACAAATCGTAGTTTTGAGTATAGCTTTAGTTTGCATTTTCATCTTGGTATTTTCATTGTTCCATAAATCAGCGACAAAAGATAGCGCAAATCCTCCTTTAACAAATGTTTTGACTGATAGCATTTCTCAAATTGTCTCAGCTTGTCCTGGCGAAATTGGTGTGGCGGTTATTGTTAATAACAGAGATACGGTTAAGGTCAATAATAAGAGTGTTTATCCTATGATGAGTGTGTTTAAGGTTCATCAGGCATTAGCTCTTTGTAATGACTTTGACAATAAAGGAATTTCACTTGATACCTTAGTAAATATAAATAGGGATAAACTTGACCCAAAGACTTGGAGTCCTATGCTGAAAGATTATTCAGGGCCAGTCATATCATTGACAGTGAGAGATTTGCTGCGTTATACTCTTACTCAGAGTGACAACAATGCAAGCAACCTTATGTTTAAGGATATGGTTAATGTCGCTCAAACAGATAGTTTTATAGCCACACTCATTCCTCGTTCAAGTTTTCAGATAGCTTATACGGAAGAGGAAATGTCGGCTGACCATAACAAGGCTTACTCTAACTATACATCTCCTCTTGGTGCTGCAATGTTGATGAATCGTTTGTTTACTGAAGGTCTTATCGATGATGAGAAACAAAGTTTCATTAAGAATACGTTAAAAGAATGCAAAACAGGTGTAGATAGGATAGCAGCTCCACTTCTTGATAAAGAAGGGGTTGTTATAGCGCATAAGACAGGTTCAGGTGATGTTAATGAAAATGGTGTTCTTGCAGCTCACAATGATGTTGCCTATATATGTCTGCCTAATAATATCAGTTATACCTTAGCGGTATTTGTTAAGGATTTCAAGGGAAGTGAATCACAAGCGTCACAATATGTTGCGCATATATCAGCTGTAGTATATTCTTTATTAATGCAAACTTCAGTAAAATCTTAAACTGCACTTGCTTTGATAATTAATGATAAACAATCTAAAAGCACTCTAATCGTTATCGGAGTGCTTTTAGATTACTAATCAAATTGCTTCTATTATAATTTGAATCCTCTACTTTTTCTTTCTTCCTGTTGCGGCACTCTTGCTCCATATCTAAGCCTGTGCCATTGCTCCCTGAACCAGTCGGCAATCGGCTTCCTGTTTATTGTCAGGTTCAGCCTGCTTTCATCGTCAGGGTCATTTTCCACCCTTAAAATATCATCCTTTATATCAAAGTTCCGCCTGTGTTGCTCGGAATAGATTTTACCGCTACATTTCAGGGCTTCTTTTTTGACTATAAGACTTTCAGTCATTTCTTTAGAGAATCCCAGCATGGCACAAAACTTTTCCATGCGCAGCATTTCCCTGAACATCGGAAACCACCTGAAAGCCTTGTCTATGATTCTGGCGAGCCGTGACAGTTCTTTTTCTTTCATGTCAAGTTCCTGCCTGTGCATTTCTCTGAGATTGTGGATTTGCGTATCATGCTGTTTCTGCATCTGCTGTACTTGGCTCTGCAATTTTTCAATATTGGTGTTCCGTTTTGAAACCTCGTCTTGCAGTTTTTCGTTGGCACGTTCCAGTTCTTTCAGTTTTCCACTCCCGAAAAGAGAAGCAACTCCACTAGTTATGGCTGTCGCTGCCGTGGTGGCTGTCTTCTTTAACTTGTCAGTGCGTATTTCTGATTTCACCTGTTTCAGTTCCTGCTCGGCAAGATTTATCTGTTCTTCTTTGTGCCGTTTGGCTGCATCCATGCGTTGCAGTTCAGCTTTCTGCTTCTCAATGATAAAGTCGTTCCGTTCCAGATGCTCCTTACCAGTGACAGCCTTTGACTGCCCGCGTTCCATCAGCAGGATGTCGGATGCAAGGGTCTGCATCTGCATCATGTCATCGTCATTGAGCTTTCGGCTCTTTCCTGTTTCGTGGTTCATCCAGTCGAAAACGATATGGGCATGATAGTTCGGCTTGAACCATCTGTCCCCGACTTTGAAGCTTTCCCTGTCTTCCGCTTCCGGCTGACCGTTCAGCCAATACCCTTCATCCTTGTGCAGGAAGATTTGCAGCGGTGTGATTCCCCAGCGTCTTTGACACTCCTCACCGAATTTACGCACGTCTGCCAGTGTGGTGTCCGACCTGACAAGCAGCACTCCTTCACGTATGGGGGAGCATCCCGCAATCTTGACTATTTTACCGTTCTTGCCTTTGCGTTCACGCTCCTTTTCCTGCATGGCACGTCCGGTCTTTTCCTTTACCATCTGTCTGATATTGTCATAATGCATCCGCAAATCCGGACTGCCGAAGTCGGGATTTATCCACTGCTCATTATCGGTGGAGAGTTCTGGAACCACATAGGTTCTGGACTCTCCGATGTGGCGCATGTATTCGGCAGTCCTCCTGTTGTGAGCCTCACTCGATGCGATATTGCAGGGCTTGATATGTATGCTTGATTTTGTTGCCATAGATACTTGTTTTTTGGGTTTGTACTTTATTGTTTGCTTTTCCGCTGTCCGTAAACGCATGGGGTTCTTAGGGGTGCAACCCATAAGCGGAGATTGCAAAGAGAGGGTCACTCTTTGCTCTGGGTTCTCAGGGGAGAAACGCCCTGGGTGGGTCATTAGGGTAAAACCCTAATCCCCTCGGGAGAGCCCACAACTACGTAAGCGGAGCGTGTAGTTATAGTGGGCTATATCAATGGCAAGCCATTGTCTGCAAACTCCAGCCTACGGCTTCCGCTCTCCTCCGTCAGGGAGGTTTTTCATCATCGTTGCCGATTGGAGATGCACCGACCAGCACAAGGTCTAAATCGTCTATCAGTTTTTGCAGGACGGGATTCTTCTCTATCATCCGCTGGAGGATTCTCTCAGCCTCGACCAAGTGGTTGGCTGTACTCATCACCTTGCCCTCCCGTATCTGAAAGATAATCCAATCGGCTATGTCGATATGGGCTTCTTTTTGTTTCGGGGTGGCATTCCTTTCGATGATGTCCGAAACCACCACCTTACAAAAGTACATGCTCTCGGCTCGCTGTTTCCACTCGGCATAAGCATCGGCATCGGGAAAGAGAAGCACGGTTCGCCCTGACAGTACACGGAGTTTCTCTTCTCTCATCTGACTCTTACCACCCGTAGCCAGCCATACATAATCGGGGAAGATAGCAGAACCGATAACGGCACTCTTCTCGGATTCCACCAAGACCACCACCTTGTCGGGATGCGTTTTCAACAAGTGTTCCCCGAAAAGGCATTGGGATAGTTGCCAATCCTCTGCCAACACACGCTGCTTTTTCAATATGCTGTGTATCCAGTTCACTGCCGATGTCTGTCCTCCCTTGATACGGTGTCCGTCTTCGGGATTGTACTGCATCACCTTTCCCGTGCGTACCTTGCCCGTCCTGTCTATCTGCCAAAAGATAACAGAGCCGTCACGGGTAGCCCCCAAACGGTATTCCTCCAACAACCGCTTCAACACCTCTTTCGCCTTGTCGCCATAGTAGGAAGTAAGGAGTGTGAAGAGGAAACGGAAGAAATTGCTACGCTCGCTTTGCGACTTCTCCACATAGTGAGGGGGAATATAGCCGATGGCTGTCGGCTTACTTTGCTGCTTCACTTTCTTCTGCTCTGCTCTTTGCCTGTCAAAAGAGAAATCATTGGTAGTTCTGTGTTCAGGATGCTCTTGAAAATACTCTTTCGGAGTGTAGTGATACCCACAACCGCTTTCGTGGTTACATCTGCCGACCGATGGATGCAACGGCACATTATTTTCGTCCACGTAATAGACGAAAGAATGCCTGTCTCCGCATTTGGGGCAGGTATGCCGTGTTGCCGTTCCTTTATACTTCTGTAATGAATAATTGCCCATAGCTTAGTCCGTTTTTGATGGTTGATTGTCGGCTGTCCCATCCTGTCCCATTGTCCCACACTCTAAGGGTTGGGACAGTGGGACACTTGGGACACCTGCGTTTTTACTCTCTTTGCTGCGCTGGATGATACGGTTTACGGTGGACTTGCCACAATTCACCTGTGAGGCTATCTCCCTGACGGACTTGCCCGATTGGGAGAGTTGCAGAATTTGGCAATCCCTTTGGCTTGATTCATTGTCGCCCAATTTTTTCAAGTGTTCCTTTTCCGTGGAATAGCCCCTGAACACGAACTGCAAGAAAGCATCCACCTTGTCAATCTCGTAAACGATTACATTATCCGCATCATGAGAGAACGTGCCATAGCGCACTTTAAGCTGCTTCACATAGCGAAGCCCTCCGTCTTGGGCACTTTTTCCAATGGTGAACACGCTGTCAAAGAAATTGTAGAGCCGTTTGCTTCCGGCAAGGTCGTTGGATGTGATGGGACAATCCAAAGAGCGTTTGGGCGTATGTGCCAGGACAAGGATAGAGAGCGCATATCTCTTTTTGAGATTGTTCAGCTGAATCATCAGCCGTCCTGCGGCATCGCCTTTCTCCATGGCGCAACACAGGTAGGTAAGATTGTCAATGATGAAAATCTTGCAGTCGGTCTGCACAGCCATCTGTTCAATGCCGCCTATGATAGCTTCCTCAAAGTTGGCATCCAAAAGCTGGTTGCAGTCAATAGACACCCGATAGATTTTGTCGGGAAAGGTGTAGAGCTCTCCATGCTCGTTGGTATAGCGGAGCTGGAACTGCTTTTCGGACAGTTCAAAGTCCAGATACAGCACATTGTCGGTTCGGGCGATGCGGTCGGCTATCTGCACGGCAAGGATGGACTTGCCCACGTTGGAATCGGCAAACAAGCAGGAGAGTTCCCCCTCGTACCAAAAGCTGTCCCACAGCGCACGGGGCGTAGGCAATAACGATGCTTCAAGAATGGTTTGGTTTGCCGTCTTGATATTCATCATGCCTACACTGTCGGGCATACCGTTATGCGCTTGGGATGCTTTTGTGAGGTCGCCACGTATCAGGTTGATATAGTTCTTATCCTCTTCCATATCATTCACCAGTTACGTGGGTTGGGCTTGCGACGGTGGGAAGAGGATAAGGACTTGTTCAGTTCCTCGTCTGACAACGGTATGGGATTCTTTCGGGCGGTTTCCAGCCACTTGTCCAGTTCGTCACGGTAAAGGCAATAGCGTTTGCCGGGCTTGGTGGCAGGGATTGTCCCTTCTGACAGTTTCATGTAGAGCGTACCCTTAGGGATACCTAAATACTCTGCTGCCTCGTCCACAGACATGGGCACGTGGGTGTCCACCGTTTTGGCATTGTTCACACTGCGCTGCTCGGCGAGCAGGCTTTTCAGGCTCATCACTTCGTCTCGAAGCTGAGCGACAACCTCGGGGAGGTCGTTGAAGGTAAGAATTGATTTTTCCATTCGCGTACTCGTCTCTTTTGTAAGACTTGGCGCAAAGGACTGAAATGATATATCCGTGAATATCTCCACGACACGTCATTGCAAAATAATTCCCGAATAATTAAGCCCAGCCATAAATGACGGGTAAAATTACTCGGGAAACGATGTAAAACAGGCGGTTATGAGTTACCGGATGGTTGTCGTTGGTGTCGTGATTATCCTAATTCCGCACATAATCCTCGGGATAGTGGAAATCAAGTTTGCCGTTTTCGGGTTCATCAATGGGAATTTCCGTCTTTAACGGCTCTACCTTGAAATTCTTGATGGTTGATAAGTCTGTATCAGCAAACGATTTCGGGAAAAGGGCTTTGATGAACTTGGCACGGTTATCCCCATTGTAGTATCTCTTGTACAGGAAACGCTCAGAGATATTCCATACGAAGTGACGGAGTGGAATGTTGTTGATGTCTTTGGTAAACGGTCTTTGTATGGGCTTCGGGGTATAAGTGTTAAGATTCATCCATTTGTCCACCTCAGTACAGATGTGGTTCACGGTTTCTTGGTCGGCAATGCGAGGCAGGTAATAATGGCAATACTCCATGACCATGCGGATGCGCTCTTCCTTTTCCCGTTGCTCTCTGCTTGCGTAATTGGCACGGTTCTTTTCGTGAAGATCCGGGGCGATAGTAAGCTCTATCGGTTGTGTTTGGATAAGTGTCTCTTCTTTTGTCGGGGATGATTCGGGTACAGGCTCAGGGACTGATGTAGGTCCAGGCACAGATGTGGCTTCTTCAAGTGTATTTTGTGACAGTTCTTCCTGCACCTCTATGGCTTCGGCAATCGTTTCTTTCTTGCCGAACTTGATTTTGTAGATTTCGTATGTATCAAAGATAAGTGTCTGAAAGGAGAGATAGAGCAACCATCCCAACAGGTTACAGCATACGAATACTATCCACCTGACAAAGTTGTCTTGGTTGAAGCTGTCCGCTATTACCAGCGTGGCAATGGAAGATATTAGGACGATGGCGAAGCCGACAAAGCCCAAGATGATGTATTTGTCCTTGATTGATGATTCCATATTTCGTTGAGAGATTGAATGTTCCTGTATTATTTTGTGCAAAGTTAATGCTATTTTTCCCAATTACTGCCCGTTATTTGCGGTTAGAACGGTCTTTTTCAATGTATTTCACGAAATGTCATCATATCATACTCTGTTTCATACTCTGAGGGGCTTATAAATGGTGGCATCAAGCCAAAAACATAGAGGGGCGATTATAGCCTTGTAGCCATAACCGCCCCTCTGAATACCTGTCAATGTGAGACATTTATGCCTCCTTGCGCTTCAAGGTTATCTTGTCCACCACCTGACACATCTGCTGCGCTGCTATCTTGGAATAGATTTGTGTGGTGGTAATGTTCTTATGTCCGAGATAGGCTTGGATGACAGCCATGTCCGTTCCCATTTCCACGTGCAGGCTTCCGAAGCTGTGGCGGGTACAGTGAAAGGTGATTTTCTTGGTTATCCCTGCTGCCGTGAGCCACCGTTGGAGTGGTCCTTGCAGCATCTTGTCCTTGAAATCCTCAAAGATAAGTCCCTCGCCCCGTTCTCCCAGCAGTCCATAGGCTTCATCACTGATGGGGTTATGCACTATTTCTTTGGTTTTCTGCATACGGGTGGTAACGAACATCCTGCCGTTGGTGTATGGTTGTATCTGCTGCCACGTGAGCTGTCTGATGTCGCTCTTTCTCAGTCCCGTAAGACAGGCGAAAAGAAAAGCTTTTTTCAAGACCTCCTCCTCACAGGGTGTTTCGGCAAGCCGTATCAGTTCCTCTTGGCTCAAATGCTCCCTGATGGTGGGAATGCACTCGATGCGGTCTAAGAAGCCGTTTGGGTTCTCCTTTATCTTCCTGTCACGGTAGGCGGTGTGCAGCACGGCACGGAAAGTTGACCAATAGCCTGCTGCGGAGTTGATGTGCAGCTTTTGGTTGGTGTGGATGGATTGGGGTGCATCAAGCAGGTATTCCATGAACTTGCGGCACAAATCCACATCCACCTCCTCAAAGGTGCATTTGCCGTTCACGAACCGCTGGAAATGCTTGTATACGTGCTGCCACTTGATATTCTTGCGGTCAGCCAGTCCTTTGAAATAGGCAAGGAAATCGCCCTTCATCTTGGTCTTGTCAAAAAAGCCGTTGTTTTCATTGAAAATGGCTTCGTAGCGCTGGTTGCGCAGGATGACCGCTTTCTTCATCATGCGTGCGTTGAAGTCCCGTTCCTGCTGGTTTGCAGGTTTGGCGAAGATGTAAATTCCTAAGGCTTCACGTGTAATCACTCTCATGGTGACATTGTCACGGTAGCCGGGATAGTAGTCAAGGCATAGTGAATACTGTGTCCCGTTCTTAATCTTGCGCTTACGCAAGGTAACTGTTTTGCATTTACTCATAATAATTATGTTTTAATTGGTTGTATACATTTTGGAGTTGTATCCATGTTTCCGATGGCAAAGGAACAACGTGAAATATCCGTGAATACCTCCACGATACATCATTTTGAAATAATTTTCGATAATCCCGATTTTTCACGGTTATTTGTTCCTTTCAGCCATGACACGCTCCACATCTGAGCGCAAAAGCAGGTTTTTCACACCCACCTTTATCTTTTCGATGTGCTTCACCTTGACGATATGGCAGATGTTGGCTGACGAAAGACCATAGATTTGCTGCACCTGCTCAACGGTATAGTAGCGTTCATCGTTCACAAGGTCAGTTCTGCGGAGTTCGTTCAAATGTGATTTGGAGTAATAGGTACGCCCGTACTCTCTTTTAGTGGGTATCTTATGGCGATAGGTGTAGGCACGGAGTGCGGTCGGCTTCATGCCGAACAGTTCCTCCACCTCCTCGGTCAGTAGCCAGTCGGTAATTTCGCTAATATCAACTGCCACACCGAAAAACTCGTCAATATGCTTCTTGCTGTAATAGTTCTTTCCTGCGATACGGCAGATGGGGATATGGTTACGCTTGGCGGAAGTGTAAAGCCATGACTGCTTTACCTTAAAAAGGGACATCACCTCCTCGCCCGAATAGAAGTCCAACACTTCTTCGCTTTCCTTTTCCCTTTTTTCTCTTTTGGCAGGTAAGGAAGATGAAGATGATTTCCTTGGTGTGGAGGTGTTGCCGGGCAGGATGCGGTGATAGGGATTGCCCTCCAACATCTGCTCGATGTCGGCTCTGCGGATGAATGCCATGCGGTTGCTGATGCGTGAGGCTTTCAGCTTGCCGATGGCTACAAGTTTGTAAATGTACTGTCGGGAACAGCCCATGAGGATGGCTGCTTTGGAAAAGGTGAGATACTCCTGATGCT
>ERZ773148.1231-NODE-1231-length-21469-cov-20.947791_pt1 | contig 21469 bp, 13 predicted proteins | sample MGYA00580846_ERZ773148 | MGnify/ENA primary metagenome ERZ773148 (study PRJEB29015, sample SAMEA2737879) | human gut metagenome | biome: human gut; feature: human-associated habitat; material: faeces | place: China | collected 2012 ... | reverse complement strand
CCTCCGACCCACGGCTATGATTCGTCGGACCTCTTGCGAGGTCCTTCTGTGTGCGCCTGTCTATTATGCTGCTGGTATTACAGCGTTTGATGCGTGGAATTGTCGTGCTGACGTAGCTTGTGTAGGGGCGGACCTGCGTGTCCGCCCGCAGAAATAGACTGCGCTCAAGTGAGGACGGGCGGACACACAGGTCCGCCCCTACGGAGATCGGGGTATTGGTATTGCATATCTTCTGAAAGATTCCGACCTTTGCCCCCGAATAATCACATATACGACTAAACATGAAGAAACTGTTTACACTTTTCGCAGGGCTACTAGCCCTCCTCTGGAGCTGCGGCTCCCTACAGGCACAGACTACAACGAATGAACACGAAGACCACGCATCGTGGTTTGTGGGCGGTGTCGCCAGCTTTTGGGTTAATAGCGATGCCAAGACGACGTCGCTAGAGTTTCATCCTGAGCTAGGTTACTTCTTCAGCGATACCTGGGCCGTGGGACTGATGGCTGGCTATGGACTGAAGTCGCAAGAGACGGCTAGCCAGAAGGCGCTACAGCACGAGTTTTCGCTCTCGCCTTTCGTCCGCTACTACTACCTACACAGAGGCCCTTTCAACCTCTATGTAGACGGCAATGTCGGCTACAGCTATGAGAGACAGGGCGAACATAGTCACCAAGGCTTTGAGGTGGGCTTGCGTCCGGGCGCTTGTCTAGACCTTGCTGAGGGACTGTGTCTCTGTATGCGTCTGGGCTTCCTAGGCTATCGCAAGAGCTTCCATGGTGATGAGCCTGGCGTGCCTTCAAATGGATTCGGACTTTCCTTCACACCAGAGCATCTGATGGTCGGATTGGAGCTCGAGTTTTAGCTCTCCTGCTCAGCTATCATACGGTTGAGCTGATCAATATAATCGAGGAGTTCGTCACGCCCCATGCCAGTCGACGCACTGGTCACGAAAAGGGGCGGTAGCTCCTCCCAATCTTCTAGTAGACGAGATTGGTAAGCCTCTACAGCCTCCCGCTGTACCTGCTTGCCGATCTTGTCTGCTTTGGTGAAGACGATACTGAAGGGGATGCCTTTTTCGCCCATCTCGTTGATAAACTCGAGGTCGATGCGCTGTGGCTCATGGCGTATGTCCACGAGGACGAAGAGATTGACTAAGGCCTCGCGCTTAGAGACATACTGGGTGATCAGCTTGCGAAACTGCTCCCGCTGCTCGAGGCTTCGGCGTGCGTAGCCGTAGCCAGGCAAGTCCACGAGATGCCACGACTGATTGATGAGGAAGTGGTTGATGAGCTGCGTCTTACCAGGCTTTTGCGAGGTCATCGCTAGCCCTTTGTGCCCGGTGAGCATATTGATGAGCGAGGACTTGCCCACGTTGGAGCGCCCGATGAAGGCGTACTCGGGGAGGGTGCTTTGGGGGCAGGACTTTACTGAAGGACTGCTCTGTACGAAGGTGGCGGAGTGTATTAACATTGTGGGTTTGGGTCTTGGTGGATGAATGGATAGGTGCTTTAGACTAATGTGCTGGGCACCTGAAACTGCTTGTGCATCTCATCGAAGCGAGCTAAGGATTCGGCGCCATACTTGGCGAGCGAGGCGCGAACCTTCTCTAGGGGCTTCTGATGCTCTAGCTGGGTCTTGGAGTAAAACTTGTCGGCATAGCAGATGACCCGCTCCTCGATGCTCTGGGGCATATAGAGGCGGTCGGTCGGGAGATCTAGCCCCCGAGCACGGATGGTCTCGCTATCTAGTCCTGTGCCGGTGTGGCGCTCGGCAACCTGCGCATGACGCTCCAAACCTAGCTCGCGTAGTAGCTCGCCACCAAGGTAGCCGTGCCGTAAGTAGGGCTCGGTGCCGTAGCAACCGATCGTGGGGGCGTCGGTGAGGTAGATGCCGATGTCGTGGAGCATGGCTCCCTCGTAGACAAATCGCTCGTCGCACGATAGCTCGGGGTGCTGACGTACAACTTCAAGCGCCAGCTCGGCAACCTGCTGGCTGTGGGTCAGCAGGATGCGGTAGCCGAGCGTGTCGGTAGGGTAGTAACGCTCGATGATCTGTATGGGGTCAATCATTTGCGATTACGGTGTAAGGGGTTGGCATGGCGGTCTGAGCGGAGTACTCGGTAGCGTAAGCGCACTGAGCCTGCGTGATACCACGCTGGTATGTGCCTGGACGTACCACGCTCTGCTCGTAGCTGATCTCGTAGGAGCCACGGAGTAGACTATTGATATGGTATATCTGCGCATAGTGACGTGCCTCGACATAGTAGCCTAGACCGCCCTGCCACTCGTAGTGACTGAGCTGCTCTAGCGGCTCACAGCATGCGGGACGCATGTCTCGTATGGTGACGAAGTCTAGGTCACGACGGGTTGTGATGCGAAGCTTTGTGATGAGGATAGTCCCGACGGTGAGCTTCTCGCCAGACTGAATGGGACGCTCTTGCAGTTGTCCGTTGATCTCTTCGCGAACGTAAGTTTTGCTCTCGATCATCAGTTCGCCTTGTCGCTCGGACACTTCGCTAAGTGGCTTCTCGCCAACGCTTAGGATGCCACCCCAGAGGATAGCTTGCGGGTCGCTGTGTGTGATGACGATGCTGCCCGTGCGGTCTAGCTGGTTAGGCTTGTATTGTAGTCCGCAGTAGGAGTTGGTCTCGATGCGCTCGGTCGTACCATCGGCAAGTGGTATGGAGATGGTCACCTGGTCGTGCGTAGCCGTTTCCCCAGCGTTGTCCTCTAGGAGCGTGAGCAGTAGCTCTAGCTGCGTGAGGTTGGAGGCGCGCAGATTGGTGCGTAGGTACTCCATTGCCCAGCGACGCATCTGCTGTACCGTGTCGGGGTAGAGGCCGAGCAGTTTGAAGAGCTCGATAGTCTCTCGCTGTAGCGACATAGAGCGGTCTCGCCAGAAGTAACCACCAACGAGGGTGTTGGCAAAGAAAGCTCCCTGAGCCGCTTCGTAGGATAGATGGTCGTGCAGGATCTCGGCGAGCTGTCGTGCTTGCGACACGTTGCCCTGCTTGTAGAGCGTGTAGGCTGCTTGCGGCAGGGCGTAGAGGGGGAGCTGCTGCGCCTCTTTGACGAGGAGTGGCGTGAGGTAGTCGATGAGTGCCTTCGTGGTCTGGTCTTTTTGCAGAGCCTTAGCGTCACGCCAGCGGTAGGAGAGGTAGAGCCACTCGGCACCCCATGCGGGGAGGGTAGGTTTCCGCTTGCTCTTGGCTAGCTTTTTCTTCATCTCTTGCATCTGCTTGGTCGTGGAGCGGTCGTAAGCCTGCCATCCACGAGAGAGCATGGAGGTTATCTCTTCGTTTGCCTCTAGCTCACTGACCGCTGCGAGGTAGTCGAGGATGAGCGGAGTGAGGTAAGAGGAGCTAGGCATGTCGGGGTACCACGACCAGTCTCCTGAACTGGTCTGTAGGTTGCTCAGCTGCGCTATGTCCTTAGTGGTGGTGCGCTTATTGGGCGCCTTGAAGAGTGTCCAAAGCTGCTCCTGCGCACCGTCTAGCCATCGCTCGGTAGCACGCCAAGGAGTCTCGTCTAGCGGTAGGAGTGTGGTCTCACGATTGCTGGTCAACTTGTTGGCGCCCTCGGTTGCCTGAGTTTGTGCCTGAACCCACTGAGCTATCTCTGGCTGGCGTAGCAGTTGCTGCGTGCGGGTTAAAGTGTAGATGCGGAGGACCGTATTGATAGCGTCTCGCTCCTCATTGTTAAAGAGGATCGGCAGTTGCTGCAAGGCGAAGTAACGTAGATTGCTCCAGAGCTGTAAGTGTAGCGAAGCTGACGGATCGCTTGCCTGCCCGAGCAACGCGCTGAGCGGGTAGGAGTAGCTCGCCTGCTTGTCCCAAGCGAAGGGGATACTCTCGACGGTGCGTACCGTCGCTGGCTGTACGGGGATGACGTACTCCTCGCCATCGCTGAGTGAGTCGCTGACGAAGTAGACCTGCACCCGCAGTGCCGAGAGATCTGGCAGAGCGGGTAGGGCGATGGCGTATGGCGTCACGCCACTAGCGGGAACGGTGAGAGCCAGCTCCCGTATGCCGTCGGCAAGCGGTGTCGCCGTGCTGTCCGCCGCCAGAGCATCGTAGAGAACTAGTCGAAGGTTGCCACGGAGCGGCTCCTCGGTGAGGTTGCGAATCGCCCCCGTCAGGTAAGCTTGGTCTCCCTGCATGAGGAAGCGTGGCTGTAACGTTTCAACCATCAGCTGGCGGTAGCTCTTGATGTCGGCCGTCGCAGCGCAGTCCGTCAGTCGGCTGTCGTAGCCAAAGAGCGCAAGGCGATAGCTGGAGAGTGCTTCGGGCATCTTGCCCGTAAAGGTGACAACGCCCTCGTCATCGGTGTAGAGGTCCGCTAGGAAGAAGGCGGTCTGAGAAAAGTCCTTCCGCAGATTAGGCGCAACGCTGGTTACCACCACCTCGTCTAGTCTGTTTTCGCTCATATCTTCCACTAAGACTTCATCATTAGCTAGCCCCATCACTTCACCCTCTAGGGAGGCGCTCTTAGTAAGAGCCATTATCGGAGGAAAAGTTACTCTAGCACCATAAACCGCACCAGAAAGCGCACCAGAAAGCGCATCATAACCCATTGGCGTGTTCTCCTCTAGGCCAAATCGGAAGCAAGGGTTAAGACTGACAGCCTGAAGGTAGAGCGGTATGTATTGAGCCAGGCGATCGATGCTGTGCGAGCGCAGACTCTCCAAGGCAGCGTCATACATCCACGCCATGACGGGGATGCGACGAGCCGGCGTGCCATCGCTGTAGGTGAGGCGAGCTTGCCACGTGTGTGTCTCGCCAGCGAGGAGCTTGTCGGGCATCTCGATCCACGAGAGCTGCAGGGTCGGCTGGTCAGCCGTATAGCGATACTCAAAGCTCTGAGAGGTGTAGCGTCCGTCGCGTACACAGTAGAGTTCTATGCGGATCTGCCCCTTGGGGTCGACACTCTTGGGGAGCTTCGGTTGCCAGCGACCCACCTGTTGTGCGGGAAGTGCGGGAAGCTGTCCGTAGATAGCGGGCTGACCTATAGTATTGATGACATAGTAGATTGACTGCTGGCTCTCATTGCTGGCATAGTATATCGTAGGTGCGCCACCTCGTGGATATTCCTCCGAAGGCGAAGCTGCCCACAGCACCCTCTGTATCGGTAGATGCTTGTCACGCTCTGCAAAGAGGACTATCTCCTCCTCTTCCTCTAGCGTCTCACCCGTCTTATCGTGGTAAATGTAAGTCAATCGGTAGGAGCCCGAAGGTAGGCGAAGCCACTCAGCTGGCAGGTGCTGCTCTTCGTTGGCGGGCACCTCTACCGACCAAGAGCTTGTCGTGTCAGCGAGCGAGGTGAGTCGTAGCTCTAGCGTTGTGGCTATGGGCGTATTGTCTTCGTTGGTTACACGGATGGTAAAAGTCTTTGTTCCATCCTTGAAGAAAGTCTCCGCCCCCTCGTACTCCATAGATACAGGTGTCGAGCCGATCCAAATAGATCGCTCTAGCTGCTGCGTCTCGCCACTGGGCGCTGTGATGGTTACCTCTATGCGGTAGGTGTGAGCTGACCAAATTTGCGGGTTCTGACGCATAGCCTCGGTGCGTAAGTCTGAGAGGGTAATCGGGAACTCAAAGCTCCCATCCTGCTCATTGACCTGAAGCGTGCCAGAGGTGAGTAGCTGATCGGGAAAAACCTCATCAAACAACCAGTTCCTATAGCTCCCCGTCACGCTGTAGGCTACAGATGCCCCTGCGAGCGGATAGCCACTGTAAGTTATCGCAGATCCACAAACGGTAATCGTGTCTCCCAGCTTCATCGCCACCTCGGGTAGCCTCAAGGCACCCTTAAAGCTCGGACGCTTATACTCTGCTACGTGAATGGTTGTCATATTGTCAGCGAAATCATCTAGATCGCTATCACAAGAGACCTCGATGGTGTAGTCGCCCGTCATCGCCTCTTTGGGTAGCTGGAGGGTCGCATGGAGACGACCCCACTGATCTGTCTGAGCCGTAATCGAGTCGATCATATCGTCTTGTGGCGTGTGTAGCTCGATGGTCAGGTCAAGCTTGGGCAGCACCGTCGCTTGCTTCGGGTCGTAACCCTTGCGGTAAGCGACAGCGTAAAGCTCTATCGCATCACCCAGCTGGTAGATACTTCTATCGGTCTGTAGGAGTGCCGTGCTGACAGGCTTGGGTAGCTGAAACGAACTCTCCTCACCACGGTAGCCATACCAATCGTTACATAATGGCAAGAGCAACCGATGGTCTGCACTCTCCATGAGTAAAGCGACAGCACGCTCTCGCTTCGCCGGCCGAGGTGTTGCAAAGATGCCGAGCTTGTCGGGTGTTCGCTCGCCAATCTTGTCCAGTGTAGGCTTATAGTTCGAGTGCCACCCTGAGCGCTTGTCTCCATAGCTCCACAGCTGTATGGGCGCCGTCTGGGCCTGTCCTGTGAGAGCATTCAGCAGTTGAGTTGTTCCGTTGCCTAGATCCAGCGTCCATAGGTCGCTTACGGTGCAGTCGTAAGTAGTTGTGTCTGTCTGCTCCTCGTCCTCTAGTTGTTGCGCTTCAGCCGTGCGATGAGAGACTACTTGCAGGCGATAGTGTCCCGTGGGCAAGGAGGGAAGCTCTATCGAGTCGCTTTGTAGCACCATCGCCTCTAGACCTTGCTTCCCCTGATGTGTGTGACTCCAGACGAGCTTGGCTTGCTTGGGAATTGTGTTTCTTTCAGCCTTGATGGCGTCTTGTGGCGTAAGCGCAAAGAGCTTTAGCTCTAGTCGCTCCACATTGCTCATTTGAAGCTCTACAAACCCTAGATGGTCAGCTAAAATAAAGTTAGGGAAGAAGATATTTAGATGTGGGGTAAAGAGTTGTCGGCGGATCCCCTTACAGAACTCAGGGTACTTGCCCTGCTTGTCTAGCCACTCTAGGTAAGGCGTGATGAAGTGGTAGGCACGCAGAGGGTCAGAGCCGTTGGCATAGTAGTAGTGGAAGAGTCGCTTGTATATCTTCATCGTCTCAAGGTGCATCTGCTGACTCTGCTGGAGGAAGCCTTCTAATTGCTCCGCTACGGTACTGAGAGTTGCGCCACGGGTTGTCTCCTCGAGTGTCACCGCTTGGTAAAGGGCATAGAGTCTAGCCCCCTCGTCTGCTTGCTGGAGTTGATCTTCCGTTATGAGCGCACCGATCCGATCCGACCAAGTGGGTGTGCGTCCGATCTTTTGCTCTAGTCTCTGCAATTGATAGATAGGTAGCGCCTTCAGCAGGTGGCTTATGAGTGTATAGTTACCCTCTTTGGGAAGGCGATCAGCGTAAAGCGCATCGGGTAGCTGCTTCGCCTCTTGTCGTGGTATCACCTTGTAGAGCTCAGCACTGGGAGCGCAAGCTATCTCCATCAATGGATCAATAGCTTTCAGATAGTCCGCATCGCTCCAGTAGCGAGGCGTGACACTGTCTTGCTCTTGGGTCGTGAGGCTTAGTCCCTCTGACCTCAGGCGCTGACTGTAGCTCCGACTGATATACTGATTCGCTATGTATAGAGCGAGGAAGCGCTGATCCCGCACCGACAGCTTATCTCGTCCTTGCCATGTGGTGTGGAGTAGGGGAAACTGCTCTAGCAAACGGTTGTAGTCTAGTCTGCGAAGAGCCGTCTTGTGCGCCTCCAGAGCCTCGATGGTGTAGTAGAGATTGCCCTCACGGAGAGCCTGAGTGGCGAGTCGCTCAGCGCAGGAGAGCGTCTGCGTCGGCATCCGCTTCTTCTGTAATTCCTGTAGCTCCTTGTAGAGAGCTTGGCTAGATTTGGTTGGTTGCTGTGCCATAGTCATAGTGACAGATAGTAAAGTGGCAAACAATATAGATAGTGTGGTGCGAAGTCTCATAATACAATCTAGTTTCTTTGATACCCCGAAGATACTCGAAAAGATACAAACAAGCAAAAGAGAGCATCCCTACACCTCGCAAATCTCACGAGTAATGGCTGGTAGGGGGACGCTCGTCGAGTGTCCGTCCCCGTTAAAATCTCGATGCAGTAACCTTTGACACAACGGACGCACGAGTCGTGCGCCCCTACAGATCGAGGTTACAGCGTTTGATGAATGGAATTGTCGTGCTGACGTAGCTTGTGTAGGGGCGGACCTACGTGTCCGCCCGCAGAATAGACTGCGCTCAGGTGAGGACGGGCGGACACACAGGTCCGCCCCTACGGTGGAAGCTCCCACCCCGCCGAGCGGTTCACCCGAAGAGAAGCCGACTGAGTTTCCGAAACGAGAAAAAACTTCGCTTTTTACTTGCATATAAACTTAGAAAGCAACGGGTAACACGTCTCTATATCCCTACGGGAGAGTCTCTGCGTCCCTCCCTTGGGATCTTTTGCTCCCTCCCTTGGGATTCTCTCATCCCTCCGTGGGGATTTTGAAATCCCTCCCTTGGGATTTTTTCGTCCCGCCCTGGGCGGGAGATTTTCGTTCCATCAGAATGGGACGGCAATCCAGACGATTATGCAACGGACGCACGACCACTCGAGACCCTTACAGATCATTACTCGTAAGATTAGCGGCATTGAGTGGTCGGCTCACCTTGGAGCCGTGCTACAATCTCTACTAGTAGGTAGGTATTTGGTGTGGTGAGTGATACCCAGTCGCGAGTAATTTTGCGGTTAAATGAGGTTAGGGAGTGAGAGTTGTCTTATCTTTGTACCTCCAAAATGGAAACAGACTAGCAAGCAAACATATCATCCAAATAATCATAATCTATGCAGTACAGTAAACTACCAATCAGGGCGATGAGCGCACTCCTTGCGACTCTCTGCTCGCTCTCTATGGCGGTGGCCGCGCCTGCAGCTCTCACAGCTGAGCGCACACTGCCTATCGTATCTACTCATGCCGATGCGCACATCACGGGTCACGTGGTGGATGCTATGACAAAAAAGCACATCGCTGGTGCTACCATCATCATCCAGCAATACAATGTCTCGGTCACGACCGACGCTTCGGGACACTACTCCTTCCGCAATCAGAAGCCTGGCAAGCTAACCCTGACGATGCTAGCTGATGGCTACCTGACGCAGGTCAAAGAGGTCACACTCAAGAATGGGGAGACACTAGAGGTCAACTTTGAGGCGGTCCTCGATGATACACAGCTTGAGGAGGTGGTCATCACGGCCAACCGTCAGCGCACGCTACGTCGCTACGCTCCTACACTAGTTTCAGTGATCGACAGCAAGAGCTTCCAGCTCAACAATGCGGTCAACCTCGCTGGTGGTCTCTCCTTCAAGCCTGGTATCCGTGTCGAGAACGACTGCCAGAACTGCGGTTTCAACCAGGTGCGTATCAACGGTCTCGATGGTCGCTACTCGCAGATCTTGATCGATAGTCGTCCTGTCTTCTCCGCACTCGCTGGTGTATACGGTCTAGAGCAGCTCCCCGCTAATATGATCGACCGCGTAGAGGTCGTCCGTGGCGGTGGCTCTGCCCTCTACGGCTCATCAGCTATCGCTGGTGTGGTCAACGTGATCACCAAGGAGCCTACGACCAATAGCTTCTCACTGAGCGAAAACTTCTCGCTCATCGGTGGTAAGAAGCCAGACAATACGATTGCTTTCAACGGTACCATCCTCAGCCCTGACCGTGAGATGGGTGCTATGATCTTCGGACAGCATCGTACACGTACGGGTTGGGATGCCAATGGCGATGGCTTCTCTGAGATAGGACAGCTAGAGAGCCGTGCACTCGGTACGCAGCTCTTCTTCCGCCTCAATCCGTACAACAAGATCACCGCTGAGATCCACTCCATTCAGGAGAAGCGTCGTGGTGGTGACCACTTCGAGCGTCCTGAGCACGTGGTCGCAGTCGCTGAGAGTGTCGGTCACTCGATCCTGAGCGGTAATATACGCTATGACGCTCACTCGGCAGACTACAAGCACAACTTCCAGCTCTACGCCTCTGGTCAGCGTATCGTACGCAACAGCTACTATGGCGGTATCGATGAGGAGAATGTAGCTGACGACAAGCACGCTACACCTAAGGAAGCTTACGGTGACAACTACGGTCTGACCCACGGCAATGTAGCTATGGGCGGTGCTCAGTACTCCTACAAGACGGATCGCCTCTTCTTCATGCCGGGCAATATCCTCGTCGGTGCTGAGTATCTTTACGACCACCTCAACGATGAGATGCCTATCCTCAAGTATCAGAAGCTCCCTGACGGCACCTCTCGCGCTCCTGGTCTAGATCAGCGCATCCACAACCTGAGCCAGATCGCTCAGATCGAGTGGACGAACAAGGTCTTTACCCTCCTCCTCGGTGGTCGTCTCGACGAGCACTCAGCCATTAGAACTGACAAGGGTGCTATCAAACCAGTCTTCACACCTCGTGCTACGGTACGTTACAATCCATTTACCTGGATGAACCTCCGTGCTTCCTATGCACAGGGCTTCCGCGCTCCTCAGACCTTCGACGAGGATCTACACGTCGGTGTTGTATCGGGTGAGGCGCAGAAGGTGATCAATGCAAAGGGCCTCAAGCCTGAGTACAGCCACAGCTTCAACCTAAGCAACGATATGTACTTCTCTCATGGAGCTATGCAGGCTAACCTCCTCCTCGAGGGCTTCTTCACACGTCTCCAGGGTGCATTCAACACACGTCCTATAGAGGAGCGTGATGGCTTTACACTCTATGAGCGCTACAACGCTTCGGACGCTTCTGTCTATGGTGCCAACATCGAGGGTAAGGTTGCCTACAAGCACTTTACCGTACAGGCTGGCTTTACCATTGCCAAGAGCCTCTGGGACAAGCCTGAGAGTACGGGCGTAGAGCGTTCACTCATCAAGGGTGAAAACGAGAAGGAGCCTAGCGACATCAATACGCTTGAGAACAATGGCCCTGAGAAGGCTGCTGGCTTCCTTACCGATGGCGATGGCAACTTCGTCAGCACAGAGCTTAAGAGCCGCAACCTCATGAGGACGCCTATGACTTACGGCTACCTGACGCTAACCTACAACCCTGTCTCTACGCTCAACCTTACCGCTACGTGCAACTATACGGGCTCTATGCTAGCTCCTCACGTGATCGAGTACGGTGCTGAGAGCGCTGTCCTAGATCGTGACCTCGTTGCTGCGGGTAAGCGTGAGGCTGGTGCTGCGGATGCTAGCGAGTCTGCACCTAAGTGGGGACGTATCGAGAAGACTCCTTCGTTCTTCGACCTAGGGGCTCGTATCTCTTACGACTTCGACATCTTCACCTCGTCATCTCTGCAGCTCTTCCTCGGAGCTAACAACCTACTCAACTCATTCCAGAAGGACTTTGACCTAGGTGGCGGACGTGATAGTGGTTACATCTACGGACCTATGCAACCTCGCACGGTCTATATGGGTATGACGATCAAGTTCTAATCCCTCCAGACTGAGACTGCGGTCTCAAACAAAAGGAGACTGTTGCAAAAGTCTCAAAAGAAAAGGGTGCAAGCTAGAGAGAAGTCTAGTTTGCACCCTTCTTAATTTACGAAGGGGGGGGCTAGCGTTGCCGCTGTACCCGCTCGACTAAGCTAGCAATGAGTGCACCACTATCAGGGTGTGTGGAGAGACAGGGTACGTAGATAAGCTCTTCGCCACCTGCTGCGAGGAATAGCTCACGAGCCTCTAGCTCTAGATCGAGCTTCGTCTCCAAGCAATCTGCGACAAAGCTAGGGCTAAAGAGTACGGCGCGGCGAACACCCTGTGCGGCGAGCTCTTGCAGTACGCTGACGAGTGTCGGCTCTAGCCAGCGCCCATGTCCCATAGCGGAGTGAAAGGTGAGATGGACACGCTCCTCAGGTACGCCTAGCATGCTGACCACCGATTGTAGCGTAGCGACACACTGCGCATGGTAGTTCCAGCCGTGCGTCTGGTCGTACTTCTGATGCGCCTCGGGGATACTATGATAGGAGGCGATGTAGTGGTAGGTACTGTCGCTCGTATCTACATGCCGTTGGATCAGCTCGGCCAATTGCTGGATATAGTGCGCGTCGGTACCCCACGGAGTCAGCACAGTCGTCTTGTACTCCCCACCAGTAGGCTTGGGTAGGTCCGAGAAATAGGTGATAGCACTACCCGCATTGCTTCGTGTGTAGTGAGGAAAAAGCGGGAGCAATAGCACCTCCACATCGTCCGTACCGACAAGCTGGGCGATACGCTCGCCCCACTCAGCACGGCTTGTCTGGGCATAGCGTGGTGTGTAGAGCGTCGGGAGCTGCGTCAGCTGAGCGACCAGCTCTGCGAGTCGCTGCATCTCAGCAGTCAGAGGCATGACGCCACTAGAGAGGGCTAAGAGCCGACGATACCGTCCTGAAGAGAAGTGCGTACGACGTGGCACGATGATACCCCGCACCAGTATCTGTCGCATCAGATAGGGCACGGAGATGATGTCCCCATCGGTGAGAAACTCCCGCAGGTAGCTTCGCACGTCCTCCTCGTTGGCGGTCCGTGGAGAGCCCGTATTGGTCAGTAGTATGATCTGCTGTGTCAAGGTCTTATTGCTTGCTATTGCTGTACAAATCGAAGACCGCCACCTCGCTATTGGTAAAAAGCCTCATCGCCGGCCCCGCAGCACCATATCCACTAGAGACGTAGACAGGCGTACCGTATCGCTCAGTGAATCCGTGCGCTATCGGATAGTAAGCACGCACCAGTAGGGTGAAGGGGAAGATTTGTCCATCGTGTGTATGTCCATAGAGTGCCAAGTCAATGCCGTTGCTTGCGAGGCTGTCTAGCTGTCTCGGCTGATGCTCGAAGAGGATGCGCGGCAGTTGCTGGCTCTCTTGCGGTATCTGGTGGACCAATTCAGAAAGCGTAGCCCGCCCACGCTGCGTATAGTCATCCCGTCCGATGAGCGTCACCGCTCCGCCAGGCGTTGCGATAGAGTCCACGAGGAGCGTTCCCCCGACGAGCTTGATCCAGGCCTTCTTCTTTGCCATATCGGAGCGGTACTCGTGATTGCCCAGTACGTAGTAGCAGCCCAGTGGCGGGGTGATCTGCTGCATGATCTCGGGGATGCTGTCTAGATAGGCCGGGTCGGGGTAGTAGTCGAAGATATCTCCCCCCACGAGCATGAGGTCTGGCTCTGTCTTTTTGTAAAGCTCTAGGAGCCGCTCTGCAAAGGGTCGGCCAATCGTTTCGCTAAAGTGAAGGTCCGACACGAAGAGCACCCGCAGATGTTCCCGATCAGCACCTAGAGGCTTGGTCAGCTCCACCTTATGCTCCACAATGTGCGGTGTCGCAGCCTGCTGGTAGCCATACATAAGGATCAGAGCTGAGATTGCTACCATTACGAAAAAGAGAACCCACTTAGCTCGCTGGTATACCGTGTCGCCGAGCCGTGCGCGAAGCGTTTGCCCCGTGATGCGCTTGTAGAGCAGTCGTCCGCCATTGATCAGGAGCGCCAGCGGTACTATATATAGGAGTACGAAAGCCCACGAGCAGACGAAGACGATGCTAAAGGTGAGCAACGCCGATGAGAGCTGATGACGCAGCAAAACGACCACAAGGACGAAGAGCAGGTCGGCCAGTAGCACCCCACGCAGTGACCGTCGCCACCAGCCACGAGGTACCGCCTGCCCTCCACGCCACACGAGGTAGAGGATACCTATGAGCTGTATGAAGAGCGTGTAGAGGAGTACGTGCATATTTAGAAGGTCTTACGCTAAGGGTGAGGGTTGCTCGCTAGTCCACTTCTTGAAGTAGTAGATAATCATCGACGCCGAGACGACAGTCGCCAAGAGGTCGCCCAGAGGTATCGCATACCAGACACCATCGATGCCGTAGAAGTGGGGGAGAATCAGCAGTGCAGGTAGGAGGAAGATGATCTGACGTGTCAAGCTGATGAAGATAGCCTGACGGCTCAGACCAAGGCTCTGGAAGAGCTGTGAGGTGGTAATCTGAAAGCCCACAACGAAGAAGACGCAGAAGACTATTCGAATGGCGCGCTGACCTATCGCGATCAACTCATGCGACGCGTTGAAGAGCATAAAGAGTTGCTCCGGTAGCAGCATGGCAGTCGCAAAGCCTAGTATAGAGATGACCGTATTGACCCCGACGGCGAGCTTGTAGCAGCTGAGTGACCGCTCGATATGTCCCGCACCGTAATTGTACCCCACGATAGGCTGCATGCCTTGCGCTACTCCGATGATAGTGAGTGCGATGAGTGTCGTGTAGTTGTTGATGATACCGTAGGTCGCTATGGATAGATCCGCCTCAGCCACAGTCTTAGCAAAGCGCGCGAAGTTATGGTTGAGCACAAAGCTAACGGCACTGCCCGCTACCTGCATCGCAAAGGGAGCTATACCGACACTGATGATCGATAGGAGGATCGAGCCCGAGGGCTTCATATTCTGACGCTTGAAGCGCACCACGCTCTTGCGCTGGAAGAAGTGATACTGCACGAAGACCATCGTGCAGAACATCGCAATCACCGTTGCCCAGGCAGCACCCTTGACACCCCATCCGAAGCGCATGATGAAGAGGTAGTCCAGCACCACGTTGATCACCGCTCCGAGGATCATCGTGATCATCGCTTTCGTCGGATAGCCCGAAGCACGCATCACATTGTTGTACCCATAGGTCAGGTTGCTCAGTATGATGGCTGGCAGATAGATGTGGAGGTAGTCCTTTGCCAGGGGAATGATATTGTCACTCGCCCCGATGAGTCGCAATAGATCATCTAGGAAGATCATCGAGGGTGTGACCGCTAGGATGTAGAAGCTAAAGGTCAGATAGACCGCATTGCTCAGGATGCGATCCGCGCGATCCGAGTCCCTCCTGCCTAGAGCGATCGATACGCCGACAGAGGCACCCGTCCCCACGAGCATGCTGAAGCCGATGAGGAGGATCAGCAAGGGGAAGCCAATATAGACCGCAGCGATGCCCAGCTCGCCACTGCCCTGGCCGATGAAGATCGTGTCCACGATGTTGTACAGCGCCTGCACGACGGTACCCACCACGGCTGGTATAGCATACCGCAGCAGTAGCTTGGGGATCGGCTGTGTGCGCAGATCCTGCGTCCGCTTATTGTCTTCCGCTTGGTCAGTAGCCTCTATCTCTCTCTCATTCATCGAATGCAAAGGTAGCAAATTAGGCCATACTAAATAAGCATTTAGCGGAGCTTGACGGGCCCTTTCCCATGGAACTGAAGTTTTCCAGCGTTGGAAAAGAAACTTTCCAGCGTTGGAAAACTTCTTTTCCTCCCTTGGAAATTTATTTTTCCACCGTTGGAAATTTTATTTTCCAAGGCTGGAAAGTTTTTGGAAAACTGTCGGGAAGGTCAGCTTCGCAGCTTCTCTGGCATTAAAGGTTTGACGAATCGAGTGAGAAATATCGCTCAAACTCATCGTCCTCTTTTTGAAGGTGAAATCTATCTCACAGGACGGGAGGTTTGCGATAGACTGTTCCTTTCCCCTCGCACCCTGCAAGACTATCGGGATAAGGGCATTATCCCTTACACCCAAATCGCAGGGAAGATTCTCTATCGGCTCTCAGACATAAACAGAATACTGAGTGAGAACTATAGGAAGCGTGTTAACTTGTAATCGCCACGATCCTTTTATATTTAATCGAGTAGGTCGGGAAACGAAAGTTTTCTGACCTACTTTCGGTATGACAGGCTCGTCATACAAAGCAAAAGTGGGTGTGTCAGGATTAGTTTCTGACACACCCACGAATGCTTTTTAAGCAATCTCCCTATTTTACTCTAGAATAATTGTTTGCTTATCATACATTTCTTCTTTACAGAAGAGGCTAACTAAGTATTTACCACGTGGTAGGGAACCAACATCTATCCTCCCTTCCTTTAAGATTGTATATATATAGCTACACCCATCTGCGACAGAGGTTATAATTAGAGAAGCTTCACTCTCCATTTTCACCTTCACATCAAGATAATCCTTTGCAGGATTTGGAGATATAGTCAAGAGGCCAGCAAGAGAACTAGAGCCTCCTTCAAATAGAGCTTCCCCCTTGACTCCATCTGACTTTGCCTCGACCTCTAGTTGAACGGGTGCTGAGGTTTTGGTGGTAAACTCTAGTCCCTCAGAGAGTAGCTCTCCTTCGCTGTCTCGCCAACGATAGGTCGCTGGCTCAGATATTTGCTGCGCCACAAGATGCACGGCTCCCTCCTCTAGTTTATGTCCTATCACTACGTTGAATTTAGGGCGGGACTTCTTCTTGATGACATAGGTCTCGCCACCAACGAGTTCTCCCGTCTCTTGATCTTTGAGTAGGACACGACAGATATACTCCCCATCAAGGTCAGCCATCTGCTCTTTGAAGTTGAACTTGACATTGAGCAATCCCATCTCCCCAGGGGCTAGACAAACCTTATCCATTGAGGCTAGATCTGTCTGAGCCACCAAGCGACCCTCGCTCTTGAGTAGCTGTAAGTTGCGTAACTCTGCTTTATTTCCTACCATAGAGTGGTACAACTGCCTATCAGGGATGAGGGAAACTTCCGCCTTGGTACAGAGATTAGTTTGTTGCAAGGTATTCTTATCAAAAGTCTCTAGTTCAATCTTATAGATGCGATTGTCTATTGACGGGTTGTGTATAGAGATGACACCACTGATGAGACTGTTGTCATCATCTGAGACTTCAATGTTGTAGATGTTTTTCATCGCCACATTATTGTAGCTCTTGACATAGTCTCGTAGGTTGTGCATCTTCTCCGATATAGGCTCCTGTATGCTCTCTATCTCTGCTAGTAGGCAGTAGTGCCACGCATCTTTAGTGTACTGCTGATACTGCTTGGGGTCTTTGATATACCATGGGAAGCAGATGACAACGCTCTCGTTAGGGCGAACGGAAGGTATTCCCTTAGTGCCGATTAGTCCGCCCGTAGCGACACCATTGTCAAGCTTATTCTTACCGCAGAAAGAGTCATAATCCAGTGATATACCCGCTTGTGACCAGCGAAGCGTCACCGTCGCTCCTTGTGGAGAGGTCTTGACTCCTCTGTTACGGATGCGAGCATAGACAAATACGGGCTTACCCTCTCTGTAGACGGGGTTTTGATGCTCCGTACCTCCGTCTCGCTGATTACGAATCCATATATCTTGACTCTCCCAGAAGTTGTACTTCATATCATCCATCGCATTGGGCATAGAGCCGTCGTCATCTGGAGCATCTTGCATATAGAGGTCGACAGGATTTACCAAACGCACCAACGGATCGCCGAAGATGGTCAAGCCGTAGTTCCAATGGATGTCATAATCCGTGTGTACTAGACCAAATATAGGATTAGACCGATTAAACCACCACAATACGTAAGCTAAGCCTATTGGCTGACCAGCTGCTAAGAGGTTATGAAAGAATTTAGAATCAAGCATTGATCCCACCTTTGTACTGCCTAGGAGAGCTAAAGTATTGCTATTAGACCCATAAAGGTAAGCCCCGCCTAAACACACAGAATCTGACTCCGTCCATCTCGTAGCACTACAACAAAAGAGATTGTACATAAGAGGTCTACTAGAAGACAAATATACTTTAGGATAATACAGATAACTCTCATTAACCTTCCTCCGACCAAACTCATGATAAGTCCAATGAGAGTGAGCCCACAAGTGTACAAAGGAGTATTGTCCTGAGGTTATTTTGCTCATATAGTCACTAGCACTAATATTCCGTGGATTATTAGCTTCGTTGTATGCATCAATAGTAAAGCCAGCATTTTCTAGAGGGGATAGTCTAGAGACGTTTTGTCTCGCATGCCCATAACTTGTAGCCCAATCATGATTTATGTAACTGAGAGCTTTTCGCTTGATGCCGTCAGGTTGTTCCCAATACCGAATTAACCGTTTGAGATATTGGTTAAGTAGCTGGTGAAACGGCTTACTATCTGAAGATTTGTAGTATGGGAGCCGTCCGATGAATATTTCAGGGCTAACCCGTTCGATATGCCGATCAAAGATACCATCTGCGCCAGTTGTAAAAGCGCCCTCCCTTCCAGGACTTGTTTTTTCATCAAGCCAAGTGCCATCTAAGTCCATAAAGTACAGATCACAAGGGAAAGTGGTATTGTATTTATTTTGAAGGTCTTTCTCTATTTGATACTGAGCGTATGGAACATCCCCGATAAAGAAGCAACCTAGGAGTCTTGGTCTTAGGTCAGAGAGCCTTTTGCGAAGCTCCACTGCAGAGCCTCTGCTATTAACTGTTACGATCTCAATGTCGTACCCCATTTTGGTTGATACGATCTGAGCATAGTCATATATGTTACTCCGTATATAAGGATATAGCTTATCTTCTACGACCAATAAATACAACGGAGAAGTTGTTTGCTGGTTCTTTAGTGTATATCCAGAAGAGTAGACTCGCTTTGCAACATTCCACGACAGCTCACTTGTACAAAGTGGAGCTACAGAAGTACTAGCCCTATACTCCTCCTCTGTAAACATATTACTAGAGCTTTGTCTTATCTCATTAAGCTCAAGGTTTTGAGCTACTATATTCAGACAAAGCAAGGTCAAGAAGCTGACCATCAATGTAAACCTTTTCATAGCGGTAGTATCTTTTGAGTTAATGGAGTTGAACCGTCTGCGAATTCTATATGAATCACATATAGTTGATTAGGGTATGGGAGTGATAAGACAAACTCCTGCGGATTGGCTATATCATACGCTTTTGTGTAGCCTGCGATATTTGAGAGCGTAATGCACGTCATAGGGCGCTCACTATTAATGAGCAGTTTACCACGTTCAACCTCTATCTGAGGTCTATTCTCATCTTCCATATGCTGTACCGCCACAGGCTTAGATTTCAGCAGATGAGTAGGGATGTAGCGACCTCGATAGTATCCTGTCTCTAGTTTGAGAAATCTTACTGTATAGACTGTATCTGGGGAAATAGTAGAATCATACCAGTTCTTGAGATACGAATGTGTACGACTCCACCCCCCTAAAGCGTCTACACCTTCACTCTTTCCAGAAAAGCTGGCAACCCTCATCTTCTCGCCTGTTGTCGTCAGGAAGTAAAAGTATAGCCCAGGGCGTGGAACTCCCCCTGGCTCTGATGGCCCCATAGTCTCATTCACAAAACAACCCTCTACAGTGACGTATTTTGCGCCTTTATGGAGTTGCTCGAAGTCGTAGCTGTAGACATCTTCATCTTGCCTACAGACAAAGTGGTAGATGCTGTCTAGCTGTATAGGCTTACCCGATAGTGTTTGTGTATTGGACTGCGGATTTGCCACTGTAGCATACACCCCCTCCTTAATTTGTATCGGGATATAAGCTTCATCAGTCATAATTGCAAGGATAGCTCCTTGAGTGGCTTTTGACGGATGATCCATGGTCGTCAATAGGCCATAGATATCAGTCTTGTTCTGTGAAAGAGCAGTCATTCCAACGCTCAAACACAGCATAAACAGCAGTAATTTCTTTTTCATACTTCTATGTATTATGAGTGATTATTAAGTGCAAGTTTTTGATTGTCATTTAGACAAAAGCGCTGTTCCAAACGAGAATCTTCCACTCTCAGGGACAAGAAGGAGTATCTTCTGTCCCCTCTTTATATTATTTGTTCTTATGAACTCCTCTAATGCCACGTAGATGGAAGCAGAGCCGATATTTCCCACAGAGGTTAGATTAGTAAACCATTTTTCTTTAGTGAGAGGGATGCCTCGTGAGGCGAGTTCATCGTTTAATTTCTCATAGAAAAACATTGATGAAATATGAGGAATGACATAGTCTATCTCATTGGGATCTACATTATGCTTCTTGAGAACGTTCTCAATGTGATTGACACAGTACTTAGTGGCATATTCTTTGAGAATTCGGACATCTTGTTTTGCCACAAACACGCCCTTATCTCTAATCTCTTCAGAGGAATACTCTTTCCACCCCTTTAACGTGCCATCAGAGTCCTTTTCCGCTGCCATAAACATACAGACAGGTAACTCATTAGCGTATGACGTCATTTCAACCCATTCAATTTCAAAAGAAAGATCCCCCTTGGGTTCATTTTCTAATAGGACAGCTCCAGCTCCATCAGAAAGCATGAATCTTAGAAAATCTTTCTCAAAAGCTATGTAGGGATTTTTGTCTACATCACTATGCATAGCCTCATACTCCGCATCGTAAAATTTTGCCATAAAAGTTGGGGATGACAGTTCGGAAGCTGAACAAATGGCTGAACTATGAAGCCCCGAAAGGATATGACTATAGCCAATCTTGAGTGCCTGTAATGAAGTTAAACAAACACCTGCGGAAGAGAATATCTCCATCGGGAAGTTTCCTAATTCTCCATGAACCATTGAAGCATGTGAAGGTAATAGCTGATCCGGAGTACTCGTTCCGCACGCCAACAGCCCTACGTTTTGAGGTAATTGACCATCATCAAATAGCTTGACAATAGCTTCTTTTGCTAGTTGGGCATTTGTATGTGTAAGTTTGCTGTTCTTGTCTAGAGCATAATATCTCTGTTGAATTCCATTTTGGCGAAGTACGATTGATTTTATTCGAGACTTATTTCCCCCAATCAGTCCTATGTATTCTTCCATTTCGTCATTAGAAATAGGAGAATTGGGCAAAAAAGAGGCAATCCGATTTATATAAACTTTCCTATCCATATCAATGTGTTTTGATTTGTGAGTATAGAGTATTCCAAAGTTTGTCCAGCTGCTCAATATCTAAGCCTGAAAATAATGCGTCTTTAAACGAAAGACCTATATAAGTGTGCCTAAACAAAGAAGCTATATCTTCGCTTGTTTCACTTGACGATATCTCCTTTTTGGATTTAGCTAATTCGATAATATTTATCCAACAAGAGGACTCTCTTTCCTCATAGGCTTTCATTTCATCTTCAAAACTTGGATATAAAGCTTTGAGCTCAAGAATAAACCGATAGAAGTGAAAATGCTTCGCCTCTCTTTTGTTTATTTGACTTAGGGAGTCCATTCTGTTCTTAATAGCACAGAGTTGTTCTACTATAAAGTCTCTCAAAGGTGTTTCTGAAATGGAATACTTTGATTGAGATCCTTCACTTGAAGAAGAAATGTGATTGAAGAAGAACATGTCTCCCACACTTTTGAACATATCCTCTTTACTCTTGAAGTAGTAAAACACTAATCCTCTTGAAACATTTGCAGCATTCTCAATTTCGGCAATACTAACTCTGTCATATCCCTTTAAAATGAAAAGCCTAAATGCTTCTTTTACTATGTTGTCTTTGCTTGATTTTCTTGCCATATAAACCTATATATATGTTCTACTCATATCAGTCGTGAAACAAACCGACTACTGAGTGAACTTTGAAGCAAAGATATGAAATACAAAGCAAACATCCAAATCTCAATAGAAGGATTGAGTTCCCGTACATTCCACCCACTAATATTTCGTGTAAAAGGGCTCTTCATGTAGGCTCTAGTTCGTTTTTCTCTTGATCAACTTATCCATATCCATTGCAATCTTCTGGTCGGTGACTTGGGCGTAGATTTGCGTGCTGGCAATAGACGAATGCCCCATCATCTTAGCGATGCTCTCGATAGGCACAC
>ERZ773148.1227-NODE-1227-length-21493-cov-4.305346_pt1 | contig 21493 bp, 18 predicted proteins | sample MGYA00580846_ERZ773148 | MGnify/ENA primary metagenome ERZ773148 (study PRJEB29015, sample SAMEA2737879) | human gut metagenome | biome: human gut; feature: human-associated habitat; material: faeces | place: China | collected 2012 ... | reverse complement strand
ATCCCGAATCCCGTGATTTGTTCGACCGGTCGAACACCATCCGTATGCTTACCAGAATGTCTAATGACTCCGGCGCGTTCCGCGGGGACAAGGGTGACCCCGGCGCAAAGGGTGACCCCGGCAAGCCCGGCAAGACCCCTGTCAGAGGCACGGACTATTGGACGGCAGCTGATAAGCAGGAGATTGTCAACAGCGTCATAGCCGCCCTGCCTGATGGCACGGAGGTGAGCTACTGAGATGAAAAAGCTCTACGAAGAAACCGCCGTACAGGACATTGCAGCAGCTATCCGCGAGAAAAACGGCACTGCAACGAAATACAAAGTCGCGGAGATGGGCGATGCTGTGAGGCGCTTGAACACCGGAGTGGAAACCGAAGTGTACACATTTGACCAGTGCCGCGCAGAGGTAGACAGGTATCTGAAAAACGTCACTTACAACCCCTCGGACTACGCTGTCTCGCAGATACCCGAATATGTGACGACAGTGAGCGCAAACCGACCTGTTGGCGTAGACATTGTGATGAAGTCCGCCGGAACGCTGACAATCGTGGACGGGTACACAGGTAACAGTGTTTCGCAGCCGGTCAGCGCAGGAGCAATCACAATCTATAACTGCACACCGGGCTCGATATCAACTTTTGTGTTGCTTGTTGACGGAAAAGTTATCCAGCAGGGCGTCATTAAACCGACCGGAGCGTGCCGCATGATTCATTTGCTGAACGTGGACAACGTGCGCGATCTTGGAGGCTGGGATTGCGATGGTGGCATGGTAAAGTACGGGCTGCTCTTCAGGGGCGGCGAGATGTATGGATATCTGACCGATGACGGCAGACAACAGGCGATTGATATGCTCGGAATCCTCAAGGAAATTGACCTGCGTTTTGCGGCTGAACTGAACGGCAGGACAGAAAGTGGCTTTGGACCGACCGTAGATATGCTGTGGGTTGATATGACATGGAACGACCTTGCGTATCAGAAGTCAAGCGGGAATATCAAGGCGATCTTCGACCCGCTCTTCGATTATGTCATCGCAAACAAGCCGACATACTTCCACTGCTCTGCGGGCGCAGATCGAACGGGCGTGGTCGCTCTGCTGTGCGAAGCGATACTTGGGGTATCACAATCCGACTGTGATAAGGATTACGAACTTTCGAGTTTTAATTCTGGCGTCAGCACAGATGCGGAAGCCCGTCGCAGGAACGAAACGCCGTGGACGCGCGAGATTAACTACTTGAATGCCTATCCTGGTGCGACCTTCCGCGATAAGGTGGTTAATTTTATGGTGTCGTGCGGCATTACAATCGAAAAAATCAACGCTTTCCGAGCAGCTATGATCGACGGGACGCCGGAGACAGTGACGGCAGATATCGCAACGTACAGCATCACAAAAACACTCACTGATGTCACAGTCAGCAACGGAGCGGCATCTGTGCAGCAGTACCAGCCGTTCGTAGCAAGCATCACTCCCACGAACGGCAAATTGATTGAATCCATCAAAGTGACGATGGGCGGGAAGGACGTGACTGCTGCTGTATTGCGTGGCAGCACGGACGTGCTGAGGCGAGCTGTACGGGTCGCTTTGACAAAATGCACAAGTAGCAACCCACGCGCGTATGTCATTGACGGGCAGTCTTATTGTACTGCGATAACTGCCGACACGGGGTGCGAAGTCAGTAATGTAAAAATCATGATGGGAGGTGAGGACGTGTCCACATTTTACAAAGATGGGGTCATAGCTATTCCAGAGGTGATCGGCGATATTGTTATCACGGCAACCGCTGTAGCCCAAGCCCCAGCATATACAAACCTGCTTGATGCCGCGATTGACATGGATAGAAACGTCATCGGGCATACGCCTATGTATAAAAATATGCGATACAATAGCAGCAGCGGTGCACCTGTTGCACACTCAGGGACGAATATCACGGGCTTGCTCCCGGTCAAAAAGGGTGATGTCGTGCGTATTCGATGGAAAGGGAACACTGATGTGTCATATCAATCTATCAAGTTTTTCAAGGCTGACCGAACCCAAGTCAAAGTCGGATATACATCTTTGGCCAATATCGAAAAAGGCCAAGCAGGGCCTGTTATAAACTTTAATGCTGCCAATGGAGTTGCCGATTTTAAATTCGACAGTTCAAATGGCGCAGCCTATTTTTCAATCGTGCTCTACGACACGCTGGAAAATGTAATTGTTACTACAAACGAAGAAATCATATAAGCCTCAAAAGAGCCTCTTGTTGATTTTACAGGATGCCCTACAGCATCGGATTGATGAGATGCAGAGATGAAGGAGGTAACAGCTGATGGAATTTGTTTCTTGCGATCCGTCAAATTACCGCGCCGGGCGCACGCAGCCGGTGCGGTACATCGTGATGCACTACACGGCAAACAACGGTGACACTGCGCGCAACAACTGCGACTACTACCACCGCGTGGGCGGCCTGCAGGCCAGCGCGCACTATTTCGTGGACGAGCACGGTGCGATGCAGTCCGTGCTCGAGTGCGACACGGCGTGGCACTGCGGCGCGCGGGCGTACTGGCACCCCGAGTGCCGCAACGGCAACAGCATCGGCATCGAGATGTGCAGCCGCAAGCGCGCCGACGGCAGCTACTACATCCTGCCGGAGACCGTGGCCAACGCCGCGGCGCTGGCGCGGGAGATCATGCAGCGCTATGGCATCGACACCGACCACGTGCTGCGGCACTACGACGTGACGGGTAAGCGCTGCCCCATGCCGTGGGTGGATGACCCGGCGCAGTGGGTGGCGTTTAAGGAGATGCTGACGCCGCAAAACAGTACTACAGTCGAGGAGGATGACGATATGGTACGATACAACAAGATCGAGGACGTGCCCGCGTGGGCGCAGGACACGGTGCGCGCGCTGGTGGATGCGGGCGCACTCGGCGGCGTGGGCGGCGGTAATCTGGATCTGTCCATGGATATGATCCGTGGCCTTGTGGTCGGCACCAAGTACGCAGCGGCATGCAACCCCCGGTACGAGACGATCAAGGACATGCCCGACTGGGCGCAGGAGGGCGTGCAGCGTCTGGTGGAGCGCGGCGCGCTCAAAGGAGACGCCGACGGCAATCTGAACGTGACGATGGATATGCTGCGCACGATGATCGTGTGCCAGCGCATGGTCGATGAAAAGTAAAGGAGAAATACATATGAATGCACCTAGTAAAGCAATGGAACTGAAGGCAGCCATCTCGGCTGTGCTGGCCGGCATGACGGCGTTCTGGGGGTGGACAGGCTGGCTCGTGATCGTCTGGCTGATTACGATGATCCTGGACTATGCGACCGGCTCGTGGGCGGCGCTGTCGACCGGAACGTGGGATAGCGCCGTAGCGCGTGCCGGCCTGTGGCACAAGCTCGGCAGCATCGTGGCCATGCTGGTGGCACTGCTGCTGGATGTGGCGCTGTCGGCGATTATCAATTATGGCGGATTGGGATTTGAGCTGCCGTTTACATATAAGACGGCTTTCTTGCCTTTGGTGGCGATTTGGTACATCGTGACGGAACTGGGCAGTATCACAGAAAATGCGGCGAGGCTGGGCGCTCCGGTGCCGAAGTTCCTGACGGACTGCCTGGCAAAGCTGAAGGACAAAACGGACGAACATAAATAACAGCATCCCCGCCGGAGAACCCGGCGGGGAAAACACTAAGGAGGCTATTATGGACGCAGGGCAGACCACCAGCTATATCGACGAAAACGGGCAGAAAAAGACCGGCATCGTCGCGCCGAGCTACAACAAGGACACGGACTATGCGAAATATATGCAGCGAGCTGCTGCGGATGGCGACATGGGTGCGGCATCGTACTACGAGAGCCAGCGGAACAAGAAGATCGCCGGGGAGGGCATGGATTACAGCCCGTCGAGCCTATACGCGCAGTATGCAAAGCAGTACACACAGGATGAAATGAACCGGCTCGAGAGCGGATACACGCCGAGCTACAACGTGGGGACGGACTACGCCAGCATGGTGGAGAAGGCGGCAAAAAACGGCGACTACGCCGCTGCGGCCTACTACGAGCAGCAGCGGAACAAGAAGATCGCTGGTGAGGGTATAACACAATATCAGCCGGAATACACCTACCAGAAATACGCGAAAGACTACGATGACGCACAGCGGGCGGAGCTGGAGCGTGGATACCGGACGGCGGCGGAAAAGGCTCAGGAGACCGGCTACCTCGAGAGCACGCTGAACATGCTGCAGGAGCAACTGAAGCAGCAGCTTGCGGCGAACGAGACGGAGAGCGCCAAGCAGACGGAGCTTGCGATGCTGAAGCTCCAGCAGCAGAAAGAGGAAGCGAAGAAGAAATACGACAGCACAGACCGGCAGCTTTACATCGACATGATGAAGGAGCAGAAGGCACTTCCGGAGCAACTGGCCGGGGCCGGGTACACGGGCGGTGCCACGGAGAGCTCGCTGCTGAAAAACAGGCTATCGTATGAGCAGGCGCTGCGAGAAAACGAGGGCGGCCGCGCAAGCGCGATGACGGCACTGGATGTTGCCGGAAATGCAGCGGAGCTGCAGCGGCAGATCGCAAAATCGCAGGCTGACCAGACGGCGCGCAGCAACTACCTGACCAACTACAGCAGCATCATGAGCGGGCTGCAGAGCCAGCGAAACTACGAGCGGGAGCAGGAGCTGGAAAGGAAACAGCAGGAGATCAGCTACGCACTGGCGGCGGCGGACAACCTGGCCAAATACGGCGATTTTTCCGGGTACGCGAAGGTGACAGACGGCGACGGAAACCGCCTGTATTCCGACGAGCAGATTGCGGCCATGAAGGCCGAGTATGACGCGCTGAAGGCGGCGAGCACCAGAACAAGAAGCACGGGCGGCGGCGGGGGTTATAGCTACAGCGATTACAGCTATACACCGGCGGAGACGCAGGAAGAAACCGAGGAGACGCAGGACTGGACATCTGGCGATTTTGTGGCGAAGCTGGCTGAGGCGAAGCAGTCGGGATGGACGAACAAGCAGCTCCGGGCGCAGATCGACCAGGCGAAAAAAGACGGCCTGATCTCCAGGGACAGCGCAATCCGGCTGAAGTACCAGTACAGAGATTAAGGGGGCACACCATGGCAATGTCGACGGGCGAGTTCATGCGGAAGTATGGGCTGAAGAAAGGAACACAGAAAACGCAGACGCAGGGGGCGGGCGGGCCCCTTGCGTCGGGGGGGGAACTTTCAACCGGCGAGTTTATGCAGACGTTCAACGCGAAGGCGGCGGAGCCGGTGCACCATTACGCGACGATGCATTTCGACGAGAAAAAGAAACAGAAGAAAACGCAGAACCCGGAACTGCCGAAGGGACTTTCATTCGGCGAGTACCTGAAGCTCGGCACGAAGGACGCAAAGGAATACTTAAACGCTATTGGCAACCTGCCGCGCACGATCTTCGACAAGACAATCGACACAGTGGACAACGCCGAAAAGGGTGTGGCCGACCTCGGGAAGCAAGTTACCGGCAAATGGGACAGCTCGGACATCCAGCGCTGGGCGGCGGAGAAAGAAGCGCCGGCACAGCCGGATGACAAAGAGACCGGGAAGGGTATGCTGTGGAAGGGCGTGACGCAGGCGGCAAACGGCTTTGCGCAGACGCTCGGCTGGCTGCCGGGCAACGCGCTGAAAGAATTGGGCTGGGAGAATAACCCCTTTTCCAACTTAGCAGAGGCGCAGCAGCAGATCGCGGACGCTGCGCAGGAATACTACGGCAAGAACATGCAGAACGGCACGAAGGGGCAGAAGATCGCAGACGAGATCGGCACGTCGACTGTAGCAGCACTGCCGCAGGCAATCATGGCGATGATGACAATGGGCGGGAGTGCGGAAGCGCAGCTTGCAACAGGCGGAGCAAGGGCTGCCGCGACACTGCCGGGCATCGTCGGAAACGCGAAAACTTCGGCAGTCACTGCGCAGCAGATGGCGCAGGCAATGGCGAAGGATCCGAACTTCTGGTTGGCGTTTTCACAGGTGGCTGGGCGGAACTACCAGGACGCAAAAGCGGACGGCGCATCGGATTGGGAAGCAAATGCGTTTGCCATGGCCAACGGGCTTGTGAACGCGGCGGCCGAAGTGAGCGGCGGTATTCAGAAGCTGCCGGGTGAGCTGCAGGTGAGTGAGAGCGCGCTGAAATCGTGGATCAAGTCGGCCGCGGAAGAAGGTCAGGAAGAAGTCGTGCAGGGCGTGCTGGAGCGCGCGCTGCAGAACCTGATCTACAACAAGGGGAACAAGGTGTTTTCGACGAAGGACGAGGACGCCGTGCTCAACCCCGTGACGGGCGCGAAGGAATTCGGACTCGGTATGACCGTCGGTGGCATCCTCGGCGGAGGACAGACGATTGTCGGAAAAGCCGCAGGGCTCGCGCGCGGAGCGGCGGGGAACGTACAGGCCGACGTGCGGGAACTGCCGAAGGCGCAAACCGTTGAGGAAAACACGCAGGAAGCCGACAATCCAGCGAAGGCGGCGCAGGTGACGGAAGTACGCGAACTGCCAGCGGAGCAGACAAGCGTGGAGACGCAGACAGCAGAAGCACGCGAGCTGCCAATGGGGCAGGTGAGTGCGGAGTCGCAGGTGCGGGAACTGCTGGGCGGCGAGGTGACGAACAGCAAGGCGGAGAGGATCCTTGCAAATGCCGAGCTCCGGACAGCATTTGAAACTGTGACCGGCGAGACGCTGGCCGGAACCAAGGCGCAGCAGCGCGAGACCATCAAGCGAGCGGCAGAATCACAAAATGCGCAAATTCAGCAAGTCCAGTCACAAAATCAGCAAGTTCATTCACAAAATCAGGCGAAAATTGTGAATGAACCGGTTGCAAGCACGGCAAACGCGCAGGAAAGCGACAATTTTGCAGATGTGCGGGGGCTGCCGTCTGCCGATACGCAGGTCAAAAGCAAAAATGAACGCACTTCGAAGGCTATGCCACTTTTGCCAGAGAGATCAGAAATCGCAGGCTCGCAGGGGCTTCCGGTGCGAGCAGATAATGCGGTGTACAAAGTGGTTGAGATACCACAGGAGAAAATCGACGAGATATCCGCGTATGTTGATTCTGTCGAAAGCGCTACGGCGAGAAAAAAATATAAGCGGATTATTAAAGACTTGTTCATGGGTAAGACCTTCAAGAATGCGAACACATTGGCGAACGGACTGTATTACGAAATCGGCATTGGCTCGAAGGGAATTGGCGAGATTATTTCGAGGCAGCCAGTAAGCGCTGATACATTGGCAATGCTGGAGCAGCTGGACGAAATTGTGGAAAATGCGAAGTGGATGGCAAGCGAGCCGTCAAAGCACACGGCGCGCCACTTGAAGAGGACAGACATTTTTGAAACGAAAGCCATGTTCGGAGAGCTGCCAGGCGTCGCAAGAATGCGTGTGAATGTGGGAGACCAGGGAAACAACCTGTACTATTTGACAAATGTAAAAACAGAGGCTTCAAACTCTCAACCGCGCAACAACGATCGTTGGAAACGCGGGATAGAGAGTGAAGCCTCTGCAAGTAATATGGTATCAGAATCGAAAAGAGATGTCAAGAGCACGCAGGCGAAAGAAAGCGCACGAACTGCGGCCGAAGGCTACGCACGCGAGCACGGACTGCTGACCGGAGAAAACACGAGCAGATCGGCGGTGGAAGAAAACGCGCGCGTGATGCGCGAGGCGCAGGAGAACGAGGCGGAGCGGCAGGAACTGCGAGACAACCCTGTGGAGCCGGGCACGCACGCGGAAAGGATGGGCGTCAAGATCAGCCACCCGTTTGCGCCGATCACGAACGTGGACGACCTTGTAACAGAGGCGAAATACGCCAAAAAGGCGAGCCGGGACATCGAGAAGAAAATCCGGGAGCTGAACCCGACACCGGCAGAGAAAGAATTTGCGCAGGGAATCGCAAAAGGGGCATCATTCGACAGCGCCGGGAACATCGTGGGCGGAACGTACACGGCGGAGCAGATACCGACGACCATGTCAAAGGAAAAGGTGACGCAGCTCGCGTACTACTATATGGCGAAAAACGACTACGCGGGCAAACTGATCCGGAGCCGCAAATACGCCGCGCAGCGGCAGTGGCAGGCGAAGCTGGAGGAGCTATTCGGAACACCAGATGACCGGAAGCTACCGGGCGCACTGAGCTTGCAGGTGAACACGATGCAGCGGAACGTGGAGAAAACATTCGGGAAGGAACTGGGAAAGAAAATCAACGAAGAGCTCTTCAACCCGATCCTCGAAAATTCCGCAGAAAAGATCCGCTTTATTAACCGGATGTTTGACCGCGTGCGCGGGTTCGACCTGAGCGAATCGGAGAGCGCGCTGGTGCAGCGAGTGATCGAAGGGACCGCGGCGGCGGACCAGGTGAGCAAGCTGGACCCGGATATGCAAAAGCGCGTGACGGATGCGGCAACGAGCACGGACGTGAAGAAGACCGCTGCGGAAATGAACATTCCGCAGGAGCAAATGGAGCTCGTGGAGCGATACAAGGCGTGGCTGGACACGCAGGCAAGGCTGCAGGGTGCGGACGTGGACGCAAAGAAAATCGAAGAAGCGGCGGCGGAATACAAAAAAGCCTATAACGAATTCTACGACCTGATCAACGAATTCCTCGTGAGCCATGGGTATGATCCGATCGGTTACGTGAAGGGGTACGCGCCACACATGCAGCCGGAGAAGGTGCAGGAGGGAACAGCAAAGTTCCTGAAACTGATCGGGATCGACACGCAGGTGTCGGAGCTGCCGACGGCCATCGCGGGCAGAACGGACAGCTTCCGGCCGGGAAAGCAGTGGAATCCGTATTTCCTCGAGCGCACGAAAACGAGCAACGATAACGTAGAATATGACGCGGTAAGCGGTTATGAATCCTACGTCAACTACATGACGAATGTCCTATATCACACGGACGACATCATGAAGCTGCGCGAAATGTCCAAATACTTTCGCGGGAAGTATGCGCGGGACGGGATCAGCGACCGGATCGCGCAGGCGAGAGAGATGCACAATGCATCGCTGGAGCAGAAGATCGGATTCCTGGAATCGGCGGACCGGATCGCGGAGGGAACGCGCCTGACGGAGGAGCAGGCAGACGCGGCACTGGACAAATACATCGACAGCTTGTTTGAAAACATCAACGGAATGACGAAGTACGGGCAGTTCGTGTCCGTGCTGGATGACTATACGAACAAGCTGGCAGGAAAACGGACGACAGGAGATCGCACAATAGAGCACGAGGTGGGAAGAACAGCTCTAAATATCGGCAACAAGCTGACAAAAATTTTCGGAGAAAGCACCATCGTGGGCAACCTGTCATCCGCACTGAACCAGACGGCACAGATCCCGATGCTGACAGCGGAGGTGGGCGTGGGAAACGTCGCAGAAGCTGTCCGGGACATCGTGACCGGGGAGACAAAGGCGGACGGATGGGAAGGCGCAAGTGACTTTCTGACCGGTAAGCGGGGAATTGACCAGCTGACGGAAACTAAGGGGCTGGGGAAGGTGATGGACGTTGCCGCTATCCCGTTCGAAGCGGTGGACGACGTGGCCAGCCGCGTGATCGTGCGTGCAAAATACCTGCAGGAAGTGAAAAACGGCGCAACGCACGAGGAAGCCATGAGGGCGGCGGATGAATATGCCAGCAGGATGGTGGGCAACCGCATCCAGGGCGCGAAGCCGATGGCGTTTGAAGGTAGCCGGTTGAGCCAGAAGGTGCTGACAACATTCCAGCTAGAGGTAGCCAATGCATGGAGCCATATCACGCACGACCTGCCGATGGAATATCAGACGATGGCGAAGACGCAGGGGCAGAACGTCGCCGTGAAGAAGTTTGCGGGGCTGGCGATGAAGTACCTGCTGGAAGCGTTCCTCTTCAACCGACTGACGGAATGGATCTATGGCGGAACGCCGGCGCCGTTCGACGTGATCGGATATGTGACAGGCGCTATCGGCGCAGGCGAGGGGCTGAGTACGAACAAGTACCTGCTGACGGCGTTGGACAATACACTGGAGGCAGTGACCGGAGAACGTGGGCTTGGAACAGAAAAACCAGATGGAGGCTTTGACACAGAGGCGGCCGCGAAACAGCTTGGATACACGGTGTCGGGCGACATCCCGTTCCTGTCGAACGCGCTGTCTGCGGTAGGGGCGAGTGATAGCAACATGCCGCTGCCGACTATCCCGTTGAAAACGGGAGCGGATGTCGCAAAAATGATTGTTGGCAAAGACGCAGACACGCGCAAAGAAGCAGCACAGAAACTGGCGGAGGACGCACCGAAGGAGCTGAAGACATGGCTGCCGATGGGAAACCAGATCTATAAGACCGGCAAGGGCGTCGAGACGCTTGTGCGCGGCGGTGCATATTCCGGGTATGGAGACTCCGAGCGGCTGAAGTATCCTGTGGACACGAGCGGGCCGAAGGGCCTGCTGAAAGGCGCGCAGATGGTGCTGTTTGGGCCGAATGCGACGCAGGACGCGAACGAGTTCTATGCATCCGCTGACAGGAGCCTGACCGTGAAGCAGACGCAGGCGTATCGGGATATCGTCGCCAGCGGGGCGGATAAAAAGACCGTGTATGAAACCATGCAGGCGGTGCGCAGTGTGGATGACGACGACCCGGAGACGGCGGCAAAAGCGAAGCGCGACGCGATCCGCAACGCCTGCCGGAACAGCACGCTGAATTCCGCGAGCGCCTTGTTGTCCATGGCCGCCGCGCTCTTCTTCGCCTTTTCCAGTGTCTCGCGCAGGGCCGCGCGCTCGTCCTCGGCCTTTTTCAGCGCCTCCGCCGCGGCCGCCATCTCGGCCTTCGCCTTTTTCAGCTCGTCCTTCGCTTTTTTCAGCTCCTCGGCCTTCTTGCCGAGCGCCTCTGTCTTCTCCGCTTCCGCGTCCTTCTTCACTTCCGCCACCGCCGCCGCGATCTGTTCCTCGCTCGCGTCCACGGTCTGCACCGCCACGTCCACGGGCTTCTCGCGCAGCGCTTTCAATTCCCGTTCCAGCTCCGCCGCGCGCTCCTGCGCGGCCAGCGCCGTTCCCTGCGCGTTTTCCACCTCGGCGCGGGCGGCGTCCGCCGCGTCCTGCGCCGCCTGCACCTTCGCGTTCGCTTCTTCCGTTTCCTTGCGCTGCGCTTCGAGTGCGCGCCGCGCCTCGTTGCGTTCCGCCTCTGCGATCTTGCGCTGCCGGACGGCCTCTTCGAGCTCGCGTTTGCTCATCTCGGCGACGCTTTTTTCTTCCCCGTTGACAACGTGTTTTTCGCTCGCAAAATTCTCTCGCTCAGATGCCGGCAAAGCCAGTAATACCAAGGCTTTCGAGGTTCCCAAATCCCCCACCAGTGAGGTATTTCCGTACTCCCTTGCAAGCTGCATAAATCGCTGCGCGCTCGTCTCCGAAAACTCCACTTTTTCGCTCAGCCACGGCAGCCATTCCCCGTGTTTGAGCTGTGCTTTTGCCTCGATCAGCCGCTTGCCGATCTCGATGACGGCCTGTCCACCGACATTTTTGTAAAAAATGATCTCGTCCGTGATGGCGGTGATGCTGCGCACCTCACCGGCCACGGCCATTTCCATTGTTTCGCTCATGCGCCTTTCCTCGCTTTCTTGTCCACTTTGTTCGTTTCAGCGAACTTTTTGCGTTGTTCCTCCATGAACCACGGCGTCAGCACCTCGCGCTCCCATCTGTCGCAGAAGTCGCGCACCTTTTTCGGGATGCTGTGCTCATACTGCTTGCGCTCGCCGTGGCGTTCGTTGCCGTAGCCGTGCAGCTGGATCTCCTTCGGCATCGCCCGCGTCAGGTCGATGTTCAGCGTGTAATAGCTGCGCTCTGGCCTGCGGTAGTGCCGCACAAAGAAGATCGGCTTGCCGCTGCAATGTGTCCTGCCGTAGGTGCCCACGCAGTGACGCAGGGTTTTTCCCTCGTCGATCAGCTCCCGCTCCTCCTGTGGGATGCGGATGCAGAGTTCGCCGTCCGTCCATTCCAGCGCCTTGAGCCGGATGTAGACCGGCGTAAAATCCGCCGAGTAGTACTTCACGCCCTCGTGCGCCGCGTACATCTCCATTACACGGTCGTGCGCCGCTTGCAGGTCGCGCGGCCACAGCGTTTCGTTCTGGTCCGCCAGCCACAGCGCCCGCAGCACGCGCCGGTAATCGAGCAGCAGTTGCACGCCGCCTTTCAGCCGCTTTTGCTTTTCAAGGTATTTCACCACATGCGTCGGGTGCAGATCGGTCTCGACGGCCCGATAGGCGCCCAGCAATTTTTCCATGTCGTTCAGGCCGAGCTTGCCGACCTCCTGCGCGAATTGCAGCGCGTCCGCGTTCTTTACAAGCATTCGGTAGCTCGCCCAGCACCGCGCGGTGCCTTCGCTCCAATGCTTCCCGCGCAGCTCGCGGAAGGCTTCCTTGCTCATGCCGAGCATTCGGTGCGGCTTCGTCTCACTCCAATCGACCCACGGAATATTTGGTGCGTCGCGCAGCATGGAATAGTTGCCGCACATGTTCAGATAGTTGTCAATGGTCTGCGTCACCGCATCGCCGAACCCCTGCCGCATCAGGTTTTCCACCTGCGGGTGCTTGCGCCAGACGTGCAGATACGCCCCCGGCCAGGTTCCGCCCGCGCCGATGTATTTGTCCAGTGCCGTCTTCTCGCCCGTCGTTCCGCCGAGCTCTGGGCCGTAGTCGCATACCCAGCCGCCGACCTGCCGTCCGTTCACGGCGCCGTGGCAGTAATAGGGCTGCTGCATCGGGTCGCAGCTCTGCTTGCAGGGTGTCCACGTTACGTCACGCGCCTCGTTACTGTGGCGCACCGCGCGGAAGCGCCGCAGCACGCCGCAGCGGTCCACGATCAGCGCCGCGTGCGGCGAGAACGTCGCGACGTCTGTTCCCGTGTTGTCCTGATACCGCGCCACCATCCAATAGAGCACCGCGAGATATCCGTCAATGTTCAGCGTTTCGGCTTGCAACGCTTGAAGCGTGCGCCCTTGCCGCAGCTCGCTCCGCCGCGTCACGACCACGCTCTGGTAGCAGCGCGGGCAAACGATCGTCTCGTCGTCAAAGAAGATTTGCGCATCGTCGTCTCCCTTGTCGACGTAGCCGTCATAAATCTGCCCGTCCTCGCCCTGCCGCAGGACAATGCCACTCGTACCGCTGTCGCTGACATAGCCCGCAAAAAACTCTTCTCCGCAGGCTGAGCAGGTGCAGCGCGCGCCCCAGCGGCGCTTCCGAGACTTCTCCCAGCGGCCCCAGTCTTCTGCGTCCATGATCTGCGCAATAGGATCCGCAGTCTCCACGCTCTCACGGCTGTAAAGCATTATCCCTGTCCCGAGCATGTCGTTGTCGTAGATATCTTCCAGCACGTCGTTTTGCAGGTCTCCGCATGGCTGGAACGGCAGCTTGTCCGCCAGATTCTCCCATCCGGCGTCTGTGCGGCGGCTCATAAAAAGTCCGCAAGGTCCACGACCTTGCGCCTCTCCGTCTGCGGCGCTGCGGCTGTGCCGCGCTCCGGCAGACCGAAGAACTCGCGCAGAATGTCCTCCGCCTCCGCCGGCGTCACGCACCCGCAGTTGCCGACCTTGTTCTTCTTTGCTCGCTCGGCGATTTTCTTCTCTGCCGCCGCGAGCGTCATCTCCTTGTTCTGCGTCAGGTCTGTCAGCAGCAGTGCCGCCGCGGCCTCGTTGCCGCGGACCATATCTTTCAGCTGCTCGCCCACCATCCACACCGCCGAGCGCTCTTTCGGCTGCTGGCCCTCAATGGCGGCAATGGCGTCTTGAATCACGCTCATTTCCCTTGCACTTCTTCCCCGCCGCATGCTATAATGGCGGGGAAGAAAATCTCCTTTCATGTGTGTTTTTCTTCGCGGCGGTTGACCGGTGCCATCGGTCAGCCGCCTTTTTCATGCGTTCGCGGCCTGCATGGCCCATTCCGGCATGGCGCTTTTGGCTCTCGTCCGCCGGTCCGGCACGTACAGCGGGCAGCGCACGACGCGATAACTGTCGGTCGTGTAGCGGTAGCACTTCTCGCCGTGCTCGCTCTTTGAGCCGTTGATCGTCGTTTTCTCCGCCTCCCAGCCATTCACGGGCTCGAAGCGGATCGCGTGCGTCTTCGGGTCTCGTGCCGTCCACGAGCAGCCGCCGCACGCCCGCGCGCACGACCAGCACAGCGTCGGCCGCGTCTGCGGTGCGATAAATCGCTTGTCGTCCATCATCTGCGGCGCGTTCTCTTTCTCCCCGGCTCGTCCAGCTTCAGGACAAGCACCATTCCGCGCCACGTCAGCCATCCGGCGCCCACCGCCGCCAGCCACGTGACCGTCGGATCGGTCTCCGCCGCCGCGGCCGCTGCGTCCATCGCCAGGCACCCCGGCTCCAGCAGGCATAGCAGCAGTACCGCGATCCACAGCAGCACCGTCAGCCGCAGCAGCGCCGCCGCGTAGCGCAGCGCTCTTTCTTCTCTTGTGCGATTCTTTTTCATGTCGTGCATCCTCCTAAAATTTTTCCGATTGCCTGACTCACCGTGCCCACGCGTGTTTCGATGATCCGCTCTGCGTGGTCGGCCAACATTTGCGACAGGTCCTTGAGCTTGTAGGCTTGCAGCTCTCCGTTCTTATATTTGATGAGTAGCCCTGGGCTGATGTTGTAGGCCCACGTGCCCGTCTTCGGGTTCTGCGCCGCAATGCCGAACGGCGCGCGCTCTTCCTGTAGGGCGTATCGGATCGTCACGTCCGACCACCCGATGAACTTCGCCGCCAGCTCCACCGGCACGTTGTTATAGCGCAGGATGTCGCCCTCGCTCGGCACGTCCGCCGTCACTCGTCTTGGCATGGTGTTCTCCTTTCACTCGACTAATCTGATGTGATACTCGATCCTCGAGCCGCCATGCCTGACCCGCTGGCGGCTCATTTTTTTAATGGCTTGTCGCAGCGCCTCAAAGGCTTCCTCGCTGCGCACCGTCGCCTCGATTTCCGGCGTTGCCCCGTGGTAAACATCCCACGTCGTCGCCATCTTCAAAGTTTGCATTCCCTTCACGCTCCTTTCTCGCAATAATGCGAGTTAATGGATAAAAAAATGCGGTTGGCGTCCTCGTTCGACAGCGGAATGGCTTCCATCATACGATGGACCTCGCCGATGGTGAATTTCTCACCACCAGCCCCCAGTTTCCTGTACAGCGTCGAGGCGTCAACCCCAATTTTCTGAGCCAATTCGGGCACACCGATGCCCTTTGACTTCATCATATCCACTAACTCTTTGACGTTAGTCTTCATTCTTTGCACTCCTTTCTTGCATAAATGCGAGTTTCTATTTTCTTTTATACCACTCGCATTTCCGCAAGTCAAGCATTATTTTCGCATTTTCGCAAATTTGTACTTGCGCTTTTGCAAATTTGCGATTATTATAGTCCCTGAGGTGATGCATATGACTACCGGAGAACGCATGAAGTCCCGCCGAAAACAACTTGGTTTCTCGGCGGAATATGTCGCCGACAAGCTCGGCTGCTCTCCTTCTACAATTTATAGATACGAAAATGGCGATATTGAAAAAATGCCCTTGGATGTTCTTGCCCCGCTGGCCTCAATCCTTTTGGTGAGCCCTGAATATCTGCTTAACGGCAGCGGGATAGAAAAAACCGCCGACCCGAAGGTCGACGGCCTTTCCCCATTGGAAGCGCGCTTGATGGAATTGGTTCGCCGGCTTACCGACGATCAGAAGAAGATGCTGCTGGCCCAAATAGAACTTCTACTAAGTAAGCAAGAATAGCTTCCTGATTCTCAGGGGTAAGCTCGCGGAACTTTGCAAGAATCTCTCGATCAAGTCGGTCAAACATTGTGACCTCTCTTTCCCTCAGAAGCTCCCGATGATTGTATTCGGCGCCGCAGAACAGTATATACCATTCTGCCCCGCCGTTCCACCTGTAATGTTTCCCGGCAAAAGGAGGTGCTGCTATATGAAACGTGCAAATGGCAGCGGCTCGATCGTCAAGCTATCCGGCAATCGCCGCCGCCCCTATATGGTCCGCGTCTCCGCGCGCGATGAATACGGGCATATCGTCCAGCGTGCCCTCTCTTACCACGAGAAAGCCGCCGACGCCCAGGCCGCGCTCGACGAGTATAACCGCAACCGCCTCGAAGGCAAGGCCCCCACCGCCGACCGCATGAATGTTACCCTGCAGCAGGTCTTCGACGGCTGGAATGCCCGCACTTATCGCAAACTGAATCCGAAGAGCATCGCCGCGCACAATTCCGCGTGGAATAAATGCGTCAGCCGGTACGCAGATCGAAAAATTCGCTCCATCACTCTGGATGACTGGCAACATCTTCTCGACGAACGCGAGGCGGCCGGTCGCTCGCAAAGCACGATCAATAACGTCGCGTCTCTGATTAAGCAGTTGTGCTCTTACTCGATGGAGCGTGATATCCTCGGCAAGGACTACTCGCAGTATCTTGATGTACCGTCCGTCGACCTAAAGAATCCGCGCGGCGCGCTGACCGATACGCAGCTCAAGAGCCTCGAAAAGCTCGCTGCCTCCGGCGAGCCCTGGGCCGATACCGTATTGATCCTCTGCTATACCGGCTTCCGCATTACCGAGTTTTTGACGCTCACCCGCTTTTCCTATCACCCCGAGGATGGCGGCTACCTGCAAGGCGGCTTGAAGACCGAGGCCGGGCGAAACCGCATTGTTCCCATTCACCCGAAGATTCGCCCCTATCTCGACCGCTGGCTCGCCCGCAACGGTGACACGATCATCTGCGACGAGAACGGTGCTGCCGTTGATTCCGACCGTTACCGTGCCTATTTTTCCGCACTGATGAAAAAAATCGGCATTCCGAACGCGACGCCACACTGGTGCCGTCACACCTTTGCAACACTGCTGCACACGGCCAATGTCGACGAGCTCACCGTCAAGTGGCTTATGGGGCACTCCACCCGCAGCGATATCACGGCTCACTACACGCATGAGACGATCGCCGTCCTGCGCGCCGCCGTCCAGAAGATCGCTTGATTTTTATGCGCAAAATTTTCTTTTACCGAATGCACAATTATAATCCGTTAGTATCGCGTTAGTAACAAATTAGTAACAAAAATCCCGCCGAGCGCTGAAAAATCAAGGCTCTGCGGGATTTTTTCGATAATGAAATATTATATCCCGTATTGGGAGTTATTGCAAGCATAATATGCTTGCAGATTCCCTGCTGGCACGCAGGGATAATTTTGCTCTTCATTGGAAGAGCTTTTCAAGCTCTTCCCTGCTCATCAGCAAATTGAGCACCTCCACCAGCGCATTTGCGCTCAAATGCTCCGGCAGCTCCAGCCCTTTGCACAGCGCTTTGCGCTTTTCCACGCTGTCCGGGCCGATCAGGCCCAGGTCATAGAGGTCTGCTTTTGTGATGGATTTTCCCTTTACAGTGCTTTTTTCATCAATGGTCGCGCCCGCGCGGCGCAGGGCGTCAAGCAAAATTTCCGGCTTCATGCCCTCGACGCCGAGCTTGCCCTCCTTGCCGCCCTTGCGCTTGCGCTTCTCCTTGCCGTAGATGTCCGGTACGTAGGCTTGCAGCACACGACCCTCGGGGATATTGCCCTTGACGCGGTTGCGGATCACGAATCCCGCGCCGTCGGGGTCGGTGAAGAGGATGATGCCCCGCTCCTTGGCGAGCTTTCGCAAAAAGGCCTGCTTTTCCTTGTCGTTGAACACGGCGAAGCCGCCGAGCTCCACGATGACCGCGTCCACGACCTGCGAGAGCGTGTTTTTGTCGTACCGCCCCTCGACGACGATGACTTCCTTTACCTTCGGCTTTGCCATAGATTCACTTCCCCTGTGCAAGGCGCATCAGCAGCAGCTTGAGCTCACCCTCGCTGTCGATTCCCTTTTCACTCTTCATGCGTTGGTCGAGCCGCTGGCACATGAGAAGGCTCTGGCTGCACCACTCGCTCGTCGTTTTGCGCGCCGCCTCCATCAGTAAGCGCGCGGGATAGTCTGACCGCATCCCCCACAGCTCCATGAGCCAGAGCTTGTCCTTGCCGTTGTCGAGCGCGATGCGCGCGGTGTAGATGCGCCGCAGCTCCTTGCTGATAACGGCCAAGATCACAAACGGCTCCTCCTGCTTTTTGAGCAGCTGACCCAAAAGCCCCGACGCGCGGCCGTAGTCACGCTTCGTGATGGCGTTCGTCATATCGAACACCACCGCGTCGAGCACAGGATCGGCCACGGCGTTGATGTCGTCGGTCGTGATGTTCTTTCCCTTGGCGTAGGCGCCGATCTTCTCGATCTCCGGCACAAGGCCGGTCATCAGCGCGCCGCAGGTGAAGATCAGATGCTCCGCCGTCTGTGCGTCGATACCCTTACCGAGCGCGCGGAAGCGCCGCCCGATCCAATTGATGAGGTCGCTGCGCTCCTGCGCCTCGAACTTGACGCTCTGCGCGTTTTTGTCGAGCGCCTCGTAGAGCTTTTTATAGGTCTTGCTCGGCTTATACTCAATGAGATCATACACAAACACGAGGCAGCAGTACGGCGGAAAGTCATTGAGCAGCGCGATGAGCGCCGTGCGCTGCTCCTCGGGGAGCTTAAAAAGGTCACAGTCCGTTACCACGATGAGCGTGCGCTCGGCCATCATCGGCATCGCCTCGACCGCCTCGTTCAGCTCCTGCATCGTCAGCGTCTTGCCGCTCAGGCGGTGGTAGTTGAACTCCTCAAAACCCGCGGGGACGAGCTTTTTTTTGATCTCGCCGAGGTAGTATTCGCGCAGATAGCTCTCCTCGCCGTAAAAGATGTAGACCTGACCGATATTGCCCGCGCTCAGGTCGCTTTTCAATTTCTGATAGCCCTTGTTGGGCGTTTTTCTCTCTGCCATGAAGTCCTCTCAGTCCACTGTGATCAATATATTGCCCTGCATGTCCGTGCGGTAGACCGTCATGCCCGCGTCCGTCAGGCGCAGCAGCGCCTCCTCGGTCGGATGGCCGTAGCTGTTGTCGCCCACGCTGATGACGCCGGCCTCCGGCGTCACCGATTCGAGCAGCGTCGTACCGGTGGAATACTTCGAGCCGTGATGTCCGACGAGCAGCACTTCGATATCCGGTAAATCATAGGTCTCGACGAGCTTCGTCTCGGTTTTCGCGTCCATATCGCCGGTGATGAGCGTGTCGAAGTCGCCGAGCGAGCACAAAATCGTCAGGCCCAGCTCGTTCGCGCCCTTGTCGCCGAGCGGCGGATAGATCGTCATCGTCGACGCACCGTTTTCTACATCCGTCACCTCGGTGACATAGTGGATGTTCACACCGTAGCGCTCGGCGAGCGCTTCGACCTCATCGCGGTCACCCTCGCCCGCGTCGATATCGGCAAGGTAGATGGTATCGACATCCACGCGCGCAAAGAGCGCGGCAAGGCCGTTGGCGTGGTCCTCGTGATAGTGCGTCAGCACCACGGAGTCGAGCGTCGCACCCGCGGAGCGCAGATAGTCCGCCGCGATCGCGCCGGCGTCGATGTAGGAATTTTTGCTGCCGCAATCCACGAGCGCCGCGTGGCCCTCGGAAATGAGCAGCACGCTCTCCCCCTGCCCCACATCGAGCGCGACGACGTTCAGCCCGCCCTGTTCATAGTGTAGGGCATTGACCTTTGCCGCGGCGAAGAGCGACAGGACGGAAAGCCCCACCGCCGCAAAATAACGGTACTTCCCGCGCTTTGCCAGCGCGCAGGTGATGAAGATCGCGTACACGTACGCAAGCCATGCGACGGAAAACGCGGTGTTGAAATAGATGGCGTGGAACGGAAGCTCCTCCAAAAGTCCTGCGATGGCTAGCACCGCGCGAATGCCGAGCGCCGGCACAAAGGCACAGGCCGCGCCGAGCTGCGGCACAGCCGCCGCGATCAGTACCGAAAGTAATCCCAGCGCGAACACGACGCTCACGAGCCACAGGCAAAGCAGGTTGCTCAAAAGCGACACGATGGAGAGCGTTCCGAAATAGTAGCACGCAAGCGGCGTGGAAAACACCATCGCGCCGAGCGTCGTCGAAAACGACAGCAGCGCCGCGCGCACAAGCTTGTGCTTGCCGTGGGCACGCTTCGTGAGCTTCGGCGTCAGCCAGATAATGCCCGACACCGCGGAAAACGATAATTGTAAGCTGATGCTTGCGATGGCGAACGGATTTTTGAGTAAAATGAGCAGCAGCGCAAACGAGATGGATGTCGGCGGGTCGTTGTCGCGCCCCAGAAGCGGCGCGATCATGCCCATCGAGATCATGATGCACGCGCGCAGGATGCTCGGCGTCAGGCCTGTGACGAACGCATAGAGGAAAATGAGCGGGATCGTCACAGCGCAGCGGAGCTTTTTCCGCTTATCGCCCATCAGCGAACCGATCAGCGACGCCAGAAAGCAGCAGTGCAGACCCGAGACGGCCATCACGTGGGAAAGGCCCACCTCGGATAAGTTGCTCGCGTCCTCCTCGTCGAGATATTTCTTGTCGCCCAGCAGCAGCGCCCGCAGAAATGCGCCCTCGCGCTCGCTGTAGCTGCGCTCAATGGTCTCACCGAGCGTCCTTGCGATGCGCTGCGGCAGATACTTGAGCGCGCCCGCGTTTGTGTCGTCATAAGTCGGGTCGCCGCGCTGATAGAGCAGAATATAGATGCCCTTGGCTGTGAAATTGCGCAGGTGCAGCCCCTTCCCCGTCGGGTCGGTCGCGCTGTTGAACAGTGCCTCCGCCGTCACATGCGCGCCGGGCTCGAGGTCCATAAGATCCGCGTCACCGTAGTAGATGGCCCGCCCCGGCAGGCCGCGGTTCAGGATCTTCACCGTGACCTTCGCGCCGTGGCTCGTCTCCTCGGCATAGCCCAAAAGCTCGACCTCAACCGTGTCCTGCGTGCCGAGCAGCGCGTCGTTCGGCGCTTTGATAAAATGCGCATAAAGCGTGTTGTACCCGAACGCAAAGCATAAGCCCAGCGCGCACAAAAACGCGCGCTTTGCCCAGTCCCCGCGCTTGTTTGCGCAGCCACAAAGTCCCATGACAAGCGCCGCCGCGGCAAACACGCCGCACAAAATGAGCGCCCACTGCGCACTCAGTAAATACTGCGAGAGCGCAACGCCCGCCGCAAACGCCGCGCAGAAGATCGCCAGTACCCTCATCGGCGCGCAGGGTCGTCCGTCAGCCCGAGCAAGTAGTCGGTGCTGACGCGGTAGTAGTCGGCGAGTTTGATGACCGCCCACACAGGGATCTCACGCTCGCCCTTTTCATATCGCCAATAAACGTTGCGATTCAGATTGAGATATTCGGCGATCTCGATCTGTGTCTTATCGTTGTCAACTCGAAGGTCTTCCAGCCGCTGGAAATACATGAAATCACCTCGGATTTATGCTACCATTCGGTAACATTTCCGAGAGAATCTTCACCCATACGGCTTCACATTATGCATGTAAGCATACAACAATTCTTGCCGTTTGGCAAGGAAGAAAATGCCGCCTGCGGGCGGCAGAACCACACCCCCCATTTTCTTTCCCGAGAAAGAAAACGGGCGGTGTGACCGTCCAAAAGAAAG
>ERZ773148.1225-NODE-1225-length-21496-cov-4.858635_pt1 | contig 21496 bp, 23 predicted proteins | sample MGYA00580846_ERZ773148 | MGnify/ENA primary metagenome ERZ773148 (study PRJEB29015, sample SAMEA2737879) | human gut metagenome | biome: human gut; feature: human-associated habitat; material: faeces | place: China | collected 2012 ... | reverse complement strand
CTTGCGGTTATAGGAACCGGGAGCATTTCAAGACAGCCATCTACTTCTTCTGTGGCGGTCTAAACCTCTACCCGGCCAGTTCCTGACAGGGGTTACCCACGGAAAACCCGGAAGAACCAATTTTTGGAAGATACGCTTTGGCAAACAGCCAGTGGACGCAGCAGACAACACATTGAAAAAATTAAGATACTTGACGTTGGCTGTGGGAAGGGTCGTTACCTTCGGCATCTTGCTGAAAAAACAAATTTTGCTCTCTATGGTGTTGATTGTTCGGCAAAAGTGATGGGGTCAATTCCAGAAAGTATCATTACAGCTCATGGTTCACTTCTTGATATCCCCTTTGCAAATGCTACATTTGATTTTGTCTATACTATTGAAGCGTTGGAGCATGCTGTTCATATTGATGGGGCGCTTCGTGAACTGTTGCGCGTCTTGAAACCGGGCGGCACCTTGCTGATCATTGACAAAAATGCCGCTCAGGCAGGAAAACTGACACTTCCTGATTGGGAGCAGTGGTTTGATGCCCAGGGGCTTGCAAAAAAGCTGGAAGTACTGGGCTGCTCTGTGGAAGTGCGGTGCAATATACCCTATGAGTCGGCTCAGGACGGTCTATTCATCGGGTGGGTGGCGCATAAGCGAAAGTAAAGACCGTGTTAATTGTTGTACCTTTTTCTACCGCCGTGCTTTGCGATTGCTAAATGTAAATGTGGAATTGGTAGCAAGAGGAGGGATCGCCAGGATATGTCCACCATATGCGGACGCGGTGATGGTTCCGCACGTTGTCGCAGGCAGAAATTCCTTGAAATTTTCAGGAGACCCCGATGAAAATATCCGTCATGATCGGTACACGACCGGAAGCGATAAAGCTGGCCCCGGTAATCAAGGAGCTCAAGCGCCGTCAAGCTGTTGCACCATTCTCCGACCTTCAGGTTGACATCGTACTGACAGGGCAGCACAAGGAAATCCTGTATACCGCTCTAGACGATTTTGCCATCAAGCCCGATATTGATCTTGCCTTAATGACGCAAAACCAGAGTTTGTCCGGGCTTACCGCCAGGCTTCTTGAAGGGGTTGATCAGTACTTGGATGAGCATGCCCCCGATTGGGTCATTGCCCAAGGTGACACTACCACAGTGATGGCATCGTCTTTAGCGGCATTTTATCAGCGGATCCGCTTCGCGCATGTGGAGGCGGGATTAAGGAGCCATGACCTGTACCGACCCTTTCCTGAAGAAGTAAATCGAAAAATTGCAGCCATTACCGCAACACTACACTTTGCTCCCACAGAGGACGCCCGAAAAAATTTACTGCAGGAGGGAATAGGGCACAAAAAAATCATGGTAGTAGGAAATACCATCGTGGATGCTGTGCAGGAAATTTCCCGCCTTTTTTCGGGAGGCCAAGCGAACAGCTCCTTGGAGCAGGAATGCCTGCAGAAAAAGCGGCTCATACTGCTTACTTGTCACCGACGTGAAAGTTTTGGCAAACCGTTACAGAATATATGTAAAGCTATCAAAGCAGTCGCCGCAAGCCATGAGGATTGCAGAATAGTATTTCCTGTCCACCCTAATCCGAATGTACGGTCAGTGGTATTTCAGGAGCTTGCTGGAATTGACGGCATAGTTTTGACAGAGCCACTGAGGTACGCTCCTTTCGTGAATCTGATGCGGGAATCCTCGGCCATTATTACGGATTCAGGCGGAATTCAGGAAGAAGCGACAACGCTCAATAAACCTCTCCTCATTCTGCGCGACGAAACTGAAAGGCCTGAGGCGCTCCAAGGCTGTTACGCCCGTCTGATTGGCACTGAGACAATGAATATTGTTCATGCCGTCAATGAAGTGCTGAAGGATCCGAAGAGTTCCGGAGGCATGGCACACTATGCAAACCCATTCGGCGATGGGAAAGCATCGCTGCGAATCTGCGAGGCAATCATTAATGCGCAATAATCCTTTAGTTTCAATAGTTTTGCCTGTATTTAATGGAGAGAGATATCTTGAAGAAGCGATAAAAAGCATTCTTGACCAAATAGTTACAGACTTTGAGTTAATCATTGTCAACGATGCATCGACTGATCGCACGCAGAATATCATCGATATGTTCGTAAAACATGATTATCGCATTAGGTGTATAGTTAACAATATGAATTTAAAATTGCCTAAATCGTTGAATGTGGGCTTTGAGCAGGCCAGAGGTGCATTTTTTACGTGGATCTCGCATGACAATGTTCTCATGCCAACTTTTCTAAAAGCAATGTTGGAGGGTTTTGAACTTCAAGAGGATGTGCAACGTACTGATCAGATACACACAGTTGCGGATATTGTGTACGCGCCATACATTGCAATTGATGAGCAGGGAAACGCTTTTCCCAATCAGAAGCAAGGGGTGCCGTTGCCTCTTGAGTATCTTTGCTATCAAAATGTGATCGGTGCTGCATTTATGTACAGGGCGGAAGTACATAAGGCTCTTTGCGGATTTGACGAATCTCTCTTTCTTCTTGAAGATTATGACTTTTGGGTTCGTTCTTATCTTAAGAAGTTTTGCTTTAAATATATTGACAAAATTCATTACAAATATCGTATTCATAGCAAGAATCTTTCCTCTACGCGAAGCGTAACGCATATATCTATCCCCTATCTCTATAGAATCAGGAGCAAATTTAAGCAGATGCCATCTACACTTCCCGCAGCCGAACTACAGGCACTTGAGGAAAAGTGTCGGTGGCAGTTATGGAACGGTCGAAAATATCTTCCGTTACTTCAGAAATTTCACATATTCGGAGAGATTTTCATCAATAATCCTTGTTTCGTCTTGCAGAAATTTTATTCTAAGATCTGTAAAAGGTTAAAAAATTTTGGTCATGAAGAGCATTAAGGTTGGCCATATAACATATAGTGCGTCCTTGCAAAATCTAAATGCTGCTATGCTTCTCATGCATTCGCTCTACGTCTATGAACATATCAATGTATTTCCTTTAGCACATTTCTTTGATGAAGATCATTGTGAGCGGTATGAGATTGCTGGGAAAGAGAAAAGTGACAGACGATTGCGTTTCTGGCGCTGGCTCAGCAGACTCCCGCAGAGGTTTTTATACAAGGACAGGGATAATGGACTTTTTTTTGATCCTTCCTGTTTCGGATACGACGCAAATGCGCGCATCAGGTCTTTTGATCCAGATATTATCCATCTTCATTGGGTCGCTGCGTCTTGTCTTTCATTGAGACGCCTCGGAAAACTTAAGACACCTGTTGTATGGACTCTTCATGATGTTTGGCCACTTACCGCTGGCTGTCATGCGAATCTGGGCTGTAATGAGTGGGTACGTGGGTGCCAGAACTGCCCACAGGTTGGGCGTCCAAGAATGGCTGGCGTTGAGCGGCTTCTACCTAGTCTAACATCCGCCATCTTCAAAGCGAGGCAACGCTGGTATAGCAGTATTGCTGACCTCTATCCCATCGCCCCATCTCGCTGGCTCGGTGATATGGCACGAAAATCTCCCCTGCTTGCAGGACGAAATATTTCAGTCATACCAAATTGCATTGATACGCAAATTTTTTCACCTAACGATACCCATAAAGCTCGTCGCGCTCTGCATATTCCAGAAGGTTCTCGGGTGATTGCGTTTGGAGCAACTGATATATCTATCCCTTATAAAGGAGCCGATCTTCTGTATGAAGCACTTCATATTTTGAAGTCATTTTGCACGGAACCGATCCATCTCCTGGTTTTTGGTGCCTCATCATTGGACGAATCCATTAAGAATTTGTTCCCTTCTACACAATTGGGGGTGTTGAGAGAACGGCATCATGTCGCTAGAGCGATGCAATGCGCAGATCTTTTTGTCTGTCCGTCGCGGCAGGATAACTTCCCTAATGTCCTTCTAGAGTCATTGGCCTGTGGTATTCCTGCTGTTGGTTTCAGGATAGGTGGTATTCCGGAACTTATTAGGCATAAAATTTCAGGTTATGTCGCTGAACCATTTGACTGCGAAGAATTAGCGTACGGTATAAGCTGGATATTACAGTCTAAGGAAAGATACACGAAATTGGCATCGGAATGTCGGAGTATAGCTGAATCTGAATATTCTATGCCGATAATTTCTGAACAGTATTCTCAGCTATACAGAACTATTATTGAAGAAACAGCGCTCAGAATGAGCTGTTGAGTAAGAGTACTTTAGCTTTCATTATTGCAAGTACATGAACGGATAGAACAGCGACAATAGGTGCACAAGGCAGTTATAATTTCAATATGCTAGTTTTTACTTTGAGGTTGTAAGAGGCCAATGTGGATCTATTCTGGTGAGCCCTGACTATTACGTATGCCCTATGCTTTCTATGTGAAGAATGACAATGCGTTGTTTTCCTTTCAGATAATCTTGAAGCATAAGGGCTCCTACCAAGAACTGTATGATGCCACAGAAAATTGCCTTCCGCCTGCGGAAAAAACTGCTGCATACGTAAAAATTGTCTGGTGAGACGTGAAAAAAATTGTAGCATATTCGCTTTGGGGCACTGACCCCAAGTACACGCAGGGCGCGGTTATCAACGCAATTCAGGTCGGGCAGTTTTACCCCGGCTGGCAGGCGCGTTTTTACTGCGCGGCCAGCGTGCCCCCGGATATCATCGAGCAGCTGCGCGCAGCTGGTGCGGAAGTGGAAATTATGCCCTCTGAAGGTAACCAGAAGAGCATGTTCTGGCGTTTTTTCGCCCTGGACAGCGATGATGTGGAGCGGGTGATCATTCGGGATACCGACTCAAGACTCAGCCGCCGCGAGGCTGCCGCCGTGCAGGAGTGGGAGCGGAGCGGCTGCGCGGGGCATATCATGCGCGATCATCCGTGCCATAACATGCTTATTTTAGGCGGCATGTGGGGCTGCCGCACAGGTGTTCTGCCCAATATGCATAAGGCCGCGGAGCAGTTTAACCCGGCTGACCTGTATAATCAGGATCAGCTGTTTTTGGGTTTGCATGTGTACCCGCTGCTGAAAAAACACGGCATTTGCGTCCATGATGATTTTCGTCGTTTTGAATGGAGTTCAAGGCCTTTTCCCGTACCCCGCGAAAAGGACTACAGCTTTGTAGGGGAAATATACAATGCCGACGGCACTCGGGCTGACGATTGGAAAATACTGCGTGATCACTGCAATAGCCTGAAGACGCGGTTGCGGTTCAGATGGACGCATGCAAAGCAAAAGATAGCGCGGCTTTTTGGCAAAGCTGATGAAACTATCTGACAGAATTTTTTAAGGATTCATCATGTCTCAAAATGCCGTTTTTCCTATGGTCGCCATTATTATCGCCACCCGGAACGCCGCGCAGGGGTTGGCCCTTACGCTTGGCTCCATTGCAGCCCAGAGCTGCAAAGATGTCATTGAGGTCGTGGTACAGGATAGCGAGTCCGTGGACTGCACGCTTGACGTCGCCCGCAGTTATGCGGCGCAACTTCCCCTGTTGCGTGCGGCCTCGGCGCCCGACGACGGCGTATACGACGCCTGGCTCAAGGTTATTCCCAGCGTGCGCGCCCGATGGATTCTTTTTTTGGGAGCGGGCGACACCCTGGCGCACCCGGAAACCATGCAGACCGTCATAACCCAGCTGGAACAGTGCCCCGATGATAAATATTTTGCATTGGGTCAGGTTACCATTCTCAGCGCAGAAAGAGAGCTGCTGCATTCTATCCCTAACGATATCGAAAAGATGGCTGCTGTTCTGCCATATTACAACCCCATCTACCATGCTGGCGTTTTTACCAGCAGCAAATTTCTTAAGGCGCACCCCTTTGACGCTTCTTTTAAAATTCTGGGTGATTATGATTTCTTTTGTCGGCACTGGGGCAACGGCGAAAGAGCCTGGCAGCTGCACTGCCTGATTGCCGAAGCTCCCTTGGGCGGGCTTTCCAACAGCCCCAAATTCCGGGCATGCCATGATGCGGAAATCAAACGTATCCGCAAGGGGTATTTTCCCCGCCAGTACTGGCGTTCGCGCCTTTACCAGGCTTGTGCGGGCTTGCTGCCAAAGGGGTGCCGCCAGTTGGTGCCTGCGTCCGTAAAACAGCTGTTGAAAAGAATTTTAAAGTTGGCGTAAAGCACCATATGGGTACGCGAATGGATGATATCATACCGGTTTCAATATGCATTCCCTGCTATAACAATCCGGGCGGCGTCAAAAAATTACTGGATAGCATACTGAGCCAGACCTTCGGTACGTTCGAATGCATCATAACCGACGACTCTGCGGATGACCGTACCGAGCAAGTCGTAAAGCCTCTGCTGGGGGACGGGCGCTTTACGTACGTGCGCAATGCGAAGGCGCTGGGCAGTCCGGAAAACTGGAATTATTGCGCACGCCTGGCCAAAGGCGCATACATTAAAATAATGCACCATGATGACTGGTTCAGCAGGCCCGACGCCCTGCAGCTGCTCTATGACTGCGCCGTGCAGTCGCCGGATTGCGGTTTTATCGCCTGTGGGTGCAGCAATTGCGATACGGAAGGAAAAATTCTCGACGCCGCGATGCCGGACAAGCGGTTTCTTGCGCGCCTGGCAGCAGACCGGGCGGAACTTTTTTACGCCAACGCCCTCCGCACGCCAAGCACAACCCTTATCCGCCGCGACCTCTTTAAGCCCTTTGATCCCAAGCTCGTCTGGTTGGTCGATCTGGAACAGTATATGCGGATACTGGAAGCGACCTCGCTGGCATTTTTGCCCGTTTCCCTCGTCAATGTCACTGTTTCATCTCCCGACCAGATAACACGTCGCTGTGAATACAGTCTTGATGTGAATCTGCAGGAGTATGTCTACGTAGCCAACATCCTTTGGGGCAAAAGCGTTCCGCTGCGCGCCTCGCTTCATATGGCGCTGGTTCTTGCCAGAACCCTGGCGGCCAATCTATATTTTTTAAAAGCGCCCATTGCGATGTACGCATTGCTGCCTTTGTCCGCAGGCTACTGGGGCGCGCGCGGGGTGCTCAAGCGCGCCCTGAAATGGCTTACGGCGGCAAAACAGGCATAATAGCCGCGCCCATGTATGCCCTGGCGGCGGACGCCGCCCGGCATCCGGCGCGTTGGTCCGCCAGCAGGGAAGCCGCAGGGATATGCAAAGTCGTACCTCCGTTGACGGCTGCAGGCGGCGGGCGTTTTTTCAATAAGCCGCAGGGCAGCTGACGCCATGGCGCATATGGCGCGCGGTCAGGCATGAAGGCGGTCGGCAATGCCCGCAAAGTATTTTGTATCTCCTCCAAAAAAATCGTCGTTGTCGCCGCTCTCGGGCTGCGCAACGGCGCACGCGGTTTACAAATGAACATGCAAAACAATAATCACGCGCCGTCCGTCACTGTTCTGCTGCCGGTATATAATGGGGAGCAGTTTATTGAAGAGGCGGTAACCTCCATACTGGCGCAGTCTTTTACCAATTTTGAAGTGCTGGTCATGGATGACGGCTCCACCGACGGCACCGGCAAAATCTTGCGGCGGCTGGCTGCCAACGATGCCCGCATCCGTATCCACCAGCGCGAAAACCGGGGGCTTATCGCCACGCTGAACGAAGGGCTTGCCCTTTGTTCCTCTGAACTTGTGGCGCGGATGGATGCGGACGATTATGCCTTGCCGCACCGGCTTGCCGTGCAATACGACTACATGACGGAGCATCCGGAAACGGCTGTTTGCAGCGCCGGCATGGAGGAATACGAAACCGGGCGCATCCTTGCCTGGGAGGGATACGGCGAGGCTGTGCGCGCCCGGCTGTTGTTCGGCTGCTGCCTGCACCACCCGACGATTATGGCCCGCCGGTCCGTGTTGCTGGATGCCGGCGGCTACGATGCGGCAATGCCGAGCGCGGAGGACTACGACCTGTGGGTGCGTCTGACGGCGGCAGGGTATTCGCTTGCCGTTCTGCCGCAGGTCCTTCTGCGGTACAGGGTGCATCCGCACGTTTCCAGAACCGCGTACAAGTGGCAGATGGGCGAAACCACATCGCGCATTCAGCGGCGTCAGCTTGCCTTGCTGGGCATTTCCCCAACGCCGCGCCAGCTGGACAGGCACCAGTTCTGCATTTCGCACTGCCCGGAGCTTCCCGGAAAACTGCAGGAAACCGAAGCGTGGCTGCAAAAGCTCGTTGCGGCCAACGAGCAGAAAGTGATGTACGACCAGGACGTTTTTTTGCGGACGGTAAATGAAATAAAAAAGGATTTCGTGCGTTCCTCGTGGCAGCGCGATCCTGGTCAGTATGTGCGGCGTATCCTGCGTACGATTGTTAAAGACGGCATCTACCGGTTGCGGCTCGGGGAAGATTTTGAGAAGCGCATTGTGGGCGCGGCCCGCCGTTTTGGTTTTTTTTGAATGAGGTAGTGAATGGAGGAGGCGTCCAGGTACTTGCGGATGATCAACGACGCGTCGATGCAGCCGATCGTCTCGATGTATCTACACGTCACGCGGTTGACGGAAAACGACTCGAAAACGGCCTCGTCCACCTTCTTGGCGGCATAGAGCGCGTGGTATGCGATCTGGCATCGGCTATGGTGCAGCGCGGGCACCGGGTTTCCATTTTTATTTCGGAACCGTTGCCGGAAAAGCCCATTTATGCCGTGGATAAACGGGTTCGATTTGTCGTTTATGCGCATGGGGGCAGGCAAAAACACCTTGCAGAGTTTCGCCGGCAAATTCTTGCCTGCGCCCCGGATGTCTGCATTTCGCCCGCTGCGGACCGCCGCCATTTTCCCTGGTGCGCGGCCCTGTGGAACAGCGGCATACCGCTTGTTGTTTCCGAGCACAGCACGCCCGAAGATGTGGAGTCGCGCATCTGGAACCGGCCGGAGCGTCTGGCGGTCATGGCTGCCGCTGATGCAATTCATATGCTTCGGACTTCCTGCCTACCGAGCTTGCCGGATACTTTACTCGACAAGGCGCATGTTATTCCCAATGCAGTTAACTTGCCCTTGTTGGAAAAATCCCCCAAAGATCACCCTATAATACTAAGCATGGGACGCCTTGAGCGTGACAAGCAGAATCATATCCTTATAGACGCCTTTGCCATGCTGGCCCAGGACTTTCCGCAATGGCATCTAGATATATGGGGGGTAGGGCCGGAACAAAAACGATTGGAGAAACAAATACAGCGATTGGGCGTTGGAAACAACGCGCATATTCGCGGACTCACGACCAAGCCCGAAGAGTGCTATGCTTTGGCAGATCTGCTCTGCCAGCCATCCCGGCATGAGGCATTCCCAGGAGCCGTGGTTGAGAGCATGGCCGCAAGGCTGCCTGTCGTGGGTTTTGCCCAATGCCCCGGAGTTAACGAACTGGTGCGCCACGGCGAAACGGGCTTGCTGGCGCCGAAAATGTCCGCCGAAAGCCTGGCTGAAACCTTGCGCCCCCTGATGCAAAGCGCAGCCATAAGGGAAAAGATGGGAAACAAGGGCGGTGAAGCAGCCATACCCTATTCACCCAAAATAGTTTATGATGCTTGGGAAGCATTACTGCAGGATGTGATTCTTTCCCAAGGGAAGACAAACTTGCAAGAAGCGGCTTTCAGCTCTCGGATTCATGATGGGCAGGAGTCGCAGAAGATGCTTCGCTTGCTGCAACACTGCATGGCGCGTCCCAACGTGCTGGTGGCGGATGGAAAGCTGCTGCGACGGCTTGTCTTTTCATCCCCCTGGCTAACCCGACGGTTGCGCCCTTTTTATGACTGGCTCAAAGGCTTATGCCGTTGATTCAAGGCGCATACGCGTCAAGAGCAATCGTATCTGCCGGCACGTGAAAGCTGCGCTATCACAGAAACAAGCTAAGCCGTCTTTTGAAAGACGATAGGCCTTTGGCAAAAAGCTCTCACTCTGGCATAAGCGTATGCATAAGTTCTTTCAGTCGCTCATGAAAAGCATTGTGTCTATACTTTGATACTGCAAGCATATGACTGTTTTCGCACTGCGCAAGGAGCTCGGCTGCTGATTGAGCCCGCAGATTTTCAATTATAGGTGCAAGTCCTTCATCCGAATCGAAGCAGGCTAGCTGTAAGTTTTTCGCCACATCTTCCAACGCACCCAGGCAACGCACCAGCACAAGACACGAGAGCGCGGCCATCTGCAAAGGAACAAGTGGAGCAGCCTCAAAGCTGTACCCAGGTGTACTTTCCGGACAACGTGAAGGCACAAGGCAAACTTGCAGGCCAATCTCACGCACCTTCGCGGGCAGATCTTCTACCCACCCGTGAAAATGCACGTTCGTCGGGCTTTCACGGCGCAGTGCGGCATCAAAATCCGCTGAAGAAAATGCTGCATCGCCCAATACATGAAAATCCATATCTGGAAATTGCCGCGCAAGAGCAGGCAGAACATCCTGCCCCTTTTCTGCCGACACCCTGCCCACAATACCTACATGCCGCAACGGTCGCCCGGAGAAACGGTCTTCAAAAGCCGTTTCCGAGAAACGGGCATCCAATCCATTTTCCACCATGCGCACCTTGGGTGAAACAAAAGCTGCGTCATAGTGTTCCAGTTCGCGTTGAATGAACTCGGACGGCACCACAATGGCCTTGGTGCGGTGCTGCCTGAGAAAGATACGGAACAGCTTTTTTTCCATTACGCCATGATTGAGATGAATATGGCAGGCCGCTTGCCTGCCCAAAAGTATCTCTGCCAGCAAGGCCACGGGCAGTAGCCGGTTGCCGTTGATATAGATCAGATCGCTGGAGCGCAGCACTTTGATATTCCTAAAGAACACAGCCATATTATACAGCGCAAAACGCAAAATATCCGTAAAATCCTTTTTCCCCTGTGTCAAAACACAGACTGGAATGCGCCGGACGTCAACGCCCAGCGTCTCAAGTTTGTCAGCGCACGGGCCTGCTGGCAGCAGTACTTTTACCGCAAACTTGCTCACTTGGGCAGCTTTGACAAGTTCCATCAAAACCTGCTGGCCTCCGCCCAGTTGACCGTATTGATCGCAAAAAATAATATTTCTCATGTTGTAAAAGCTGCAATAGTGCTTTGCTCATGGCATTTCATTTTTACGCGCCAGAAATGGCTTGCTTATTCATATACACAAGGGCAAGACCATACTTCAAGATACCGCAAGTCATGACCGTACATCTGCCAATTGACGCGTCCATACCTGAAAATGGTGTAGCCCCAAGTGACTTGACCTTATGGTGTCATCCCCACCGTCTAGAAGCAAGGCTAAAAGTCAATAACTCGCGGTTTCAAGTTCAAAGTGCAACACCCAGTCCTTGGGTATTGGCGTCTTCTAAAAAAACTTCATAGGGTGTCTTAAACCCAAGGCATTTTCTAGGCCGCCAGTTCAAGCGGCACATTGCCGCTATGATCTCATCTTGCGTGACCGATGCCAAGCTTACCCCCTTGGGGAAGTATTGGCGTAGAAGGCCATTGGAGTTCTCGTTCAAGCCACGCTCCCACGAATGGTAGGGGTGCGCAAAAAATCCCTGAGCCTCGAGTGTAGCTGACGGGGGTGTCCATAACTTTGTGTAATCGGTTTACTTATTAAGTTGGAAATCTTTCCTCAAATTGTATGGCGAATCTGTTCAACGCTGCCTTCCAATCCCTGATGGGCATAGTCCATTTTTTGCTGATATTTCGCAGCGCCAGCCAGAAGATTTTGAAAACGGCCTCATCGTGGGGGAAAGCCCCCTTGGCTTTGGTCACCTTGCGCAGGCTCATGTTCAGCGATTCTATGGCATTCGTCGTATAGATCACCTTCCGGATTTCCGGCGGGTAGTCAAAGAAGGGGATTATCCGCTGCCAGTGGGCCCGCCAGGATTTTGTGATGAGCGGATAACTGGAATTGTATTTGTGTTCCAGGCGCTCAAGGGCTGACTGGGCCAGTTCTGCCGTTGGCGAGCTGTATATTTCCCTCAGGTCGGCGGCAACGGTTTTACGCTCCTTCCAGCCCACGAATTTCAAGCTGTTCCGGACCAGATGCACAATGCACAGCTGGATTTGCGTTTTAGGAAATACGCTTTCAATGGCCTCCGGAAAGCCCTTAAGCCCGTCCACGCAGGCGATGAAGATATCCTGCACTCCCCGGTTTCGCAGTTCCGTCACCACGGACAGCCAGAACTTTGCGCCCTCGTTCGGGGAGATCCACATACCCAACAAATCTTTCACGCCGCTCATGGTCACGCCAAGGGCCAGATACACCGCCTTGGTACCGACCGTGCCGGAATCGCGCACCTTAACGTGGATGCAGTCCAGGTAAAGGATAGGATAAATGGCATCCAGAGGGCGGCCTTGCCATTGACGGACATCCTCGGCCACTTCATCGGTTACCGCGCTGATAAGCGCCGGTGAAACGTCTGTGTGATACAGCTCTTTCAGATGCCCCTGGATTTCGCGTACGCTCATGCCACGGGCATATAGCGAAATGATGCTATCATCTAAACCTTGCCAGTGGGTCTGATGCTTTTCCACCAACTGCGGCTCAAAACTGCCGTCCCGGTCTCGAGGAATCGCAATGGGCAAAGAGCCGTTCTTCCCCTTCAAGGTTTTTTTGCTTGTGCCGTTGCGGGTGTTGCCGCTGGCGTTGGCAACTCTGCCATGTTTTTCATGCCCCAGATGGTAGGTCATCTCCGCTTGCAAAGCGCGCTCCATAACTCGCTTGGTCAGTTGTTCCAGAATGCCGTTTTTTCCCAGCAGGTCGTCGGGCTTTTGATAGTTGGCAAGCAGAGCGTCAATTAACTCATCGGGTATATCTTTGGGGTCGACCATCATCAATCCTCCGATAATCGGGGTAACATGATTGGCCGATTACACAAAATTTCTTACACCCTCTCAAGATGTTTTTTTCTGGGCGTGACCACTTTGCACAACAGAAATGGGTAATCCTCCCATTTTTAGGAGCACTTACAAGTAGAGCCTAAGACACCTGTGCGAGCTTCATGGCGGGAGTTATGCCGCCAATGCCCATGTTGGGGCGCTCGTTATTATAACTCCAGAGCCATTTGGTGGAAAAATCCTGTATTTCTTCAAGACTCTCAAAGAGATATTGGTTGAGCCAGTCATAACGCACTGTTCGGTTATACCGCTCGACATACCCATTTTGTTGCGGATTTCCCGGCTGGATATACCGCAGGCGGATTCCCCTCTGCCCGGCCCAGGTTTGCAGCTTGGCGCTGATATATTCCGGGCCATTGTCACAACGGATTTCTTTGGGGCAGCCACGCCATTCAATAATTTGCTCCAGCGCCTTGATCACTCGTTCAGACGGGAGGGAAAAATCAATCTCCATCCCCAAGCCTTCCCGGTTGAAATCGTCCAGTACGTTCAATAGCCGGATGCAGCGGCCATTTTGCAATTGGTCATGCATGAAATCCATAGACCACACTTCATTCATGGCGCTTGGCACAAAAAGCGCCTCCGGTTTCTCACGGTACAAACGTTTTCTGGGCTTGATCCGTAAATTCAGCTCCAGTTCCTTGTATATGCGATACACTCGCTTATGATTCCACACATAGCGTTTAACATTCCTGAGATACAAAAAACACAGGCCAAAGCCCCAATTTTTCTGACTCTGTGTCAAGCCTAAGAGCAGATCAGCTATCAGCGCATTATCGTCAGATAATTTGCGCTTATAATGATAGCAGCAGTAGCTTATTTTAAACGCTTCGCACGCCTGGCGAACGTTCATTATCCCATTTGTTACTGTTTTTCTGGCCGCCTCAACTCGTTGAGACGGCCTTACCATTTTTTTGTGAGGGCTTCCTGGATAACTTCATATTTGAGTTGCGTTTCGGCATACATCTTTTTCAGGCGGGCATTTTCCTTCTCCAGCTCTTTCATCCGAGCCATGAGCGGAACATCCATGCCGCCATATTTTGCCCGCCATTTATAAAACGTGGCGCTGCTTATGCCGTGTTCGCGGCAAAGCTCGGTCACGGGGATCCCATTCTCGGCCTGCTTCAAAATTCCCAAAATCTGGCTGTCAGAAAATCTGGACGCTTTCATGTAAAATCTCCGTTCGGGTCAGTATCGGAAATTCTACCCATAAACGCTACTTCTTTTTGGGAGGATTACCCTGGATATTCACGGTTTAAGAAAGCTAACCCTAATTTTGATTTATATGAGAATTTGGGGGCCCCAAAATTTGCTGGGTGGATTTTTAATGGATTCGATACGCGCGGTGGTAATTATGTCCGGGCTGATTCTATCCATAAAGACCATATTCAGACGCAAATTGATGCGCGTTTTATAAATAATCCTAAAATTGAAAAAGCATCTAATCTCACAGATTCTTTCATTGGTGATATTGAAGACATGAATGTACTTGTTCAAAATAGTATCTGGCAATCAGTCCCAGTGTCACAATTGGGGAATTTCCGTCCTCTAAAAAATCTACAAGACAAAGGGAACTGGGCGAGTAACCAAAAAGAGCAAATAATGACGCTGGGTAACAAATTCTTGGCTGCAGCTGATCGTGTGATCGCGATATGTAAATAGGGAATTTCAGATTTGCTTTCAGGCGAGTTGGCCTTACCAAACACGCAAAAACCCCCCGACCATTTTTCAATGATCGGGGGTTTTAAGAAATCTGGTGGAGCTGGACAGAATTGAACTGACGGCCTCTTGAATGCCATTCAAGCGCTCTCCCAACTGAGCTACAGCCCCTCGGCGAAAGAAACAATGCCCAAAACAAGCCCCTCTGTCAACAAATTTTTGCAATTTTTTTTTGTTTTCTCATGAGGGGCAGGAGGTTGGGGCATTTTCCCGCCTTGTAGGCCGTTTTCCGGCAGGGCGGCAAAAGTCTGCACAGGGCATGAAAGCCCGCCGGGCAGTCGCGGCAACCTTTGCTCAGGCCCATCCATCGGGGCACGCCGTCTGCCGTGCGTGGCACGCACAACCTCACCAGCCTTTTGGGGGGGCGTGTCAGATTTTTTGCACATTGTGCAGCCGCCAAGCGTTTGCGGCCTGGGCCTCAAGGCGTTGCCGCGGGGCAACCGGACAGACGGTCCGCGCCCTTTGGGGCAGGTCTAAAAAGGGTCACGCCCTGTCTGGAGCATTGCAACGTTGAGAATATCCATTTTCAAAAATTTTACTCCGCTCGCCTCGGCGGTTAACAGCACAAAGGCATTGCGTTTATGTCTGCGTGGCGGGCGTTTGCGCACGCAGCGGCCAGAGCAGTTTCGCAGTGAAATTGTTCTGAAAAAGCGGCCGGAAACCACAGTTTCCGACCGCTTTTACGCCGGTGCCCGGCGTTTTGGCGCTGTGACAACCGTACCGGGCGGTTAGCCCTGGCACTTCTTTTTGAGCGCTTCGGCCACGTCCTTGCCCAGTTGGTGGCAAGCGGCCAGGGCTTCGTGGTTGGGCCGCCACATGCATTTGACGGCTTCGCAGGGCATTTCCATATTCATGGAAGCCAGCTGCTCCTGCAGGAATTTGGGGCCTTCGCCGGACCAGCCGTAGGAGCCGAAAGCGCCGCCGATGCGGTTTTGTGGGCGCAGGCCCTTCATGTAGGTGAGCTGGGCGGCCACCAGGGGCAGCACGGTATTGTTGTGGGTGGGCGAGGCCGCCAGCACCGCGCCGCAGTCGGCCAGTTCGGTCATGACGGCGCTGTGGTGGTTGTGCTTCACGGACATGAGGCGCACGGGCACGCCGGCTTCTTCCAGGCCGCTGCCCACGGAATAGGCCATGGTTTCCGTAGACTGCCACATGGTGTCGTAAAAAATAAGCGCGCGCTGCTGGGGCTTCTGCTCGGCCATGGTGCGGTACATGTCAATGATGGCGCGCACGGCTTCGGGCCCGCGGTGGATGAGGCCGTGGTCCGGGGCGATCATGTCCACATCCAGCTTTTCCACAATGGGCAGGGTTTTGAGGGTCATGGGGGAGTAAGGCAGCACGATGTTGTAGTAGTATTCCTTCACGCGCCGCCAAAATTCGCCCATGTCGCCGAATTCGTCCACAAAACGGGCGGAGCTGGCGATGTTCTGGCCGAAGATGTCGTTGCTCACCAGCAGTTTTTCTTCAGGGATATAGGAAACCATGCTGTCCGGCCAGTGCAGCATACGGGTTTCCTGAAAGACCACGCTGCGCTTGCCCAGGCTGATGCGGTCGCCGGTTTTAACGGCCTGCACGGGCCAGTCCTTGGCGTTAAAGTAGCCGGCCAAGGATTTGAGACCCGTCTGGGAAACAAAGATTTTTTCGGGCTTGCAGCGTTCCACCAGGATTTCCAGCGAACCGGAGTGGTCCAGCTCCAGGTGGTTGCAGATAATGTAGTCCACCTTCTGCGGCTCCAGCACCTGGGCCATGCGGCAGAGCAGGGTGCCGTGGCAGCCGGGGGCAACGGTGTCCAGCAGGGCGTTTTTTTCGTCCTTGATAAGGTAGGCATTGTAGGTGGAACCGTCGGGCGAACGGGAATAGCCGTGAAAATCCCGATGGTCGTAGTCCACAAAACCTACCCAGTAAATGTCTTTTTTAATCTCAACAGGTTGCATGTACCATCCTCCGGTATGATTGCGGTGCGAAAAAAAACCCGCCAAGCCGCAAGGGCAGGGCGGGGGAAATGCCGGGCGGCGGAACGGCCCTGCGCGCCGCGCAGGGCAAGGCGCATAAAACCCGATTGCGCCGCCCCGCCAAAGCAGGGCGACGCCATGCCGCACAGTGCGGGCTTATAAAAAACTAGGCCGGGTTGAACTGATCTTTACCCACGCCGCACACGGGGCAGCACCAGTCATCGGGCAGATCTTCAAAGGCCACGTTGTCGTTTTCGGCCGGGTCGTACTCGTAACCACAGACACTGCAAACATACTTCTGCATGGGGATTCTCCTTCAAGCGCGCTCAGGCTCAGTTTTCGGCCTTCCAATGGCCGTGCAGGTTGCAGAACTCGCGGGCGGTCACCTTGGCGGCGTCGATGGCAAAGAAAGCCTCGGGCGCGTCGCCGGGGTTGAGAAACTTGGTGTAGCTGCGGCCGTCGGCCAGCAGTTCGATCCATTCGATCCAGTGCTTTTCTTCCATAGGATGGGGCACGCTGCCCACCTTCACCTTATAGCCGCCGTCCACTTTTTCAATAACGGGCACATGCTTTTCCAGGGCGCCGTCAGTGGCGCCCTCTTTCATCAGCTTCATGGGCTCGCCACAGCAAACGATGTCGGCGCCGCCGCCGTGGAGCACTTCAACAATGTTGCCGCAGTGAACGCACTTATACACTTCCAGATGCTTGGGCATGGTTTCCCTCACTTTTTTGGGGCCGCACGGGCCTGGTTGGGATGCCTTCGGCGGGGACAGAGGCCCGCCGGGGCCTCGTCCGCCGAAAAACATTGTGTATAAAGTGGCGGGCGTTGTAAAGCCCTTTTTAAAGATATCAGTAACTATTTTTAAAAATAGCTCTACCGCAAACCCGCAATATGCGGCAAGCCATAACGATGCCTGGGCTATTCTGCAGGTGTCGCAGGCTGTGCCTTTGTGGGCGCTGCACTTGCGGGCTTGACGGCCTTGACCGGGGTGGGGGCCTCCACAACGGTGCCGTCGGCCAGCACCAGGGCCAGGGCGTGGGCCGGACAGGCCTCCATGCAGGCCGTAATCTTCTTGCCGTTTTCCATGCGCCAGGCCCGGCACATGTCACAGCGCACGGCCACCTCGCGGCGGGAGCGCTGGGCCAGGGTTTCGCCGCCATCGGCGTCCACGTCGGGCATGCCGATGGTGTCCATGCTGATGGTGCCGTAGGGGCAGGCGGCGATGCACATTTTGCAGGCCAGGCAGTACTGCACGCGCATGATGATGCGGCCTTCGGCGTCCTGCTGCAGGGCGCCTGCCGGGCAGACGTTGACGCAGGGCGCGGGGTTGCACTGGTGGCAGCGCACGGTGGTTTTGAAGCCTTCTGCCTTGACCACCTGCACGCGGGCCACCATTTCGTCGCGGTGCTTCATGGCCTCTTTGAAGGAAATGCCGTGGTGGGCGGCAATGCAGGCCACCTCACAGCGACGGCAGGCGCGGCATTTGTCGGGTATGACCTGGATGTGTTCAGTCATGGTCCGGTTCCTCGGCGGCGACGTGCAGGGCCAGGAGGGTCAGTCCGTGGCCGCCGTCGCAATGGATGTTTTCGCCACCGCAACGGGGGCAGGTAAAGCGCCGTTGCGTCAGGGTAAAGTCGTGGCCGCAGGTCTGGCAGCGGCAGGGCAGGGGGGCGGTTTCCAGCACCAGTCGTGCCCCGGCCGCCGGGGTATCTTCAGTAAACAGTTCGAAGCAGGCGGTCAGGGTCTGCGGTTCCACACAACTGAGCAGGCCCAGCTGGCAGCGCACCTCTTCCACGCGGGTGACGGGCGCTTCAGGGTGGGCGGCGTTGTGTTCCCGCACAGCGGTGAGGCACATATCCAGCAGCCCCTGTACCAGACTGGCTTCGTGCATGGCTCAGCGTTCCGTGCAGGAAACGCAGGGGTCAATGCTGTTGGTGATCAGGGCTACATCGGCCACCTTGCAGTCGCGCATCATCACGCCCAGAGCCTCCCAGTTCATATAGGAGGGCACGCGCCACTTGAGACGGGCGGGGATGTCCGTTTCATTGGTGCGGATGTAGTAAAACACCTCGCCGCGCGGGGCCTCGGTGCGGGCGCAGGCCTCGGCCGTGCGGATCTGACGCAAGGGAGCGGTCAGCGGGCCTTGTGGCAGGCGCTCGATGCACTGGCGGATAAGGGAGAACGACTGGAATATTTCGTGCAGGCGCACCATGGTGCGGGCGTGGATGCAGCAGTCTTCCCGCACCACAGATTTAAAGTCCAGCTCGCCGTAGGCGGCGTAGGGAGAATCCTTACGCACGTCGATGTGCACGCCGGAACCCCGGGCCACCGGGCCCACCACGCCCAGGCGCAGGGCGTCTGCTTTGGGCAGCAGCCCAAGGCCCCTGGTCCTGGCCAGCACCAGGCTGTTGGTGTTGAAAATCTCGCAGATTTGCTCCACCTGGGGTTCGATTTTGTCCACTGTTTTGCGCATATAGTCCAACAATTCCCTGTCCACATCGTACTTGACCCCCCCAATGCAGTTGGCGGCGAGATTCATGCGGTTGCCGTAGACTGTCTCTTTCAGGTCCTGCATCATTTCACGCACTTCCATGACGTGCATGAACAGGGATTTGAAGCCGATGATGTGGGCCTGGATGGCGGTGTTGAAGAGGTGGGAGGCCGTGCGCTTGATTTCTTCGGCCAGCACGCGCAGATAGCGCGCCCTGGGGGGAATGGTGATGCCCAGCACATTTTCCACGGCCATGCAGTAGGTGAAGGAATGGCTGTTGGAGCAAAGAGAGCAGACCCGCTCGGTGAGCGTCACGTTTTTGATCAGGTTGCGCTGGCTGGCCAGGGCTTCCATGCCGCGGTGCACATGGCCGGAGGTCAGCTCTACGTGACGCACGGTTTCGCCTTCTACGGTCAGGCGGAAGTAGACGGGTTCCTCTAAGGCCACATGCACGGGGCCCAGAGGCATATCAAAGGTGCTGGTGCTCATGAGCGGGCCCCTTTTTCTTTGAGGATGCGTTCCCAGAGGTCTGTGGTGCAGGCCCCGTTCATCATGATGGACAGGGGCACGGCCTCGTTGAGGATGCCGGCGTCCAGCTCTTCGTCCAGGAACAGGCGGCGCGGATTGGGGTGGCCGGTCACGCTGATGCCGTAGAGCTCCATCATTTCTCGTTCGTGCCAGTCGGCATTGGCAAAGAGGGGCGTGATGGAAGGCACGGTGGGCCATTCGCCGTTGAGGGTCACGGTAAGGTTGTAGATGACGCCTTCCAGCTCAAAGTGGTAGCACACTTCCTGCATGGGTTCGCTCAGCTGGCGGCGGTTGTAGGCAGTGGTCATGCACAGGCGCGCGCCGGCGTCGCGCAGCAGGCCGGCGGCCTCCGGCAGGGTGCGCGGCGTGCCCAGTCGGAACCAGTGGAAGGCGTTGCCGAAGCTGTCGGCACTGTGGTGGACGGCGTCCGCCTCCGGGCACAGGGCGCTGAGGCCCTCAATGACGGCGGCGTTGCCCTTGATGATTTCTTGCATAACGTTCTCCGCGGGGCGGGCCCGCTAATCCTTGGTGGGGGCGGCCGAAGTGACGGGCGAATCCGGCGCGGCGGCGGCGTGCTGCGGCAGCAGGCAGGCGTTGCGCTTGGCGTCTTCAATCTGCCGGCATTTGGGGCAGAGGTGGCGCGTCAGTTCGTGGTCGATTTCGCTGTTATGGGCATAGAGGCGCTCGGCCAGTTTTTTGGGCAGGGGCCGCATGAGCGCGCCGCAGTGGGCGCAGGGCTCGTATTTGATGGTATGCTGCTCCAGCCGACGGAATTTTTCTTCCTCCGGGTGGGCCGAATGCCAGTCGTTGGTGATGCTCATGGCCCCGGTGGGGCAGTAATGGCGGCACGAGGCGCACAGACAGCAGGAGTTCTGCCAGATGGTGATGGTAAAGCCGGTGCCGTCGGGCAGCTGCGTGATGTTGATGGCCCCGGCAGCGCAGTAGTGACGGCAGGTGCCGCAGCCCATACAGAGGTCTGGGTCTACCCGCGCCCGGCCGCGCAGGCGCGCCGGAGTGAAGGTTTCGCCAAAAGGAAAGGGATCGGTGCTGGGGCCTTCCAGCAGGTTGTGGAAGAGCACTTTCAGAAAGCCCGCCATAACTATGCCTCCAGACCCAGTTTTTTCATCCAGATGGCCCTGGCCTGCACCACGCCCTCCAGAATGGCCTGGGGCCGCGGCGGACAGCCCGGCACATTGACGTCCACGGGGATGTAGCGGTCAATGGGGCCTTCAATGGAATACCCCTCGCGAAAGACCCCGCCCGAAATGGGGCAGATGCCCACGGCCACGGTCACCTTGGGCTCGGGGATTTCGTTCCAGACGCGCAGGACCTTGTCCTTGACCCGCGCCGTGAGCGGCCCGGTGATGAGCACGATGTCCGCGTGGCGGGGGCTCCCGCAGTATTTGCAGCCGAGGCGCTCCACGTCGTAACGGGAGATGCAGGCCGTGGTGGCCAGTTCCACGTCGCACCCGTTGCAGGAGCCCGCGTTGATGCGGAACAGCCACGGCGAGCGGGTGGAAAGTTTCTTGATGAGGTTCATGACCGGCCTCCCGTCAGCAGCCAATCCACACCAGGATAAGGCTCAAAAGGGCCAGCCCGGCGGGATACTTGAGGAAAAAGGACAGAGCCTGTTCGATGCGCAGACGCCCCGTGGCGGACTTCACCACGGTCAGGGTGAACAGCATGAACAGCGCGCACTTGACGACGAACCAGACCAGATTGACCGCGGGGATGTCCGAAATCGTGCCGGGGAAGAACAGCACCACCCCGAGCGCCAGCGCCACGACCATCTTGGGGTCGATGTCGATCAGTTCGGTGGTAAGATAGAGATTACGTTCGAGATTCGAGGCCACTACGGCGTTGACGACCACGTCGGGCGTGTCGTTCACCAGATGGCGGCGCACGTACAACTCTTCGGGCGTATAGGCCGAGAGGGCGTAGGTGCCGGGCAGATCGGTGATGACGAACCGGTATCCTCCGTAACGATATTCGCCGCGCTTGGCGTCGACGGTCACCCCGCTGT
>ERZ773148.1224-NODE-1224-length-21513-cov-5.464955_pt1 | contig 21513 bp, 19 predicted proteins | sample MGYA00580846_ERZ773148 | MGnify/ENA primary metagenome ERZ773148 (study PRJEB29015, sample SAMEA2737879) | human gut metagenome | biome: human gut; feature: human-associated habitat; material: faeces | place: China | collected 2012 ... | reverse complement strand
AGAAGAATCTGGCTGATACATACTACGAACTCGACACACAGTATATCAAGGATACCCTCATCGAGTACCTTGAGTCAAAGGATACCAAGAATCACTTCCGTATGATGAGGAATCGTTTTAAGGACACAGTATTTGGGGTTGATGTCTACGATGCGGTTCTGAAGCAGATCGGCAAGCAGCTTTCAGCAGAGGACCCAGACTTTGATATACGTGCTCTTCACATCCTGTATGACCACAAGGTTCTCATGATGGAGAGACTCAAGTACATGATGGATCACAGATATATTGAATTCAACGGTGATATCCTGAATGATTATATGGAGGTTGAGAACACCATGCTCACCGCCAGAAACCTTCTCATCAAGACTTCCATCACAGGCAAGCCACCTGCGCTATCCTTTCGTGCAGTGGAGAGCACCAGAAACCTTCTTGCCTTCTGCCTATTTCAGCTTTGCAAACAACAAGCGGTATCGCAACCTCTTCTGGTCCTTCGACCGCTGGACGGAACTGATGGCTTTCCGCGAACAGTGGAGGGGATTTGCCGGACGGCAATACATGACCAAGGCAGTAGCTTCGGTGGCGGGCAGTGTTGTGGTGGAGAATGCTGCGTTGATGGAACCCGCCGTGGCGGACATGCAGGAGGTGGTGATGACAGATGTTGTTCCACTTTCACAGCTGGAGGAATCAGGTACGAAGACGGGTGCAACGTCCGAGACTCCGCGCTCCAACTTTGCCGAGACCGCATTCTTCTATCCACACATCCGCACCGACAAGAACGGCGTGGCAACCCTTGCCTTCACCTTGCCCGAGAGCCTGACGACCTGGCGTTTCCTTGCCCAGGCGCATACGAAGGACATGCGGTATGGTCAGTTGGAAGACGAGGTCGTGGCGAGCAAGGAGTTCATGCTCCAGGCACAGCTGCCGCGCTTCATCCGTGTGGGCGATGAGGCGACCCTCTCGGCAACCATCCAGAACCGTTCGGCACGGATGGTCAAGGGCGTGGTGCGCATGGAGCTGTTTGACCCGCAGACCGAGAAAGTCTATGACTCCCAAAAGCAGACGTTCGAGGTGGGTGCCGGCAAGCAGACCGTTGCCTCCTTCCGTGTGTCACCGACGGAAACAACCCTTCTTGCCTGCCGCTTCGTGGCAGAAGGAGATGTTTTCTCCGACGGCGAGCAACGCTACCTGCCCGTGTTGAGCAACAAGGAGTGGATTACCGAGAGCAAGACCATCTCCGTGAACGGAGCGGGACGTCATGAAATCAGCCTGAAAGACCTGTTCAACCGCAACAGCCGCACGGCTACGGAACGCCGGCTGACAGTGGAATATACCAATCACCCGGCTTGGCTTGCCGTGATGGCTCTGCCGTCGATGGCCCAGCCCGACGCAGACGATGCCATCTCGCTGGCTTCCGCCTACTATGCCCTGACGCTGGGCAGTCACGTGGCAAATGCCCATCCGCGCATCCGCGAAGTGGCAGCTGCCTGGGCGGCACAAGGAGGAACCGGAGAGACCTTGTGGAGCCAGTTGCAGAAAGACCGTGAGCTGAAGAACATCCTGCTCGAAGAGACTCCGTGGCTCTCGGAAGCTGCCAATGAAGCCGAGCAACGCCGCCGCCTCTCCACCCTCTTCGACCTGAATACGTTGGGAGCACGCACATCGGACTATGTGAAGAAGCTGTCTGCCCTCCAGCGTGCTGACGGCGCCTGGTCCTGGTATCCCGGAATGCCGGGCAGCCGGTATGTGACGACTCAGGTTGTGGAGACGTTGCTCCGTCTGCGTCAGCTGGCAGGAGAAGAGGCGACCGGTGACGTGCAGACGAACATCCGCTCGGGCATGCACTACCTGACGGAAGACATGGTGGAGGAATACAAGCGGATGCGTGAGGCGGAAGAAAAGCACGGGGGAGACCTGATGCCTTCCGAACCGATGCTGCACTATCTCTACCTGCAGACGCTCTACGGTGGCAGTCTGACCGACGAGGAACAGACGGCGTGGAACTATTTCATGGGGAAACTGGAGCGGATGTCGTCAGCCCTGACCATCTTCGGGAAGGCGGCTTCGGCTTATGTGCTGACGAAGAACGGCAAGCAGGATGCCGGACAGACCTTCTTGCAATCGTGCCTGGAATACTCCGTGCAGACTTCCGAACTGGGACGTTACTATGACACGAACATTGCCCGGTACAGTTGGGCGGACTATCGCATCCCGACTCAGGTCATGGTCATCGAGGTATGCCGTGAGATGGGTGTGGCGGACAGTACCGTACAGGAGTTCCAGCACTGGCTGCTGAAACAGAAACAGGTGCAGGCATGGGATACGCCGATGAACAGTGTGAGTGCGGTCTATGCCCTGTTGGACGGACGGGGCGAATGGCTGGATGCCGCTGAACCTGCTGTGCTGACGCTTGACAAACAGCGTCTGGCAGACAAGGAGCCGTCATCGGCTTTGGGTTATGTGAAGCAAACCGTTCCGCTCGGCGATAAGGCGAAAACTCCGAAGACACTGGTTGTGGAACAGAAAGCCGACCATCTGTCGTGGGGTGCTGTCTATGCCCAATACCTGGAACAGCTTGACCGGGTCAGCGCTGCCGCAACGGGGCTGACCGTTGAACGTCATCTGCTCGTGCGTCGCCGGAACGGTGACCGGGAAGAGTGGCAGGAGGTGAAGTCCGGCGACGTCCTGAACGTAGGCGACCGGGTGCTCTCCCGTCTGCTGGTCACGTCTGACCGCGACCTGGACTTCGTACAGATAGAAGACAAGCAGGCTGCCTGCATGGAACCGGGTGTGGTGCTTTCCGGCTATCGCTGGGACAACGGCATGGGTTACTACCGGGTGGTGAAGGATGCTTCCGTCCGCTATTTTGCCGATACCTTCCGTAAGGGTGTGCATACGTTCGACATGGAGTATACGTTGACGGCTCCGGGTACCTACAGCCTGGGCATCGCGACCATCCAGTCGACCTATGCACCGGAGCTGAATGCCCATTCCGCAGCCGGGACAATACAGGTGAAGTAGCCGTCAGGCTACGGCTGAATACGGGTGTGTCCCGTGAGACGCGTCGGATGGATGCGTTTCACGGGACACACTGTTTGGTGGGGTACGTCAGGAATTCTGCAGTTCGGTAATCAATGCCGAGATGTTGGCAGTGAAGAGGCGGGCGGCAATGGCAATCAGGATGATGCCAAAGAACTTACGCATGATGTAAATACCGCCCTTGCCCAGGAAACGTTCGATACGGTCGGTCATCTTCAAGACGAAGTAGACCCACACCATGTTGAGCACAAGGGCAATGAGGATGTTGATGGTGGCATATTCGGCACGCAGGGTCACCAGCGTGGTGAAGGTACCTGCACCGGCAAGCAACGGGAAGACAAGGGGCACGAGGGTTGCTTCCTGAATGGGACCCTGATTCTTGAAAATCTCGATGTCGAGAATCATTTCCAGTGCCATCAGGAAGATGATGAGCGCACCGGCAATGGCAAACGAAGCAATGTCCACCTGGAAAATCTTCAGGACGGCATCACCGCCGAAGAAGAACAGAATCAGCAAGGCAAATGAGATGAGCGTAGCCTTCGGCGCATTGACTGGGCGACCTTTCTGTTTCAGGTTCAAAATGATAGGTATGGCACCGATGATGTCGATCACGGCGAATAGCACAATGAATGCGCTCACTAATTGCTGAAAGTTGAATTCTGCAAACATATCTTCCTCCTTTTTTTCTGCAAATATATCTATTTTTTATGCACCGCTCTTCATTTTAATAAAAGAAAAAAAACATAAAACATCGGGCAAAATGGTCTGCTGTAAAGGTTTCGTCCTTATATTTGTATAATTTAGCAAGGAATGATATAAACACGAAGAACGATGGAGATGACAATGTATGACACTTTGCTACAGCTCCCTTTGTTTCAGGGACTCGCAAAGAATGACTTCACCAGCATACTCGATAAAGTAAAGATACATTTTCTGAAACGCAAAGCCGGAGATACTGTGGCGCTTGGAGGAGAGGACTGCCGTGAGTTGGTTTTCCTGCTGAATGGCAGCCTGGTATCGAAGACTTCCGACAGGGATGAGCTCTATACGTTCTACGAGGCAATCAATGCCCCTTTTCTGATAGAACCCTATTCGCTTTTCGGGTGGTCTACCAAGTATGTGTCGACTTATACGGCACTGACGGCTTGCAACCTGGTCACCATCGAAAAGGCCTACCTGCTCTCCGAGTTGAACAACTATGAAATCATCCGTCTGAACTACCTGAACATCTTGAGCAACCGCGCCCAGAACCTGCACGACCGTCTGTGGACCAATCTGCCCGAGAGCCTGCATGACCGCATCGTGGAGTTCATCCTGCTGCACAGCTACGTGCCGGGTGGAGAGAAACGGTTGAAGATCAAGATGGACGACCTGGCGAAGCTCTTGTCAAGCACACGCATCCGGGTGTCGAAGGCACTCAATGAGATGCAGGACAAGCACTGGCTGACCCTGCATCGGGGAGAAATCCGCATCCCCGACATTTCCTTGCTGAAGGAACATCGCGACATGCGATTGAGTGAATGAACCGAAAGTATCAACCGATTAAAATCCCAACATGATATGACAGAACCTATTTCTTCATCCAATCCCTTTTTGGAACCTTACCATACGCCCCATCATACCCATCCGTTTGACCGTATCCGTACGGAGCATTATGAGCCCGCTTTCCGGGAGGGTATGGAACGGCAGAACCGGGAGGTGGCAGCCATCATCGGGAATCCCGAGGCACCGACCTTCCGCAATACCATCGTGGCACTGGAGCGTTCCGGTGAACTGCTGGACCGTGTCTGCCAGGTGTTCTTCAACCTGATGGAGGCGGAGAGCAACGACGACATGCAACAGCTGGCGCAGGAGATTTCGCCGGTCTTGGCGGAGCACAGCAACAACATCAGCCTGAACAAGCAACTGTTTGCCCGTGTGAAGGCCGTCTATGAACAGGAGGCGGACACCCTGAAGGGGGAGGACCGCGAACTGTTGCAGAAGACCTATGACAGCTTCGTGCGCAGCGGTGCCAACCTGGAAGGAGAGGCAAAAGAGGAATACCGTCGGCTGAGCATGGAGCTGAGCCGGCTCACGGTGCAGTTTGCCCAGAATACGTTGAAGGAGATGAGCAATTTCCGCCTGGTGGTGACCGATGAGGCACAGTTGGCAGGACTGCCCGAGTCTGCGGTGGAAGCGGCTGCACAGACGGCACGTGAGAAAGGTCTTGCAGGGTGGGTCTTCACGTTGCAGGCCCCGAGCTATCGTCCGTTCATGACCTATTGCGCCGACCGGGAACTGCGCCGGCAGATGTACATGGCCTACATGACCCAATGTACGCACGGCGATGCGTATGACAACCGGGAAATCGTCCCTGCCATTGTCAATACGCGCATGAAGCTGGCGCAACTGCTGGGCTATGAGACTTATGCCGATTATGTCCTGAAGAAACGCATGGCGGAGAACAGTGCCAATGTCTACAAGCTGCTCAACGAGCTGATCGAGGCATACCGTCCCACGGCGGAAGCGGAATGTGCAGAGATCCGTGCGCTCGCCGAACGGATGGAAGGCAAGGACTTCGAAGTCATGCCCTGGGACTGGGGCTACTATTCGGAGAAGCTGAAGAATGAGAAGTACAGCATCGACCAGGAGCAGCTTCGTCCCTATTTCGAGCTGGACAATGTCATCGCCGGGGTGTTCGGACTTGCCACACGGCTCTACGGCATCACCTTCCGCGAGAACAAGGACATCCCGGTGTTCCATCCGGACGTGAAGGCGTACGAGGTCTACGACAACGACGGCAGCTATCTGGCTGTGCTCTATGCGGACTTCCATCCGCGTGAAAGCAAGCAGTCGGGAGCCTGGATGACCTCATTTAAAGACCAGTGGATGGAGGACGACGGCACGAACAGCCGTCCGCATATCTCCATCACGACGAACTTTACCAAGCCTACCCCCAACAAGCCTGCCCTGCTGACGCTGGAGGAGGTGGAGACCTTCCTCCACGAGTTCGGACATGCCCTGCATGGGATGTTTGCCAACACACGCTATGCCTCGATGAGCGGGACGAGTGTCTACCGCGATTTTGTGGAACTCCCCTCTCAGATTATGGAGAACTTCGCCATCGAAAAGGAATTCCTGCACACCTTTGCCCGGCATTACCAGACGGGCGAACTGTTGCCCGACGAATATGTGGAACGCATCATCCGGGCATCGAACTTCAACGTGGCTTACGCCTGCCTGCGTCAGGTGAGCTTCGGTCTGCTCGACATGGCATGGTACACCCGTCACGAGGACTTTGACGGCGATGTGCGTGCCTACGAACAGGAGGCCTGGGCAAAGGCACAGCTGCTCCCGGTCGTACCCGGCACCTGCATGAGCGTGCAGTTCTCGCACATCATGGATGGTGGCTATTCGGCAGGTTACTACAGCTACAAGTGGGCGGAGGTGCTCGATGCTGATGCCTTCTCGGTGTTCAAGCAGAAAGGCATTTTCAACCGCGAGGTGGCTGCGTCCTTCCGCGAACAGATTCTGTCGAAGGGCGGGACGGAACATCCGATGGTGCTCTACCGACGCTTCCGCGGACAGGAACCGACCATTGAGGCCCTCCTGCGCCGGAATGGCATTATTACAGGTGACAAGTGAGCAACCAATCTTTCCCCGTCAACACTAAAAAACAAGAACCGATGAAACATTGGACAACCCTTTTCAGACTTTCGTTGGTGTGCCTGCTGTTGCCGTTGCTGGCAGGCTGCAACGACGAAGACGACATCTCAGGCATCTTTGTCGAACGCACCTGGTATGTGATCGAGCTGTATAACGCCGACGGGCGGACTTCCAGCCTGGACGAGGCACAACACCAGCAGTTGGGCAATCGCCGCGATGCTTACCGCATCTCTTTCACGCCGGAGACATTCAATGCCCAAGCGGGAAGTACTACCCTCACCGGAACATGGACGGTCGACGGTTCCAACCAGACCATCCGCTTCCATTTCGACAGACCGGTGACAGGCGAGGACGCCATCAGCCGGATTATGATAAAATATTTGGAAGAAGCTGTACGTTATGAAGGAAGTTATATCTATCTTCGCATCTATACGGAAGCAGGGACTTCTATCCTCTTCAGCCCGGACAAATAGAAAGGGAGTGAAACAAAAAGAATGAACAGTATGACATACGACGAAACCAAGCAATACGAACTGGACCGGCGCTACATCCGCATGGCAGCCATCTGGGCGGAGAACTCCTATTGCAAGCGCAGGCAGGTGGGTGCCTTGATTGTGAAGGACAAGATGATTATCTCCGACGGCTACAACGGGACACCGTCGGGATTTGAGAACATCTGCGAGGACGAGAACAATGTGACGAAGCCCTACGTGCTCCATGCCGAGGCAAACGCCATCACCAAGATTGCCCGTTCGAACAATAGCAGCGACGGTGCTACGCTGTACGTCACGGCTTCGCCCTGCATCGAGTGTGCCAAGCTCATCATCCAGGCGGGGATACGCCGCGTTGTCTACTCGGAGAAGTATCGCCTGGAGGACGGCATCGAGCTGTTGCGGAAGGCAGGTATCGAAGTGGTATATGTGAATCCTAAAGAATAATATAGAATGTATGAGTGACAACAACAAGACCTCTCGTTTCATCCCTGTCATCATTGCCGTCAGCATTGTCGTCGGCATCCTGATAGGAACCTTCTATGCCAACCATTTCTCGGGAAACCGGTTGAGCATCATCAATACGTCATCCAATAAGCTGAACGACCTGCTGCGCATCATCGACGACAAGTATGTCGACTCGGTGAGCATGGGAGACCTCGTGGAGAAAGCCATGCCGCAAATTCTGGCAGAGCTGGACCCGCACTCCATGTATATCTCCGCCAAGGATGTGGAGGCGAGCAATGCCGACCTGAAGGGACACTTCAGCGGCATCGGCGTGTCGTTCACCATCCAAAAGGATACCATCTGCATCAACAGCGTCATTCAGGGCGGACCCTCCGAGAAGGTGGGACTGATGCCGGGCGACCGCATCATTGCCGTCGACGACTCGGCGTTCGTGGGTAAGGTGGTGACCAACGAGAATGCCATGAAGAAGCTGAAGGGCGAAAAGGGCAGCGTGGTGAAGCTGGGCATTTACCGTCCCGGTGTGAAAGAGACGCTCGACTTCACCGTGGTGCGTGGCGATATCCCCGTGAAGAGTGTGGATACCTACTACATGCTGACCGACAAGATAGGCTACATCAAAATCAACAAGTTTGCCGAGACGACCTATGCTGAGGTGATGATTGGCATTGCTACCCTCCAGCAGCAGGGCAGCGAAGGACTGGTCATCGACCTGCGTGGTAACACCGGAGGTTACCTGGGCTCGGCGGTCAACATCATCAACGAGTTCCTTCCGCGCAACAGCCTCATTGTCTATACCGAGGGACGCAAGTCGCCGCGTGAGGAGTTCCGTTCCGACGGACGGGGCACCAATCAGAAGACGCCCATCGTCCTGCTGACCGATGAGATTTCGGCTTCCGCAAGCGAGATTTTCTCCGGAGCCATTCAGGACAATGACCGCGGACTGATTATCGGACGCCGTACCTTCGGCAAGGGACTGGTGCAGCAACCGATTGACTTCCGCGACGGTTCGTCGATGCGGCTGACCGTGGCACGCTATTACACTCCCTCGGGACGTTGCATCCAGAAACCCTATGTGCGTGGCGAAGGGGCGGAGTATGAATACGACATCGTCAACCGTTTCAATCACGGGGAGTTCTTCTCGGAGGACAGCATCAAGCAGAACACCGAGGAGGTCTACCACACTTTCCTGGGACGCACGGTCTATGGTGGCGGAGGCATCATGCCCGACATCTTTGTGCCGCAAGACACCACAGGATACACCTCTTACTACATGACGTGCGTGAACCGTGGCGTGTACATCGAGTTCGGTTTCCAATACACCGACAAGAACCGTCAGAAGCTGGAAGAGTTCAAGGACCAGGCTTCGCTCGTGGCCTACCTGAAACGTCAGAACCTCGTGGACAAGTTCGCACGCTTCGCCGAGACACGGGGCATCAAGCGCCGCAACCTGATGATACGCAGGTCCTACCCGTTGCTGGAGAAGCTGGTCATCGGCAGTGTGGTCAACTATGCACTCGACTTTGGCGACTACGTGCAATATATCAATGAGAGCGACCCCACGGTGGCAAAGGCCGTCGAAGTGTTGGAGAAGGGGGAATCGTTCCCGAAAGCTCCGCAAACTGAAGAGAAATCCGAATGAATGAAGAGAAGAAAGCCATGCGCAGGCACATTGCGCAGTTGAAACGTTCGATGGCTGTCGCCGATGCCGCGGCAGCCTCCGAACGGCTGTTTGCCATGCTGGAGCAGTCGCCCCGTTTTCGGGAAGCACACACGGTGCTGTGCTACTATTCCATGCCCGATGAAGTCGGGACTCATGACTTTGTGGAACGTTGGCGCACGAAGAAGTGCATCCTGCTTCCGGTGGTGAAGGGAGATGAACTGGAACTTCGCCGATACACGGGACCACAGGACCTGCAGCCGGGCGAACGTTACCACATCGGTGAGCCGACGGGTGAGCTGTTCACCGACTATGCGTCGATTGACCTGACGCTTGTCCCCGGTGTGGCGTTTGATGCCGAAGGCAACCGACTCGGACGGGGCAAGGGATACTATGACCGTCTGCTGCCGAAGCTCAACTCCTATAATATAGGTATAGCCTTCGACCTGCAACTGGTTCCCCGTGTTCCCTGCGAACCGTTTGACCGTCCGCTGGATGCCGTGCTGACGGACAAGGGATGGGCGAAATAGCCCGTTCCCGTTTGGGTAACTTTAGTAGATGACGATATTTGTGATAACCTGGGCCCCCACGTGGTGGTTCAGGTTTTTCAGTATCCGGTCGCGCCCCATCGAGAGCTCCTGGCGGAGGACCGGCGAAGTGATGTGCACGTAGAGCGTCTGGTTCTTGATGTACAGACCGTCGGTGTAGGAAGAGATGCCCGGACCCAGGACCTCCTTCCATGCCTGGATGAGCCGGTACTCGTTGAGCGGAGACTCCAGTCCTTCCCGACGCATGAACTGCCGGATGAGCAGTCCGATTTGTTCCGCATCGTTGCGTTTCATGCCTTGCCGCCCTCCTCGATGCGGTCGCTCACGGCACCCTTGTCGACAGTGAACAGGCGGTAGTTCTGTTCCGTCTTCCGCAATATCTTGTCCAGGTGGTCCCGGTTGGTGTCTGTGATGAAAATCTGTCCGAAGCTGTCGCCTGCCACGAGTTTCACAATCTGTTCCACCCGCGAAGCATCCAGCTTGTCGAAAATGTCGTCCAGCAGCAGGATGGGTTGCGTACGGCTGCCCGTCCGCTTCAGAAAGTTGAACTGTGCCAGCTTCAGGGCGATGAGGTACGTCTTGTTCTGTCCCTGCGACCCCTCGCGCTTGATGGGGAAGTCGCCCAGCTCCATCTCCAGCTCATCCTTGTGGATGCCGTGGAGCGAGTATCCCATGATGCGGTCCTTCGGACGGCTCTCCCGGATGACGTCGATGAGGGCACCCCGTTGGGCATGCGAGCGGTAGGTCAGTCCCACCCGTTCGCGGTCCTGCGAGATGTAGGAGTAGAACGACTGGAAAATGGGGATGAATTCGCGGATGAACTCCTCCCGTTTGCGATAGACCGTCGTGCCCGTCTCCGCCATCATCTCTTCCCACACCGCCATCAGTTCCCCGTCAGGTTCCTCCTCCTGCTTCAGCAGGGTGTTCCGCTGTTGCAACGCCTTGTTGTAGCGCATCAGCGCCTCCAGGTATTCGCGGTCATACTGCGAGATGACCACATCCATGAAGCGGCGCCGTTCCTCACTGCCTCCTGCGATCAGTTCCGCGTCAGCCGGTGACACCATGATGAGCGGGATGAAGCCGATGTGCTCCGCCAGCCGTCCGTATTCCTTCTTGTTGCGTTTGAACTGCTTCTTCTGCCGGCGTTTCAGTCCGCAGTAGATTTCTTCCGGTGTCCCGTCCTCCAGCTCATAGAAGCCCTGGATGACGAAAAACTCCTCGTCGTGCCGGATGTTCTGCGAGTCCACCGGGTTGGAGGCGCTCTTGCAGAAGGACAGGTAATAGACCGCATCGAGCAGGTTCGTCTTTCCCATGCCGTTCTGCCCGATGAAACAGTTGATTTTCGGCGAGAAGTCCAGCTCCACTTCCGCCAGGTTCTTATAGTTGAGTATCGAAATTCGTTTCAGTATCATGCCGCAAAGTTACGTCTTAAATGTCGATTCGGAAAGAGCCGGAACCCTCTTTCTTCGCGGAAAAGGGAGACGGTCCGGCGGCATCCCCTCTTGTCAGAAAGACACGGATTTAAGTTAATTGCTTGACAGAATCGCGGAATATGCCTTTTCCGGCTAACTCACACTTTGGCGGAAATCGGAAAAGTAGGTTTTTTTAAGAATAGATATGCGACGGAATTTGCATAAAGATTCCATTCCGGACTCGAAATGAATAATTATACCCTTCAAACAATATTGTTTGAGCCGTCAAACACTTGTGTTTGCCACATGAAACAATATTGTTTGGCGAGTGAAACAATATTGTTTCGTCCGTCGAGTACAAATGTTTCCGTTACGGAACGTTATAGTTCGCTTACGATAACGCTTGTTATGCTTTGTTTACTTCTGGTTTGAACGGACGGACGTTCTTTTCGGAAGTGTGATTTCGACGGAAGATATGTGTTTCCGCTTTCCATTCTTTTCACCTGACGTTTGATTGGCAGACGGACGGAAGGTGCTTCGTCCGTATTCGTGACACGGTGAATTTTGCAAACCGCCTGAAACGGCAAAAAAATCCACCGACTCCTGTCCCGGCTGCGAAAACGGGCTTTGTGGAGCGATTCGTTTGACAAAGTGACAAGCTGACGATTTGTCAAATCGTCCGTTCGTCCCCCGGTTCACCCCTCAACGGATTACTAATCCTAAAAAAGATGCGTTGAAATTTTCTTTATATACGGAAATAAACTACTTTTGCCCTCCGAAAATACGGTAAATAAGTAAATATTAAAAGTTTCTATAAATATGGCAGAACAAAAACACACTCCCAATGCAATGGATGTGGAAGAGGCACTGAGCTCTTCGGAAGCATACATTATTAAGAATAAGAAGACAATCATCGGCATCGTTGTCGCAGTGGTAGTCATCGTAGGTGGCTGGTTGCTTTACAACCACTTCGTTGCCATGCCGAAAGAGCAGAAAGCTTCGACCATGCTGGCGAAAGGACAGGAATATTTCGCAATGAGCCAGTATGAGCTGGCACTCAATGGCGATTCGCTGAGCTACAAGGGCTTTGCAAAGATTGCTGAAGAGGAGAGTGGAACGGCTGCCGGAAACCTCGCCAACGCATACGCAGGTCTCTGCCTGGCTCAGACCGGGAAATACGAAGAGGCTATCCCTTACCTGGAGAAGTTCAGTGGAGACGACCAGATGGTGGCTCCTGCCGTGAAGGGTGCGTTGGGCAACTGCTATGCCAACAAGGGTGACCTGGAGAAAGCCGTCGCCCTCCTGGTCGATGCTGCCAACAGCAGCGACAGCCAGTCGCTGAGTCCCATCTTCCTGCTTCAGGCAGGTGAGCTGTATGAGAAGCTGGGCAAGAACGACGAGGCCTTGAAGCTCTACCAGACCATCAAGGAGAAATATTTCAACTCATACAACGGAGCGAATATCGACAAGTACATCGAGCGCGTTTCGAAATAATCCGGGGCAGGTCCTCCGGGAAGTCCGGAACACGTTTCGTCACGGACGCGGCAAATAACCTTTTACATACACAAAACTTGTTGAACGACGGATGATGCGGATAAGGACGGGAACGGACCGTCAGTCTATCCGTGTCATCCGTTTTCCTTGTTTGGCGGACGCCCCGTCCGTCTGTCAGCTGAATACCTTCATAAACCAACAAAAACCAAATAGAGACTATGGCAACAAAGTATCACAACCTTTCAGAGTATAATGTAGACACGGTGCCCGATGCGGGTGCCATGCGTTTTGGCATTGTCGTTTCCGAATGGAATGACAACATCACCGGTGCGCTGCTGGACGGTGCGCTGAAGACGTTGAAGAAGCATGGTGCGAAAGACGAGAACATCTGCGTCATGACTGTTCCCGGCAGTTTTGAGCTGACGTTCGGTTCGGCACAGATGATCAAGAGCGGCAAGGTGGATGCCGTTATTGCCCTGGGCTGTGTGGTCCGCGGTGACACCCCTCACTTTGATTACGTTTGTGCCGGAGCCACGCAAGGCATTACCCAACTCAACGCAACCGGCAATGTACCTGTGATTTACGGCCTGATAACCACCAACAACATGGAGCAGGCAGAAGACCGTTCCGGCGGCAAACTGGGCAATAAAGGCGACGAATGTGCAATTACTGCAATAAAAATGGTCGATTTTGTTTGCAGATTAAAAAAATAGTCGTACCTTTGCATCGCAATTGAGAGATAAAGCCTCTCAGTGATGCAAAACGGGCAAATACCAGAGTGGCCAAATGGGGCAGACTGTAAATCTGCTGGCTTACGCCTTCGGTGGTTCGAATCCATCTTTGCCCACTGAATTTGCGGAAGTAGCTCAGTCGATAGAGCATTAGCCTTCCAAGCTGAGGGTCGCGGGTTTGAGTCCCGTCTTCCGCTCTTACGAAGAGGAATTCCATTTTTGGAGTTCCTCTTTTTGTTGTTATGTGGGAATAAAATATTATTTTTCTTGCAGAGGGGGTTGCATCATCAATGATTTTCTATCTTTGTACAGCAAATGACATTTAAATTGAATATGAGTAACAATATATACACCATAGCAAAACCTTTTGTAAAGTGGGTAGGTGGAAAGACACAGCTTTTAGAGGATATAAAGAATTCTTTGCCAGTAGGTTTTTCACGACAGAAAGATATTGTTTATGTAGAACCTTTTGTGGGAGGTGGTGCTGTATTATTTTGGATCTTGCAACAGTTTCCCAATATCGAAAGAGCTATAATTAATGATATAAATCCACATTTGATAACTACATATCAAATTGTAAAGGAGCAGCCAGATAAACTCATAGAACTATTGCAATCTCTTCAAAGTGAATATATCTCTTTAAATGAGGAGGAACGGAAAATCTATTATTTGAATAAGCGTGATATATATAACACTTTTTCTTCATCAAATGTAGAGATCGCAGCATTATTCATATTCTTAAATAGAACTTGTTTTAATGGCTTGTATAGAGTAAACTCTAAAGGGAAATTCAATGTTCCTCACGGGAGGTATACAAATCCTAAAATCTGTGATGAAGAAACGATTTTGGCTGATTCCCGAATTTTGCAGAAGGTTGAAATATTATGTGGTGACTTTGCAGAAACAATAGCTTATGCTACACCAAATACATTGTTCTATTTTGATCCTCCATATAAGCCTTTAAGCAAAACATCTTCTTTCAACTCGTATGCGAAAGAGGACTTCGATGACAGCGAACAAATAAGACTACGTGATTTTTGCCACCAAGTATCAGCTCATAAGGCTAATTTCATTTTAAGCAATTCGGATGTAAAAGGTAAAGATGAAAATGATAATTTCTTTGATGAAATATATCATGCTTATAACATTCGTCGGGTAATGGCGACACGAATGGTCAATGCTAATCCGGATAAAAGAGGTAAATTGTCGGAATTGCTTATCAGAAATTATACCGAAACTATTCAGCCGCAAAATACAATGTTGTCCTAAAAAATAAATATATTAAAAATATACATTATGGCATCAGATAAATCTTGGAAGAAAATATACGATGATACGAAAATGGGAGAACACGATTTTTCCAAAGAAGCGTTTATTCTTTCAGCAAAACAAATAAAAGAGTCTTGTCAAGATTTTAAAAGAACAGCAGAAAAAGAGGTACGAATATTATGCAAGCAAGACAGTCGGGAAGATAGACCTCTAGTTTTTCAAGAAAACAACCTGTTTATTCTACCAAAACATAATGGAGAATATTACATTATTCAAGGGGAAGGGTATATGGATATTCCTGATATTACAACTCCAATTAGAGAATACAAAAGACATTTGGACTTTGAACTCAAAAGTTCACAAGTCGGTGATTCTGAAATGCAACATTTGGATTTTGCTTATGCAAACTCTTTAGTTAGGACTTTCATGGGAGATCCTTCATTAGTACTAACTATACGAGGGCGGAAATATACTCCTCAATTTTCGTTTGTTACCAATGGCATTTCACTTACTGTTAATAGTGTCCAAACAGAAGTAGATGCAGGATATGAAGGCATAAACTCAATAGTATTGATAGAGGCAAAAAACTCCAATACGGCTAATACAATCATTCGGCAACTGTATTATCCATTTAGACAATGGAAAGAAAATACTGGAAAAACCGTTTATCCTATGTTTTTCGAAAAAAGAAATATTGATGGTGAAAATATTTATTATATGTGGCAATATGAATTTGTAGATCCTAATGATTATAATAGCATCCGTTTAGTAAAAGCTGATAGATTTCGCATTATCAAATAATGATTACTCCTTTCTTCCGTTCTTCCGACCATGCTTTCACCCTTCTTCACGGCGACTGTATCGAACTGTTGAAACAATTTGATTTCAAGTTCGACATGATATTTGCCGACCCTCCTTATTTCCTGAGCAATGGAGGAATAAGCGTGCAAAGTGGAAAAGTCGTGTGCGTGGATAAGGGAGAATGGGACAAAGGGGGGACTCCGGAATACATGGATTCCTTCAATAGGGCATGGATAAGTGAATGCCGTGAAAAACTGAAAGACAATGGGACAATATGGGTGAGCGGAACTTATCATAACATCTTTTCTATTGCCCATATTTTAACGGAGTTCGGTTTTAAGATTCTGAATGTCGTAACATGGGCTAAGACCAATCCGCCACCTAACATTACCTGTCGGTATTTAACGCATTCCACGGAGTTCATCATTTGGGCACGAAAGTTGCCTAAAGTTCCTCATTGTTATAATTATGAGGTGATGAAGTTGGTCAATGGTGGTAAACAGATGACAGACGTGTGGCAACTTCCGGCTATCGCCCGTTGGGAGAAGGCGTGCGGGAAACATCCTACGCAGAAACCATTGTCTGTGTTGTCACGCATTGTCTTGGCATCAACCCGCAGCGGTGCGTGGATTCTTGACCCGTTTACCGGAAGCAGTACTACGGGAATTGCTGCCAATTTGCTTGGCAGGCGTTTTTTGGGGATTGACAAAGAGGAGGAATATCTCATACTGAGTCGGAACCGTAAGAAGGAGATTGAAACCGGAGACAGCTTTGCCCTGTTTCGCAAAAAGATTAAAGACATTGCTCTTTTGGAGGAAAAGACCTTGTTATCCGTTCAAGAGGATGGTATTCCCCATTATGATTTGCCCTTCTGACGCCTTCCCGTTGTTCTTACGTTCCCTGACTGAATCTCCTTCCGTTCTACCACGGAACGGATAATTTGATAAACTCCGAACCGCTTTTATATTTACTTTGTCAACTGTCTGAATTTTAGAGTAATTCTGTTTGTATAAACAGGAGAATTGAGTAAAATCCGTAATAGAATTGAGTAAAATTCTCATCACAATTGAGTAAAATCTTCATTAGAATTGAGCATGGACTATATTCGTAAACAATATCAGGGCTGTGCTGACGGTATCGATGATTTCCCCTCCTGACATCTTCCCGTTGTTCGAATCCCCTTCCGTCTTACTACGGAACGGATAATTTGATAAAATCCAAACCACTTTTATATCCATTTATAATTTATTCGCTATATTTGCCCTACAGAGGAGAACCCGTCAACCTTCGCTTGCGAAAGTTGGCTCATGTTACTTATAAACTAGGAAGAATATGGCAGACTTGACAATTCTAATTGCAGTAATCGCGCTTTCGGTATGGCCGATCGTGTGCTTCTTCTATTTCAGAAGAAAGCACAAGGAGATTGCCGACCGGCTGGCTGAAAGAGACTTGGACGACATCAGTACGCAGGACCTTGTGGTAACCGTCCTCCAGGCCATTGGCTGCCAACCGCAACTGAACGAGGAAAAACATATCTGTTTCAAATACCAGGGGGATGACTTCTACATCGCTACGCAGGAAGACAGCCGCTTCATCGTCATCTGGAATCCCTGGTGGGGAACCAGTGAACTGACCAACAAGGCATTGCCCTACCTGAAGGAAATTGTCAACCTGGTCAATGTGGACTCCATCGTGACAACCGTCTATACGACCGACGAGGAACAGAAGAATCTGGGATTCCACTCCAAGTGCCACATCCTCTTCACGCCGAAAGAAGCCCCGCTCGACGAATACCTGAAAGCGGTGCTCGACCAGTTCTTTGCCACGCATGATGTCATTAAGGACAATTTCAAGCAGCTCAATGCTGCCCCGACAGAGACTGAGAAGGAGAAACGGGTGCGCGTGAAAGGTTTTGCTTCCTACAAGGACAGCGGAAGCACCGTGCCACTCGACAATGTGGAGGCATAATGCCTCGTTGTGATGTCAAACACCCTGACGCAAGAAAGAGAGACTTGCGCCTTTTTTGCTGTTTGTGATGGAAGAAAAAACTGAATTCGACGATATATTCCGCTTATACTATACCCGGCTTTTTATCTATGCTTTCCAGATGATCGGTACCAAGGAGGAGTGCCGGGACATTGTCAACAGTGCGTATGAACATGTCTGGATGAACTTTCAGCTGATGGACCGTTCGACGGTGCGCTCCTTCCTGTATTCGTTCGTGAGGAGCCGTTGCCTGGATTACCTGCGCCACCTCGATGTGCACAACCAGTATGTGGAGTATTGCAAGTCGTGCGACGAAGGTTATGAGCCGGAACCGGCACTCATGGATATGGACTATCGGATTGTGATTATCCGGGAACTGATGTCAAACCTCAAGCCTTCGACCCGTCAGATTCTGGAAGCCTGCTACATTGACAAAAAGAAATACAGGGAGGTGGCGGAAGAGATGAACATGAGCACCAGTGCCGTGAAGAAGAATCTGACGAAGGCACTGAACTTACTTCGTGAAAAAATTGCAAAAAAACAATAAAGCCGTACCCGATTGACCGGGCTGATACGTTATATATATAGGATATTCCCTGAAACCTTGTCAACTGTTATTGTATGGATACGAAAGATAGACCTGTCACAGATGAAGAACTGTTGGACCTCCTGGAGGGGATGTCCGAGCGGGACGGAGAGCTGTGGCAGCAAGTGAAAGAGAAAGGATTGACCGACGACTGTCTCCACCTGAGACTGCTCGCCGCTGCTTCACGCATCGGGCAGGAAGAGCCGGATGTGGAGGCACTGTTGGCTGCTTTCCATGCCGGGCAGTCCCGCAAGCGGCGTCTGCGTCTGAGACGCTGGGGACTGTCCCTGGTCGGAGTGGCGGCGGCTGTGCTGCTTCTGTTCCTGTGGATGTTGCCCGGCGGAAACGGGGCAGGGACCGGCAAGGAACCGTTGCTGGTGTTTGCCTCCGACTCGGCAGCCTTGCGCAGTCCGGTGTTGCAGACAGAGAAGGCGCCGGGTGTACAGGCTTCGGCGGATGACGGGGCAGACCGTCCGGCAGTGTGGGTCGCCAAGGGACCTCATGAGCTGGATTATCACACTCCCGCCAACCTGTCAGCCTATGCCAAGGACCTGCCCGAACGCCACAGCCTGACTGTCCCTCGTGGTCAGACCTTCAAGCTCATCTTGTCCGACGGGACGGAAGTCTATCTGAATGCCGACAGCCGCCTGGTGTATCCCAGCCGGTTCACGGGGAAGGAGCGGAGTGTATTCCTGGACGGGGAAGCCTACTTCCGTGTGGCAAAAGATGCCGGACACCCCTTCATCGTGCGTACGCAGACCTTGCAGACCCGGGTGCTGGGGACGGAGTTCAATGTCTCCGGTTATGAAGGTTCTGACACGGAAGTGACGCTGGTGGAAGGCAGTGTGGAGGTGAGTGACGCCGACCGTCAACGGACGGTACGCATCAAGCCCGGCGAACAGGCGAGCCTGCAGACTGACGGCGGCTTTGCCGTGCAGAAGGTCGATGTGTCACAATACATACACTGGCGGGAAGGTTATTTCTATTACGACAATGTCACCCTGCTGGACATTATGAAGGAGTTGGGACGCTGGTACAACGTGTCCGTGGTCTTCTGCAATGCCGAAGCCATGGAGAGCCGCCTGCACTTTGTGGCAGACCGCCGGCAGGATTTGCAGCATGCCCTCACGCTGCTCAACCGCATGAACAAGTTCACCATCACTCAGAAGGCGGACGGACGCGTGTACGTGGAGTAGGGGGTATGCGATGGATGCTGAACTTAACTTAGTTAGATAGAAGAATATGTTATTGACGACAACGCCTTCGGTAGAGGGCAAACACATCACGGCTTACTATGGCGTGGTGTCGGGAGAGACAATCATCGGTGCCAATTTCCTTCGCGACTTCATGGCGAGTGTCCGCGATTTCCTTGGCGGACGTTCCAAAGCGTATGAAGAAGTGCTTCGCGAAGCCAAACAGACCGCCCTGCGGGAGATGGAGGAGGAAGCCCAGCGTCTGGGTGCCAACGCCGTCGTTGGCATTGACATCGATTACGAGACGGTGGGACAGTCCGGCAGCATGCTGATGGTGACTTGCAGCGGCACGGCTGTCCGTCTGGAAGACTGAACGAACAGAGTATCCGGTGGACGGACCGGTCGGGGAAATGCAGGCTTCGTGTGCGAAGTCTTCTCCCCGGCAGGTTCGTCCACCGGCTTTTTTTTTCCTTTGATGAGTACGAAATCTTAAAGAAATGTTTGCGTAGGTTAATAAAAGTGCTAGATTTGCGAAGTGAGAGTTAATTAATAGTAATAATTTAAAACAAAAGAGCCATGAGAAGAATGAGACAGTTTGACGATTTGTCAGCCAATGCCTTGTTTTTGTCCTAGGGGGGGGGTAAATCCCCGTGACGGAATGTCACCGAAACTACCACTGGTGAGTGGTTTCCTTTTGGGAGAAGTTGAGAGAGGCAGTTGTGTGGATGAGAGAAAAGAGAAGAGAGAAGTTTCCGCAACTTTGAGAGAAAGAGTTTCAACCGTGTGTGTGGATAAGGAGAAGAGAAAAGACGCATCAGAGCGCGTGACCCTTCACTTGTCAGAACCCCAAAATCTTTTTGCTTCGTCCTCCTGTGGGACGGGTACCCGGGTCGGCTGACCCCTTGTGTACCCATGCTGTGTGTGCATCTCCGTTGCCGCAAGGTGGCGGGGAAGGGAATGACTTTTTCCATTCCCGTGCAGATAAATCTATTCAATCGGAAGGTGTGTTGGATGTGTATACACCTGATAACCTTAACAACAAGAACTTTATGAAACGAATCTTAGCACTGTTCTGTGCGTATTTATTGATCGGTGTTCACCTGGCAATTGCCCAAACCTTGCAGGTGACAGGTACGGTGATATCCGGCGAAGACGGTCAGCCTATTATCGGTGCCTCGGTTGTGGTCGAGGGAACGAAGACGGGCGTAACAACGAATGTGGAAGGTAAGTTTACCTTGCGTGTCGACAAGAATGCGAAACTGAAAATCAGCTACATCGGCATGCAGACCCAAGTGCTGAAAGCGCAAGCAACCATGAAGATTACCCTCTATCCCGATGCCATGCTGATTGATGAGGTGGTGGTGACGGGTATGCAGAAAATGGATAAGCGTATGTTTACCGGTGCCACGGCAAAGGTGGATGCCGACAAGGTGAAACTCGACGGTATGGCGGACATCAGCCGCTCGCTGGAAGGACGCATTGCCGGTGTGTCGGTGCAGAATGTGTCGGGAACCTTCGGTACGGCTCCGAAAATCCGTGTCCGGGGTGCTACCTCCATCTATGGCAGCTCCAAGCCTCTGTGGGTGGTCGACGGTGTCATCATTGAAGATGCGGTCGATGTGGGTGCCGACGACCTTTCGTCGGGTGATGCCGAGACGCTGATCAGCTCTGCCATTGCGGGACTGAATGCCGACGACATCGAGAGCTTCCAGATCCTGAAGGACGGTTCCGCCACCTCCATCTACGGCGCACGCGCCATGGCGGGTGTGATTGTCGTCACCACGAAGAAGGGACGTGCCGGACACAGCAGCATCAACTACACCGGTGAATTCACCATGCGCATGAAGCCCAGCTACAACGAGTTCAACATCATGAATTCACAGGACCAGATGGGCGTGTATGACGAAATGGAGAAGAAGGGCTGGCTCAATGCCGCCGACCTCCACCGCGCCTCTGACAGCGGTGTCTATGGCTACATGTACAAGCTCATGAATACGTATGACCCGGTTACCGGACAGTATGCCCTGCCCAATACGCCCGATGCCATCAACGCCTACAAGAAGGCCGCCGAGATGCGCAACACGGACTGGTTTGACCTGCTGTTCTCCAACGCTGTTTCACAGAACCACTCCGTGAGCATCTCCACGGGTACGGAGAAGGCATCGTTCTATGCCTCCCTGAGTGCGTTGACAGTCC
>ERZ773148.1201-NODE-1201-length-21808-cov-4.748908_pt1 | contig 21808 bp, 17 predicted proteins | sample MGYA00580846_ERZ773148 | MGnify/ENA primary metagenome ERZ773148 (study PRJEB29015, sample SAMEA2737879) | human gut metagenome | biome: human gut; feature: human-associated habitat; material: faeces | place: China | collected 2012 ... | reverse complement strand
GGAGCGATCTCTTTTTCGTTATACGCAACAGGAAAGTACTCATCGTCACTCGTATAAAGACGGATTGGGACTTTTCGTATCTCGATGTCGAAATACTCATCAATTGAGGCTTCAAATATGTTGCTTGGAACCTTTGACTGAAGAAGAATTCGTTTAATGAGCTGGCTCGGTTTCCTGCCGATTATCGTGGGAATCTCAACATCCTCCGGCCAATACTGTGCGCCACGCTGTAACTCGGTATAAATGCCCATGTCCTTGTAGAACGGGAACATTTGAAGGGCATCAGGGTACGGGTAGGAGAAAGTCAAGTGTTCGTAGAGATATTGTCTGCCACTAAAGAAACGGTAAGAAGTATTGTTTGCCAGAGATAGTCGTCCAAGATTGGTAAGCTCAACAAAGTCTTCGTTAACACGAATAAGGTGATTCTTCTCTACAATAGCGAGAATATCCTCGTATAATTTTACTTCAGACTTGTCATAATAAGCCTCCGGTTGGTTGTCTGCCATACTGAAACCAAGCATAATGCCGAGACTTCTTTTGTCATAAGCACCATCCTCGGTTGTGGCTAATAAAGAACAGATGACAAAATCAAGGTCAGACAGGGGTTCCTCCGTGTAATACTGAACTTTTTTGCGAAGACAAATTGATATGGAATGAAAATGGAGGAATCACTATGGGTAAAATTGAATTTGCCAATTGCCAGGATGTAAGAAATCAGAAAAAGATACAGGAATTAGATTGTCCACGCTGTCATGAACCGGGAGGCATTGAAGCCTTTGTGAAAGACGGGATACTTGCAGAGGATGGAGTATGTGATAACTGCGGATATATTCTTCCAGAAGGAACAGAACTGGAGGAAGTGGAGTAAGAAGCATTTAAGGAGATATTTGATGTAATGGCAAAATAGACATATATGGTGGATATGGTTTGCTCAAACTTTGACAATGTGATCGTAATTTATAATGGAGCAAATCAGTTTGAACTTGGTTTCGTAGATGAATATCCTCAGATTAAATCTGTTGTATGGTGCCCAGGAACGGGAAATGTGGGATTTAATGCACTCGGTAAAGTATTTTCAGGTGAAGTCAATCCTTCCGGAAAAACACCGGATACATTCATTTATGATATGACGACTGCACCGTGGTGGAATAATGCAGAAAAAACGGAGTATACAAATCTGGCAGATATGGCCGTTGAAGGAATGAACGCAGGAACCGCTCAGGTGTATGCTCCGGCATTTACAAATTATGTGGAAGGCATTTATGTAGGATACAAGTATTATGAAACAGCTGCACAGGAAGGTTCGATTGATTACGATAAGACTGTACAGTATCCATTTGGATATGGGTTGAGTTATACGGAATTTGAACAGAAAATGGGTGAACTGGAGGAGAAAGACGGACAGATTTCTGTAGATGTAGAAGTAACCAACACCGGAGATGTTGCCGGAAAAGATGTAGTAGAAGTGTATTATAAACCGCCATATACAAATGGCGGAATCGAGAAATCTTCTGCAAATCTGATCGAGTTTTCAAAAACAGATCTGCTTCAGCCGGGAGAAACTCAGACTGTTACAGTTACATTCAGTATAGAAGATATGGCTTCTTATGATGAGAATAATGCAAAAGCATATGTTCTTGAAAAAGGGGATTATGTGATTTCAATCAACAGCGATTCACACACTGTGCTGGATCAGAAAACTTATACTGCAGGTGATGATGTAGTATATAAGGGAGAAAATAAAAGAGCATCAGATGATATTGCAGCATCAAATGTATTTGAAAATGCAAAAGGCGATGTGACATATCTTTCACGAGCAGATCATTTTGCAAATTATGAAGAGGCTACAAAAGCGCCGGCATCTGCAGAACTGGGTGAGCCATATATTTCTGAATATCATCTGAACAGCAACTTTGATAAGACTACATCAGGTGATGCTTCTGCAGAACACCATTGGAGAGCATCTTCTGGAAGTAGACAAGGCAGCCAGGGAACGGGAAGAAGTGATTCTGAAACAGTTGGAAGAAAAAGAACCACTGCCGGATAAGGAGAAAGATCAGATGGCATGGGTAAGAGCTGCCAATCAGCACAGAGCGATTGCAGAAGAGATTATCCTGAAAGAATTGATTTATGTATAAGGATTGCCAGTAACTAATCTGGCAGGTAACTGATAAAAATAGAATATTGTGAGCGAAGTAAGGCGTGAGTCATAAGATATGGCTTGCGTCTTTTTCTTTTGAACTGGAAAGGAGGATGGGAGCATGGCACAGATTTTTCGTGTAGAGAGAACTAAGAATTTTACGGTAATGAGTAATCATCATTTCAAGAATAAGAATCTGACATTGAAAGCGAAAGGTCTATTATCGCTGATGTTAAGTTTGCCAGATGACTGGAATTACAATATGCAAGTACTGGCAACATTGAGCAGAGGACTATTATGTGCTGACACTGGCGGCTATCGCAAGGGAACTGGATGGGAAATGTATGAACCGGGCAACGGTACATATCGCTGCCGGACTTCCCCTTACCTGGGTAGCTACACAGAAAGAAGACTTTCAGAAATATCTTCTCCAGAATGAATGTGTAGATTTTACATTCCGTAATAAAGAGTATCATGTGGAGTTTGCAGGTGCTGATATTTACCCACAGGGATTTGCAGCAGCCTTTTACCGCTTACAGGATTTCAAAGGAATCAACATGCTTGTGGATATTGGAAACGGAACTATGAACATCATGTATATCAACAATTCCCGTCCATTAGAGAAGAAATGCTTTACAGAGAAATATGGAACACATCAGTGTGTGCTTGCTGTAAGGGAATCCCTGCTGAAAGAACTGGGAACAGTAGTGGACGATCTAGTGATTGAGCAGGTGATCCGTATCGGTACAGCAGATATTGGTGAGAAATATCTGACAGTGATTCGTAAAACTGCCGGAGATTATACGAAAGAAATCTTTCATAAGCTGAGGGAACGGGAATACAATCCAGAACTGATGCGTCTGTATGTAGTGGGCGGTGGCGGTTGTATGATACAGAACTTCGGAGAATATGACAAGAACCGAGTGACGATTGTACGGGACATCTGTGCCACAGCGAAAGGTTATGAAGCAATGACCGTAAGGAAGATCCAGAGAAACGGAGGGATGCTTGGATGAGAAAAGAACGGAAAATCATCAATACCAATATCCGTTTGAACCTTTGTGATGAACAGGACAGGCAGGCATGGGAATATTTGCAGACGATGGACAGGGAAAAATATAAATCGTACACCAGAGCAGTTGTAGTTGCTTTAAACGATTATTTTTCCAGAGAGTACAGGAATGAAGCAGATCCGTATCTGGAAACCAGAGAAAAGGAAGATGCTTTTCAGGAAAGGGTGGAAACAGCTATCCGGGATGGAGTAAAAGAATCCGTTCCGATGGCTATGGCGAAGAACCTGAGAAATATTCATCTGGGTGCTACAATTGTGGGAATTTATCGCCAGGATGTTTATGAGATTCCACCGGATGCCATTCGTGAGTTGATTATAAATGCTATGGTACATCGTAGTTATCTGGATCATGGTACGATACAGGTAGCGGTATATGACAACCGATTGGAAATTACTTCTCCAGGAAAGCTGCCAATGGGACAAACGATGGAGCGTATGAAAGAAGGCTATTCCAAAATCAGAAATGAAGCCCTTGCGGTTTGGCGTCTGACAGTGAGTCGATGCTTTGATTCGAGAACATCATTGTGCCGAGCAGTTCCGGGTCTTTGTGCAGATCCATACGTGGGGAAAGCTCGTCGTCGATAGCCAGTTTGAAGGTATCGAACATGATATCTTTGATCTCTTTGGTGATGGCATCCAGATCAGCCTGAGATGCAACACCAGCGTCGATCAACTCTTTACCGAAGGCAACGATGCAATCCTGTGCCTCCCATGCTTCGATCTCCTCTTTGGTGCGGTATGACGAAGCGTCCGAGGGCGAGTGACCGCTGTAACGATAGGTCAGAACATCGATCAGAACAGGACCGCTCTTCTCCTCTTCAAGAATCTTCTTTTTGCGACGGTATGCGTCGATTACAGCCAGCGGGTTGTAACCGTCCACACGTTCTGCATGCATCTGTTCGGGGTTGACGCCGGCGCCGATACGGGCTGCAAAATCGAAGCCCATCGTCTCACCGCGGGTCTGACCACCCATACCGTACTGGTTGTCCATGATGTTGATGATGACAGGCAGACCGCCCTTCATGTCACCTTCCCAGAGTTGTTTGAACTGATCCATGGCAGCGAAGGTCATACCTTCCCATACCGGACCGCGGGCCATTGAAGCGTCACCGAGGTTGGCAACAACGATACCCGGTTTGCGGTTTACTTTTTTGTAAAGAGCAGCACCGACTGCGATACTACCGCTACCACCTACGATCGCGTTATTCGGGTAGATACCGAACGGAGTGAAGAAGGTGTGCATACTGCCCCCCAGACCTTTGTTAAATCCGGTGGTGCGGGCAAAGATTTCAGCTAATGCTCCGTAAAGCAGGAAGCGGATACCCAGGTCTTTTACAGAACCGCCTTTGAAAGCTTTCTTGGCAACATTGACGGTAGCACCATCCCAAAATTCGTTCATGATCTTCTCGAGAGTCTGGTCGTCGAGCAGCTCGATAGCGCGCAGTCCTTTGGCGAGAATTTCGCCGTGACTACGGTGAGATCCGAAGATAAAGTCGTCGATGTTCAACATGTAGGCCATGCCGACAGCAGCGGCCTCCTGACCGGCAGACAAGTGGGCCGGACCGGGGTTGTTGTATTCAACGCCATTATAGCCACCGGTGGTTTTTACCAACTGCAGCATCGTTTCGAATTCGCGGATCACGACCATGTCGCGATAGATGCGTTTCAGATCCTCTTTGGTGAAGTTTTTGCTTTTCAGCTCATCCTTCACACTCTTTTTATACTGATTGACAGGGATCGGCGTGAAGGTGATTTCACCTGCTTTACGCATCTCCTTGGGATCGATGTATTGTGATTTAGGCATGATTAGTTGTTTTTATGTTTTGATTAGTTTTAGATTGTCTGTAGAAGTTTTGAATTCTTATTCACCGAATGCAAATACGGTCTCTTTGAAGATCTCGGAAACAGTCGGATGGGGGAATACAACCTCTTGAAGCTCTTTGAGTGTCATCTCCTGTTCGATGGCCATGCAAGCGCCATAGATCATTTCACTGCAAGGGTTACCCAGCATGTGTACACCCAGAACCTCACCATATTTCTCTCCGACGATTACTTTGCACAGGCCGTTACCGCCCTCATTTTCGGCAACGAAACGTCCGGCGTATGCCATCGGCAGTTTCGCAATGCGGTAAGCGATACCCTCTTTCTTGGCGGCCTCTTCGGTCAGACCGACTCCTGCTACCTCAGGGTTGGTGTAAACGACACCGGGAATGGCGTTGTAACGCATAACGTCCGGACGTCCGGTCAGGTTGTTGATAACCACTTCACCTTCACGACTGGCGGTATGAGCCAGCATGGAGAAACCGGTAATGTCACCCGCCGCAAATACGTTGGGAACGTTAGTGCGCATTTTGTTGTCCACTTTGACTGCTCCGCGGTTCAGTTCTACACCGAGATTCTCCAATCCCAATCCCGCTGTAACGGCACGACGTCCAACGCTGACCAGAATTTTATCACCCTGAGCAGATGCGGTGTTGCCTTGCAGATCAACGAAGATGACTTCGTTGCCTTTGATTTTGGTTACACGGCAAGAAAGGTTGAATTTGATGCCTTTTTTCGCATAGATGTCACGCAACATGGCGCTGATCTCTCCATCCAATCCGCCTAAGATTTCGGGCAGCATCTCTACCACCGTAACTTCGGTGCCGAGGCTGTTGAAGAAGCTGGCGAACTCCATACCGATTACACCACCACCGATGATGACCAATTTCTTGGGCTGCTCTTTCATGGCAAGAATTTCGCGGTTGGTCAGGATGATATCGCCGGCCTCTTTGAGACCAGGAATGGGCGGTACAAATGCTTCAGAACCGGTGCAGAGCAACAGGTTGACTGCGTAGTAGGTTTCGCCGTTGCATTCGATCTCAATACCATTTTGAGAACGACCTTTAATTTTGGCTTCACCTTTGACCACAGTGACTTTGTTTGTATTCATTTTGGCTCCGACACCACCAACCAATTTGCGGACTACTTTGTTCTTGCGGTCGATGATTTTGCCATAGTCATATGAAGCATTGGTCGTATAGACGCCGTATTTGTCACCATGTTTGGCGTAGTCATAAATCTTTGCGCTGTAGAGCAGTGTTTTGGTGGGGATGCAACCCTCATTGAGGCAGACACCGCCCAATTCGCGTTTTTCGAACAGTACGACGTTCAGCCCTTTTGCTCCGGCACGTTCTGCAGCCACATAGCCACCAGGACCACCGCCGATAATTGCCAAATCTATCATTTGTTTTGAATTTGAATTGATATTCAGTGTTTATGTTGCAGGATGCATGGGAACGATGCGCAATATCTGGATCGTCCCATCACCATACGATCCGTTACAAGTCGAAGTCGAGAGCTTCGATTTCGTTGGCGATCTCTTTTACAAATCGGGTAGCCTCGCCGCCATCCAAAGCACGGTGATCGTAGGTGAGGCTCAATCCGATATGCGGTACAAATGCGTAAACGCCGCCGCCAATATCTTTTGGACGAGGAACGATTGTGTTGACACCCAAGATCGCTACCTGAGGCAGATTGATCACCGGGGTAAAGATCTCTACGCCGTAGTTGCCCAGGTTTGATACGGTGAATGATGCAGCTTCCGAAGAGAGCAGATCAGGATCGATCGAGCCTTTCTTGCAGGCGTTGGCCACCTCTTTGAGTTGATTAGCCAATCCCTGAATAGAGAGATCGTCTGCATTTTTGACTACCGGTACCATCAGGCCACGTTCGGTATCCACGGCCAAACCGAGGTGTACTTTCGAGAAGAGACGTACACTGTCACCAAGGAAATGCGAGTTGACCTGCGGGAATTTTTTGAGGGCGCGGATCACAGCCATGCAGACCATGTCGTTGAGTGTGATGTTGGTAGGATAACCATTATCAACCGCCTTTTTAACTTTCTTACGCAGTGCCAAAATGCCGCGAGCGTCGGCGCTGAGGTGGTGGGTCAATTGTGCTGAGTTCTGCAGCGATGCGTACATGGCTTTTGCAATCAGCTTACGCATGTTGCTCAGTGGCTTGATCTCGCTGTCTGAAGCGTAAACGCTGTTCTTGAGTGCGCCCATATCTGCACCTTTGACCATACCTGCCAGCCCACTGCCGGTTTCAGGCGCAACGGCTCCAGTCTCTTTTGCGATGGCTTTGGCCAATGGAGTGAGTTTCGGAGTGGCTTCGATAGCTGCGCGTACATCACGCTCAATTACGCGGCCGTGAGGTCCAGATCCCTGCAATGCTGATGCGTTGATCGCCTCTTTAGCTGCCAATACACGTGCACGAGGAGATACTGGAGAACTTCCTTCAGAGGTGGCAGGTTTTGCAGCGGGTGCAGCTGTTTCAGCAACGGCTGCGGTGGAGGTAGCAGCTGGAGCGGCAGCAGGTGCGTCCTCAGGAGTAGCAGTTGCAGATGCTCCGTTTTCAGCTCCCGGGCGGAACTCTTCGGTGCTTTCACCTTCGTTACCGATGACCATCACATTGGTCAGTACGGGAATCTCGTCGCCGTCATCGAAAAAAACGTCCAGCACAGTACCGGCTACTTTAGCCTCCTCTTCGAACGAAGCCTTATCGGTCTCATACGAGAAGAGAATATCGCCTACAGCGACTGTGTCGCCTTTTTTCTTTTTCATTTCGGTTAGGATGCAACTCTCTACCGACTGCCCCTGTTTGGGCATGATGATTACTGTTGCCATATAGTTTTAAGTTATGTGTGTTTTAGTTTAGTTTGGTTAGCTCCTATTTCAGCTCTTTGCAAAGTTACAACAATAACTTATATTTACAAGTAAATTTTTATTAATTTTCTAATTGCTGATAATTAGATTGTTGTGAAAATATCTTGTTGTTACAAGTTGATGACATGTATATACAAATTTGTTCTCGAAAAATTTGGAGGCTCCGATTTCTTTCTCTATATTTGACTTCAGAGAAGGGGGTGATTGATGCCCAATTGTCTGCTTGAATCTCTCATTCCAATGAAGTTATGGTAGAACTGCCCCGATATAAACAAGTTTACGAAACCTTGCGCCGACATATTGCCGACGGAGTCTATTCTGCTGGTGATTTATTGCCCTCGGAGCATGAGTTGAGTATTGTGCACCATGTGGCTCGACCCACCGTGCGGAGAGCCTTGGACCAATTGGTAGCCGATGGCTTTATTCTGAAACATCAGGGCAAAGGAAGTATCGTGAAAGGTGCTCCTAAAGGGATCGGTATCCTTTCGTTGTCCGGAACAACCTCGGCAGTTGGACGGGAGAATTTTCTTACACATATTCTGATAAAACCCGAAGTGAGACCCTGGACAGAAGCATTTTCTTTCCCTGTCTCAACGCAGGAACAGGAGGTGGGGTGCATCTATTTCGAGCGGTTACGTTTGCTTAATAATGAACCAGTGTTTCTTGATATTACGATGTTGCCCAACATCAATTTGCCCCGTTTTACCTCTTATAACTTGGAAAACACTTCGCTGTTCGACTTTTTGAGAACAAAATATCAGATTGTGGTAACGGGAGGCGTACAGCAGTTTTATGCTATTCGTGCCGATAAACGGATGCAGGAGTATCTGAAAGTCAAAGCAGGCCATCCGATTCTACAGCTTGACCGCAAAATCGAAACTTCGAGACCTGGATTTCACATTTACAGTCAGGTGTTTTGTGCAACGAGCGGCTACGGCTTGCGTGGAACGTTCTGAGATTTTCCGTATTTTTGTTGACAAGCAGCTAACAGCTGTTTTTTAGTTAGAGAATGCGATTACTACTATTGCCTTTTAAAAGTGGCAAGAACTTAATTGAATAAAAATTATGAATCCGATTCGACAGAGTGCTATCGATACCATTAATGCCGAAGCTGCGGCAGTACAACATCTTGTTGAACAGCTGACCGATGATTTTGAAAAAGCGGTGCAGGCTATTCTTGCTTGTAAAGGCAAGGTGATTGTAACGGGAATGGGTAAATCCGGATTGATCGGAAAAAAAATTGCTGCCACACTGGCCAGTACAGGAACTCCAGCCTTTTTTATGCATCCGGGAGAGGCTTATCATGGCGATCTCGGTATGATCGAGTCGAAAGATATTGTTTTGGCGATTGCCAATTCAGGGCAAACGGACGAGGTGTTGAAGCTGATTCCGTTTTTGCAATACAATAAAAATGTGGTGATTGCGATGACTGGCAATCCTGAATCGACGCTGGCTAAGCATGCCCACTATCACCTCAATATCGGTGTGGAACGTGAGGCTTGTCCGCTGGATTTGGCTCCTACCTCTTCAACTACGGCTACTTTGGTGATGGGAGATGCTTTGGCGATTGCTCTGATCAATGAGCGTCATTTCAAGGCTGAAGATTATGCTGTGTTCCATCCGGGTGGAAGTTTGGGGCGTCGTCTGCTGACGAAGGTGCAGGATGTGATGCGGAAGGATAATTTGCCTTGCGTATCCAAAGAGATGACTCTCGGTAATGTGATCATTGCCATCAGTGATGCCCGTTTGGGTATTGCCGCAATTGTCGAGGATGGTAAACTGATCGGAGTAATTACCGATGGGGATGTGCGTCGGGCAATGACCAAGTACAAAGAGAACTTCTTTAATATCCAGGCTCAGGAGATCATGACCCGTACGCCGAAAACGATTCTGCCTACGGAAAGAATTGTTGTGGCTGAAGAGATGATGCGTAAAAACAAGATTCACTCGATTATTGTTGTAGATGAGGAGAATCATGTCGTTGGCATTGTCGAGTTCTTCAATGTCTCGATTATGGGATAACAGGTCTGGGGTAGAGAGATATTGTAATTTCGAAAACGTTTTTTTAGGAAAACTTTTACATAGTGCGGATGCCGTATGGAACGATAAAGGGCATTACGCAGGTGAAAAGGTGCAACAATATGGTAGGCGGACAATCCGGAGTCACCGGATTGTCCGCCTTACTTGTTTTATGGCTCTTTGAGGCATGTTTTGTCCAAATACGAGGTGTATGAGGCAATGTGTATTTGGGAGGCTTGTTTGTTGAAGAATGTTATCATGATTATCGCAGTAGCAGAGATGTTACTTGATTTTTATCGCGATGAGTAGAGTCGTCGTATAGTAATGATAAATTATATGTCCGTAATGCAGATTGAATCTTTTGCGGAGGAGACGGTTTATTGGGGAAAGAGAATAAAGTCAGTTGTGATGTTTTAGTGGAAATTATCCTCCCTGCATGTCAAAATGCCATTTTTTCGCAGAAGACATCCAAGAATGCCGGACTCGATTCCAATGAAAGGTGACTGGTAGTTGGGAGTAACCGATCAATTGCCGCATCTTCTTCAAATAGAAACATTTTAGCTCCGATTAAGGCGCTGTTACTTAATTTGATAATTCGTTGAGGATCAAATTCCAGTAATCCAACCTCAACAGCATTCTCTAAATCGATATAATTCCCGAACCCTCCTGCAATAAATACTTTTTCAACATCGGCACGGTCGATCTTTTGTTCCCGCAGCAATAGTTCTACACCAGTGGCAATGGCGGCCTTGGCTAATTGAAATTCACGAATATCCTTTTGGGTTAATTTGACACGATCGGTCAAAGAAAGTTCTATGTTTGCTGTTTGGATGCCTCCGTTGTGATCGATTAAACCTTGCCGGATCCCGGTGCGAATCGCATCGATCAGTCCGCTACCGCAGATTCCGATTGCCTCCACCTGACCAATGACATGCAGATCGGGTTTATTGCCGTCGAGAGTAATGGATGAGATGGCTCCAGTAGAGGCACGCATGCCACATGAAATATTGCATCCTTCGAAAGCTGGGCCTGCTGCGGTCGAGGCGCAAAGAATGCCGTTTCGGTTGCCGACAGCAATCTCTCCGTTGGTGCCTAAATCGATCAACACACGAGGTCTGTCTGCGGTGAATATCCCTGCTGCATAAATCCCTGCTAAAATATCACTGCCGACAAAGCTGTCGATATTGGGTAAAAATGTAATTTGTGTATGTTGCAATTTCGGATCATTGTCCCAACCTAAATCTTTGGCCGTAAAATGGTGCATCGAATTGTCGGGAGATTCGAACGGATATGTGGCCAAAGAGGTGACATCAAGTCCACAGAAAAGATGATGCATGACAGAGTTGCCCACAATACGAATTCGTTCGATCGCTCCCGTTGCTTGAGTGCTTAATTGGCGGATGTGTGAACCGATAATCTCTCGAACGATCGTTTTGAGGGTATTGGCTGCTGCGGGTGATTGCATGGCATAGCTGATACGGGACATGATATCGGCCCCATAACGGGTCTGTGGGTTCAGGTCGGTTTGAACAGCTTGTATGTGTCCAGTAGATAGGTCGAGCAGCTGTGAAACGATAGTGGTGGAACCTAAGTCCACGGCAATGCCCCATCCGGAATGTGGTGCGAATTGAAATGGCGTTTCATCGGCCAATACGATGTTGTTAAATTGGGCTACTTCGATCGTAATATCCTGTTCAATACGGCTTAAACAGGCCAGACGCCATTGGGGAGAGAGTGCTTTGCGGGTTAAAACGGCTTGATGTTCTGGGGTAATGTCAATGTCACCATCGAGGAGTTTGACTTTACAGTTGCCGCATATCCCTTTCCCCCCACAAGGAAACTCGACACCTAAATCGTGGATGGCATCGCTCAATAGGGAGCCTTTTGCTACTTCAATTTTGCGTCCGAGTGGAATCACGGTTACGGTACAGGTCTGTCTCATTGCCAATCTTGTAGAGGTTAGGGTTTTGTGTTAAGTGTCGGCTGTCGGTCAAAGATGCCGTTTTCTCTTTCATCAAAGGTAACCACGGCTCCGCAGATCTCCAAATGAGCATATTGTCTCTTGGTTATGTTTGGAGCGGTTAAGTTATTCATCATTCTGGAGGATAAAGTGTTGTAAATTCCACATGATTTTTTAGCTACGGATGAAGTTATTTGTTTGTAAGTTTTTCAAAATTAAGGAGTTGTGTTGTTGTAAGTGAGAATTTGTGCTATTGGTGATGGCTTAGAGATACAGATTGGGGAATGGTGCAGATTTTAAATTCTATAAAATAGATCGTATATTCGCTGGCCCAAAATGTCTGTTTTAGAACTTTTTGCCTATTTTTAGCGTTTTGAGAGTTTGGCGAATAATATTGGGAAACGTGATTTTACTTGAATGGAGTGAAAATTGCAATGTATACCAAACTGCCATCATATTGAATCGAGTGATTGCGTAAAAAAGTTGACACTGGACCTGGGTAGTCAGTTTCTATTACTATGTATTGTTTTCTACAATTTTTCGAAATGGATCGTGAAAAGTAGAGGAAAAGTAATGGACAAAAGGTTTTGAGATGCACTTTTGACTGATTGCAAGGTGATAAGACATTGTCTATGGTCGTATCTGGATTGATATGGATAGATGTGATGGCAGTCTGACATTTGGAACTATAGATAGGTAGATGTCTGAGAATATGATGAGGCAACAGCTCTCAAACACGATAAGACAATTTTAGGAATATAAATATGACTTGTATCCTGACGGTTAGAGGATGTAGGTCAATGAAATGAAATTAAATGGCTAAACTTCAGAACAAGAACCCCAAAAGATGTTTTGTCCAGGTGCTGTGTCTGGGATTCATGTTGATGTGTGCCTCAGTAGCAGCGATTGCAAATCCAGGTAAACAGTCAAACGGCATTGTTTTTGAAAAACAGGATTCCGTTGTTCGTCAAAAAACAGGAGCGGTTGTTGACGATAATGTCCTATCGGGAACACAGGACCAACCGACATCGCCTAAATTGAATACAAGTTCGGCAGTTCAGGACTCTTTGCCGGTTGTCTCAGCAATCGATGGCACTGAACCCGAAGTTGAGGGTTCTTCCGCACAGCAGGATACAACCAAAACAAGAAGAGCAAAACGAGGTGTAAACACGCAGGATACTTCGATTCCTGTTACTGTGCAAGCACCCGGTATAACAGTGCGTCCTTTGAAGGATACAGTAAGTGATACAACTCAGACGCATGTGGCGCTTGTACAAGATACGTTGCACTCAGATTCGACCGTAAAAAAAGGTTTTTTCCGCAAATTCTATAACTATTTCAAGACAGCTAATGTTGATAAGACATTAACCAAGAAATTTGATTTTAGCATTATTGGTGGACCGCATTATTCGGGCGATATTAAATTGGGGTTGGGTATTGTGGCTGCAGGTCTTTATCGTGTTGACCGAAAGGATTTATCTATTCCTCCTTCGAACGTGTCGCTATTCGGTGATATTACTACGACTGGATTCTGGATGTTGGGTATTCGTGGCAATACGCTGTTCAAAAGCGGTAAATTCCGTCTGGATTATACCACCTACTTTTTTTCCTTTCCAAGCGCCTATTGGGGTGTCGGTTATGATAACGGCATGTATGGTACGGCCGGTTCATACAAGCGTTTGCAAAGTCAGATCAAAGTGAACGCCCTGTTTCAGTTGAAACCTAAATTTTATATCGGTCCTGGTTTTATTTTCAACTATACCCGGGGTGAAAACTTTTCGAACATTGCACAGTTGAATGGGGAAAATCAACAATATTTCAGTACCGGTCTGAGTGCGATTGTCATGTACGACTCTCGTGATGTGATATACAATGCATCGAAGGGTATCTATGCTCGTTTTGAACAGTTTGTCTATCCTACATTTTTCGGTAATAATAGCTTTTTTGCACAAACAGAGCTGATTTTCGATGCCTACCATAAATTATGGAAAGGGGCAACGATGGCGTATGATTTTTATGCAGAGTTCAGTGGCGGTGATACTCCCTGGACTATGTTACCTCGTTTGGGCGGTTCCACTCGTATGAGAGGCTATTATGAAGGACGTTATCGTGACAGACAGATGGTCGAAGTGCAGGCCGAATTGCGTCAACATATCTACAATCGCCACGGAGTGGTGTTGTGGGTCGGAGCCGGAAATGTCTTCCCTGCATTCAACAAGTTCAATCCGGCACATACGTTGCCTAACTGGGGTGTGGGATATAGATGGGAGTTTAAAAATAAAGTAAACGTACGATTGGATTACGGTTTCGGAAAAGGAGAAAGCAGTTTCTTGTTCAGTATCAATGAAGCGTTTTAAGTTAATGACTTTTCCAAGGGCATAACATCAAACGATCAATTAACGAATCGCAACCAAAACCTTGCTAAGAGTTTTAGCAACAACAGGATTGCGATTGAATTTGGAGATCTTGATATCAGGATTGTTGGCGTTGTACAACGATGAGGTCGAGATCATAACTAAAGGAATGGTGATTTTGGGAAAAATAGTTGCAATGAGCGACAAGAAGAGTTTATCGAAGATCAAAGAATCCAAATGGGCTCGGATTTTCGGAAGATTATTCGGACGTCAGGAAAGCATCGCCACGCTTTATGCCGTGGTCATGATGATTCCCAATGTGTTATTGTTGTACACGGAACGTTATCCGTTTAGTGAGGCCATGGTGGCTCTGTTAATTCCCGCCGCATTTTATGTGCTGTGGGCAGCCATGTTGCGAAAACCGGGACTCCCCATGTTGATCTCGTTGCCGTTAATGGTTTTGGGGGCTTTTCAGATCGTGTTGCTCTACTTGTTCGGAGGTTCGATCATTGCAGTCGATATGTTTACAAACCTCTTTACAACAAATGCCTCTGAGGCAGGAGAGTTATTGGTCAACTTGTGGCCGGCTATCCTCTTTGTTTGTATTTTGTATCTTCCACTGTTGATTTTAGCCGTTCGTTCGCTTTGTATGAAAGAGCATCTTAGCGGTTTGTTCCGTCGTAAATCGTTGCGTACCGGTATTGTAATGTTTATTGCGGGAATGTCGTTTGCAACATACGGCTGGGTGAAAAATCCCGATTTCGGCTTTAAATATCAGGTATTTCCGGTGAATGTGTGCTATAATATTAAATTGACACTTGATCGCTGGCACCAGAGTGAGCGTTATCATGAAACCTCCAAAGATTTTACTTTCCAGGCGACTAAGAGTCAACATGCTCCCGAACGCGAAATCTATGTTTTGGTAATTGGAGAGGCATCACGTGCAGAATCCTGGAGTTTGTACGGATACAATGATCGGGAAACAACTCCGCGATTAGAGAAACGTGAAGGTGTTGTTCCTTTTTATAATGTACTGACACAGAGTAATGCCACTCATAAAAGCGTTCCTGTATTGCTTTCTCCGGTATCGGCAACCAATTATGACTCCATTTATAATAGCAAAAGTTTGATTACTGCCTTTAAAGAGGCGGGTTTCCATACGTGGTACTTGTCGAATCAGGTGCCGAATCGTTCGTTGATAGACTTTTTCTCTGAGGAGGCAGATTGCCGGATTGATATATCACCGCGCGATGGAGAACTGTACACTGATAATCGTCCCGATGGGGAGATGTTGCCGCACGTTCGGCAGATTATCAATGAAAGTGACAGTGATTTGTTGATCGTGTTACATACGTATGGGTCTCATTACGATTATCGTAAACGTTATCCTCAGGAGTTTGCCAAATATCAACCTGATTTGATTTCGGCAATTAATACAAGTAATCGGCCTATCATGGTCAATGCATATGATAACAGTATTTATTATACTGATTATGTGCTTGATCAGCTGATTCAGTTACTCGGGGAGAGTAATGCTTGTACAGCCTTGTTGTATTGTTCCGACCACGGTGAGGATATGATGGATGATTCCCGCAATCGATTCTTGCATGCCTCACCAACTCCGACCTATTATCAACTTCATGTGGCTTCGTTTGGTTGGTTCTCACCTCGGTATCGCGAGCTTTATCCCGAAAAGTATGCCGCTGCTGTAGCCAATGAAAAAGCTCCGGCCACTACTGCTCAAGTATTCCATACTCTGACAGATATGGCCTCGTTGCAGAGCCCGTATGTTGTGCCTCGTTATTCACTGGTTAATAATCAGTACAATCCTGGAGAACGTTATTATTTGAATGATCACAATAAAGCGTCTGATTATCGTGAGGCAGGTTTGCGACGTCTCGATTTTGAAATGTTGCACAAACGTGGTTTGGATTGCGATTCGGCGGTTCAGCGAGCTTTACGCGATCCTAAAGTAAGGTAAATCGGTTACAGAAAATTAAACAATACGCTCCATCGGTTTATAAATCGATGGAGCGTATTGTTTGGTGGTATTGGGAAGAGAATAAAGTGACTGTGATCGCAAGAACGTTCCTATATGCTTTATGGTTGACCGTCTGAAACTGTCGAGCAAAGAGGAATAGAGGGATGTTGATGGGTGGGGTTTAAAAAAGTTTGCTTTGATTGGTGCAAGGTGTTTGTGCCCCTCCTTTTAATGTATTAAGGGCGTAGCAAGTGTAAGTAGGCTATGCAAAAGATGGTTGACATCGGTTGTGATGAGAATAAACCGTGATAGCCTGCAACCTGCCTCGATTGAAGTTGCATCAGTGGTGGGTTGTACTTTGAGGAGTAAATAGAAATATGAATTTTACGATCGAACAGCTCTAACTTTTCACTTTATTTCTTGTGGATGCCTTCTTTCTCGGAACGATAAATTCAACTTACCACCGAGTAGAATAGGTCTTGAGTTGCTGACGTAGCTCTCGATCTTTACCACCGGTCAAACGATCAAGCAGTTGATGAAATTGTGGCCCGTGGTTCTTGTGAATGGTGTGGCAGAGTTCGTGGATAATGACGTAGTCGATCAAAATGTCAGGCAATTTCATCAGATGAAGGCTGAGCGATATGTCATTGCGAACCGAGCAACTTCCCCAACGAGAACGAGTATTGCGAATGGTTACGGTACCGTATTGTAATCCTAACTGTTTTGCAATGTGATCCGTGCGGTCAGGCAGGTAATTTTGTGCTTCGATTCGCCATGCCTCTTCAATACCTTTATGAATGGCCTCCTGTACCTCTTTGGAATCGTATGGTAATGATGATGGGTGGAGGATGGCGATAACCCCTTGACTGATTCGTATGCGAATTTTAGCGTTGTTGTCCGGATAGAGTTGAAGGGTATGGTGACGTGTGGAAAATGGGGGAGCAATAGGATGTTGAGCGTGTCGTTGCATTTGTCGAGTGCGGGCACGTTCGATCCAATCGCTTTTTTCATCGAGAAAACGGAGTGCTTTGTTGAGATTTTGTCCGGGAGGAATAGTCAAACGTACCGATCCATTGGGGCGTACGCTGATGGAAAGACGACAGGCTCTTCCCGAATGGTTTAGCGTGATCTCTCCTAAACGAGGGTGTTGATACCTCTCTTGCTTGGCTATGGGGTTGGGATATGAACGGAATAATCGTTTGAACATAGAATTGGACAAAGCAACCGCAGGCAAATTTAGAATTTTATTGAATAGGGAGCATCGTCACAATGCGTTTTTGTCTGAGGGGGAATGGGAACCCATAAAAAATTGAGGCAAAATTGACGGATCGCAATAGATATGAGGTTACGATGTGGTGATCAACAAGAGAAAGAGGCCGATTGGATATCCAGTCGGCCTCTTTCTTAAAGTATGGTTCTTTTATTTTGAGATATATCCAATCGGGATATGCTCGTTGGAGAGTAGCATATTCATCTTGTTTGTTTACTCGGTTAATTCGAAAGCCACTTTGCTGCGAATGTCGCCAGATGAGGCTCCAACCAACGCTTCAAAAGTACCGGGTTCTGCTACCCATGCCTGTTTGCCGTCGTCATAATAGCTCAGGGTCTGCGAGTCAATTGTGAAAGAGACGGTCTGCTCCTCTCCAGGCTCCAACATGATTTTTTTGAAACCTTTTAACTCTTTGGTAGGACGTGGAAGCGCAGATTTTTTATCGCTGATGTACAGTTGGACGACCTCAGCCCCTGCGCGAGAACCGGTGTTCCGTACAGAAATACTCACCGTTACGGAATCTTGTGCACTCATCTGTTTGCGGTCGATATAGGCTTTGCCATATTCGAATGTGGTGTAGCTCAGTCCGTGGCCGAAACAGAAGAGCGGAGCGATCTGGCGGCTGTCGTGCCAACGGTATCCGACAAAAATACCCTCTTTGTATTCCACATCTTTGCCGTTACCGGGGTAAGCGTTCATTGCTGTAGCTGCGTTATCTTCGAGCCGAACCGGGAAGGTAAACGGTAATTTACCCGAAGGATTTACCTCGCCAGACAAAATGGATGCAAGTGCATTGCCGGCTTCAGATCCGCTGTACCATGCCTGTACAATGGCAGGCACCTTTGCAACCCATGGCATAGCGACAGCATTACCGCTGATCAATACTACTACCAGGTTGGGATTGGCCGCCGCCAGTTCTGCAATCAGTTGATCCTGCTCGTAAGGCAGATTATAGCTACGACGATCGGAAGCTTCGCAATCTTGGTTGTCTTTTTTATTCAGACCTCCTACGTAGATCACAACATCCGCTTTGGCAGCCTCTTCAACAGCCTGTTTACGCAGTCCATGACGATTGACGGCAGGATGGCTGCTGTATCCTTGTGCATAGGAAATCTGTGAATTTTTGCCGAAATAATTTTCGATGCCCTGAAATGGCAATACTTCGTTTTTGACCTTCAATTCCGAACTTCCGCCGCCGGTAGTCATCATCTGTTTCGCATTCTCTCCTACAACCAAAATTTTATGGGGTTGTGCGGGGTTCAAAGGCAGCAGGTTCCCCTGATTTTTCAACAGAACCATACCTTCTTGTGCGATGCGGCGTGCCGTGAGAGCATGCTCCTCAGTGGCAAAAGAGCCGTATGGACGATCGGGATTCATTGTGGTACGGAACGTGAGACGCAGAATTCGGCGTACCTTTTCATCCAATACCTTTTCGTCAATCTCTTTGTTTTGGAGTTTTGTCAAAAATGGTTTGGCCAGGAAATATTTGTCGTAAGCGTTGCTCCAGCTCCAAGCCAATCCATCGGTCCAGGTTCCCATCTCCATGTCGAGGCCATTGTATGCAGCCTGATTGGTGTCATGGGTTCCGCCCCAGTCAGATACGACAACGCCGTCGAACCCCCAGTCTCTTTTCAGAATATCATTGAGCAGATACTGGTTGTGGCAGCAGAACTGATTTTTGTATTTGTTATATGCCCCCATGATCGACCAGGTACCACCTTTCTGTACGGCAGCCTTAAATGCGGGCAAATAGATTTCATGCAGTGCACGGTCATCGACAATTACATTGACATACTCGCGATCGATCTCCTGATTGTTCAGAGCGAAATGTTTGACACATGCCGCTACGCCATTGCGTTGCACTCCGTGGATATAAGGAACCACCATAATGGAGGCGAGATATGGGTCCTCTCCCATATACTCAAAGTTACGGCCATTGAGGGGCGTGCGATAAATATTGACACCGGGTCCGAGCAAAATGGCTTTATTGCGGTAGCGAGCCTCCTCTCCAATGGCCTGACCGTAAGCATCAGCCATGTCAGGGTTCCAGGTGGCAGCCAGACAGGTTAGTGCGGGAAATGCCGTGCAGGAGTCATTGGTCCATTTGGCATCAGACCATTCGTCCCACATCTTTTCCATGCGAACGCCGTGTGGACCGTCAGTCATCCAAATTTCGGGAATACCGAGGCGAGGTACTCCAGCGGAACTGAATTTCGATTGTGCATGGCACATGGCAACCTTCTCTTCAAGCGTCATGCGGGATAGGGCATCCTCGACACGCTCTTCAATCGGACGACTTGCATCCAGATAGGTAGGTTTCTCTTGGGGTTGCGCTGCATGAGAAGAGTTCACTCCACACAGCAGGCCCAGACTCAGCAGGGCGGTGAGAAATGTCGTGTGTTTCATTTGATAAGTTATTGGTTTATTATGCAATGAGCTTCTGGGTGTTAAGGCTCATTGTTCGGTTAGATTTAAATTTGACTCTGATGGGCAACAATGAATTAAAATCCATGTTGATTAACACCTGCCTCCCTGTGGAAACGGTTTTCAGATTGTATTGTGCAGGAACACCTATTTGACCAGTTCGGCTTCTGCCTGTTCAACACGTTCGAAATGGAACTGCTCAAGCTGTGCGTCCATCAGTTTGGCGATTTGATCATTGCACAAGTTGCCGATACTGCCTTCGTGCGTGTGATGAACGGTGTGCGGAGCCTTGAAGTTTCCTGCTTCGATGTCGAGTCCCACCTTTTTGTAGGCTTCACGAAATGGCGTTCCGTTTAATGCGAGGTTGTTCACCACTTCGACACTGAATAGGTAATCGTATTTCGGGTCGTTCAGAATATCGGTCTGTACCGAGATATTTTCCAACATATAGTGCGCCATTTGCAGACAGCTGCGCAGATCAGCAATGGCAGGGAATAGTATCTCCTTCAGAAGTTGCAGATCACGGTTGTAGCCGAGCGGCAGATTGGTGGTCATCATGGCGATCTGGTTGGGCAAACCCTGGATCAGGTTGCATTTACCCCGGATCAGCTCCCATACGTCTGGATTTTTCTTGTGCGGCATGATGCTCGAACCGGTGGTGAGCTCTGCCGGATAGGAGATAAAGTTGAAATTCTGGTTCAGGAACATTGTATTATCCATGGCTAATCGGGCCAGTGTAGCTGCAACTGAAGACATGGCCTGAGCCAAGATGCGTTCGGTTTTACCACGACCCATTTGGGCATAGACAACATTGAAACTCAAGGTGTCGAAACCCAACAAGCGAGTGGTCATGGTGCGATTGAGCGGGAATGAAGATCCGTACCCGGCTGCCGATCCGAGTGGGTTTTTGTTGCAGATGCGATATGCTGCGTGCATCATCTCGGTATCGTCCACCAAAGATTCGGCATAGGCTCCGAACCACAATCCAAATGAGGAGGGCATAGCGATTTGCCAATGGGTATAACCCGGCATCAGCACCTCCTTGTATTTTTCTGACAGAGTTTGCAGCAGGCGGAACAGGTGATTGACATCTTCGACAATCTCCCAAATCTGACGGCGTAAGAAGATACGCAAATCAACCAATACCTGGTCGTTACGCGAACGTCCGCTATGAATTTTCTTGCCTGCATCCCCGATCCGTTCCGTCAGCATGAATTCGACTTGAGAGTGGACATCTTCGACACCATTTTCGATTTTGAAACGGCCAGCCACAATTTCAGCATGAATGTTTTTTAATTCACGTTGTACAGCTTCCAAATCTTTATCGTCGAGCAGCCCGATCGAGTTGAGCATGCGGGTGTGGGCTAATGAGCCGAGCACATCGGCCTCGGCCAGATAGATGTCCATCTCACGATCACGTCCGACCGTGAATTTATCGACTGCCTGGTTGGCATCGGTATTTTTTTGCCACAGTTTCATCTGTCGATTTTATTTTTTACTAATGTTATTATTGTTCAATTGGAATCCTTAAATCCGTAGGTGATTTTTGTGATGGCCTGTTTGGCGTGGGTGTTAACCTTATAAAATGGCCGCCAGCATCTGGATGTAGAGCCCGATGCCTTCACGAATTTCACTCAGGTGGACAAATTCGTCGGCACTGTGTGAGCGAGCGCTGTCCCCAACTCCCAATTTCAGCGAGGGAATATCCAGCAGCGCCTGATCGGATGTGGTGGGTGAACCGTAGGTGGTCCGTCCCAGAGCTAAACCAGCCTGCACAATGGGATGAGTCGGAGAGATGCTTGAGGGTTTGAGCCGAGTCGAACGCCTCAAGCGTCTGGAGGTTGTTGAGGCTTTCCGCATCTCCGGCAACCGCCCCGAG
>ERZ773148.1197-NODE-1197-length-21894-cov-3.496497_pt1 | contig 21894 bp, 14 predicted proteins | sample MGYA00580846_ERZ773148 | MGnify/ENA primary metagenome ERZ773148 (study PRJEB29015, sample SAMEA2737879) | human gut metagenome | biome: human gut; feature: human-associated habitat; material: faeces | place: China | collected 2012 ... | reverse complement strand
ATATAGAAGTAGAGGGAAAAGAACCCGGAACAGAGGCCGGACGGCGCGACCTGCGCCGACTACGGCGACGGGGTGCTGAAGCTGATCTGAAGCACACGGCGGCACGCCCTGATGGGCGCGCCGCTGAGCCTGTCTGTATCCGGTTCTTAGCGCAGAGATGCGTGTCAACGCGGGACGGAAAATGACGGAATTTTTCGTGCAAAAAGACGGCGCGCAAAGCCGCCGGATTTGTTGACAGATCGGGCGTTTTTGTGATATTATATCAAAAATTTGCGATTCGGCAGAAATGAGGCGAGGAAAAATGGTTGCGGCCGCAGAGAATATGCAGGCATTTGGGTGGAATCTTTTTCCCGGCAACCGTGATTCTGTTTTTCTTGGCAGCGGCAGCATTGCCGGTGACGAACTTGATATTTCTTCTTTCGTGGTATTACCTGGTTTCGTAGATGTGCATGTACATCTCCGTGAGCCAGGTTTTTCTTATAAGGAGACCATTTCGTCCGGCACGCTTGCTGCGGCGCACGGCGGATACAGCCGCGTGTGCGCCATGCCCAATCTGGATCCGGCGCCGGACAGTTTGCAGACGCTTGCTCCCCAGCTGGAGCGCATCCGCACGGATGCGGTCATCGATGTGACGCCCTACGGCGCGATCACCGCGCACCGCGGCGGCAGGGAGCTTGCGGACATGGAGCAGCTCGCGCCCTACGTCGCCGGCTTTTCCGACGACGGCAGCGGCGTGCAGGATGCGGATGTGATGCGCGCGGCAATGCGCAAGGCGGCAAGCCTCGGCAAGCTCATCGCCGCGCACTGCGAGGACAACACCCTCCTGCACGGCGGCTACATCCACGACGGTGCGTATGCCCGCGCCCACGGGCACAAGGGCATCAGCAGCGAGAGTGAGTGGCGGCAGCTGGAGCGCGATCTCGAGCTGGTGCGCGAGACAGGCTGCGCCTATCATATGTGCCACGTGTCCACCAAGGAGAGTGTGGCGCTCATCCGCCGGGCGAAGGCGCAGGGGCTGGACGTCACCTGCGAGACCGCACCGCACTACCTCGTGCTGACCGAGGACGACCTGCGCGAGGACGGCAGCTTCAAGATGAACCCGCCCCTGCGCACGCAGGCCGACCGGCAGGCGCTCATCGAGGGCATCCTCGACGGCACGGTGGACATGATCGCGACTGACCACGCGCCGCACAGCGCGCAGGAAAAGGCCAAGGGCCTCGCCGGGAGCGCCATGGGCATCGTCGGCCTTGAGACGGCGTTTCCCGTGCTCTATACCCACCTTGTGCGCACCGGCGTGCTGACGCTCGACAAGCTCGTGGAGCTCATGGCGGTCAACCCCAGAAAGCGCTTCGGCTTCCCGCTGCGCGCGGACGATTATGCCGTCTGGGACCTGAACACGGAGTACCGCATCGACCCGGCGCAGTTTTGCTCCATGGGAAAGAGCACGCCCTTCGCCGGACAGACGGTCTACGGGCGGTGTGTGCGCAACGTCTGCGGCGGCGCCGTCGTCTGGCAGGACGCGCAGGACTGAGCGCCCTTCATTTACATATGAAATATATGACATACAGGACTTTTTACGTACTGAGGAGGAAATCACATGCCCAAGAGAACGGATCTGAAGAAAATTATGATCATCGGCTCCGGCCCGATCGTCATCGGTCAGGCCGCTGAGTTTGACTATGCCGGCACGCAGGCGTGCCTGTCGCTCAAGGAGGAGGGGTACGAGGTCATTCTCGTCAACTCCAACCCCGCCACGATCATGACGGATACCTCCGTCGCGGACAAGGTGTACATGGAGCCGCTGACGCTGGAGTATGTGGCGCGTATCCTGCGCAAGGAGCGTCCGGACGCGATCGTCCCGGGCATCGGCGGCCAGACCGGTCTGAATCTGGCGATGCAGCTCGAGCAGAAGGGCGTGCTCAAGGAGTGCCAGGTCGAGCTTCTCGGCACAGACAGCGACAGCATCCGCCGCGCCGAGGACCGCGAGCAGTTCAAGGAGCTCTGCCAGAGCATCGGCGAGCCGGTCATCCCGTCGCAGATCACCTACAACCTCGAGGAGGCCAAGGCCGCGGCCGCGGCCATCGGCTATCCGGTCGTGCTGCGCCCGGCGTTCACGCTTGGCGGCACGGGCGGCGGCTTTGCCGACGACGAGGCGCAGCTCGTCGAGCTGGGCATGCAGGCGTTCAAGCTCTCGCCCATTCATCAGGTGCTGATCGAAAAGAGCGTCAAGGGCTATAAGGAGATCGAGTTTGAGGTCATGCGCGATGCGTCCGACCGCGCCATCACCATCTGCGGCATGGAGAACATCGACCCCGTGGGCGTGCACACCGGCGACTCCGCCGTCGTCGCGCCGATCATGACGCTCAGCGACCATGACATGAAGATGCTCAACGACAGCGCGATCAAGATCATCCGCGCGCTGAAGATCCAGGGCGGCTGCAACGTGCAGTTTGCGCTCAATCCCAAGACCTCGGAGTACTTCCTCATTGAGATCAACCCCCGCGTCTCCCGCTCGTCGGCGCTGGCGAGCAAGGCCAGCGGCTATCCCATCGCGCGCGTCACGGCCAAGGTCGCCGTGGGCATGAACCTCGACGAGATCGCCGTCGCCAACACGACGGCCGCGTTCGAGCCGTCGCTGGACTACGTGGTCGCAAAGCTGCCGCGCTTCCCGTTCGATAAGTTCTCGACCGCCGCCAACACGCTTGGCACGCAGATGAAGGCCACGGGCGAGGTCATGGGCATCGGCAGCACGCTCGAGGAGTGCCTGCTCAAGTCCGTCCGCTCGCTGGAGATCGGCGCGCAGCACCTCTGGCTGCCGAAGTTCCAGAACATGACCAAGGCGGAGCTGACCGAGTACCTGCACCAGTTCCGCGATGACGGGCTCTTTGCCGTCGCGCAGCTGCTGCGTCTGGGCGCGAGCGTGGACGAGGTCGCCGCGCTGACGATGATCACACCCTACTTCCTCGAGACCATCCGCGGCATCGTGGACATGGAACAGACGCTCTGCGCGCACAAGGGCGACGGAGAGACGCTCAAGCAGGCCAAGCAGATGGGCTTCTGTGACCCCTACATCGCGCGGCTCTGGGGCGTGCGCGAGGAGGATGTGTATGCCCAGCGCGTGCAGCTGGGGCTCTACCCCGCCTACAAGATGGTGGACACCAGCCACACCGGCGCTTACATCCCCTATTTCTACTCCACCTATGCCCCCGGCGCAAAGAGCGAGGCGCGCCGCTCGGACAAGAAGAAGGTCGTCGTGCTCGGCGCAGGCCCGATCCGCATCGGTCAGGGCGTGGAGTTTGACTACTCCACCGTCCACGCGGTGCAGACCATCCGGCGCGCGGGCTACGAGGCCATCATCATCAACAACAACCCCGAGACGGTCTCCACCGACTACACGACCGCCGATAAGCTGTATTTCGAGCCCCTCACGCCCGAGGACGTCATGAACATCCTGCATGAGGAGCAGGCCGATCAGGTGATCGCCAGCCTCGGCGGCCAGACGGCCATCAATCTGGCGCAGCCGCTCATGACGCGCGGCGTGCAGATCATCGGCACGGACTGCGCCGCGATCGAGCGTGCGGAGAACCGCGACTGCTTTGAAAAGCTGCTGCTCGAGCTGAACATCCCGCAGCCGATGGGCGCGGCGGTGACGAATCTGGACGACGGTCTCAAGGCTGCGCACACGGTGGGCTATCCGGTGCTGGTGCGCCCGTCGTTCGTGCTGGGCGGCCGCGCCATGGAGATCGTGGCCGACGACGAGATGCTGCGCCACTATCTGCAGAACGCCGTGCGCACCGGCGAGGGCAAGCCCGTGCTGGTCGATAAGTACATCTCCGGCCGCGAGGTCGAGGTCGACGCCATCTGCGACGGCAGAGACGTGTTCGTGCCCGGCATCATGGAGCTGGTCGAGCGCACCGGTGTCCACTCCGGCGACTCCATCAGCGTCTACCCGCCGTTTTCCATCTCCGACAAGGTCAAGGGCACGATCCTGACCTATGCCAAGAAGCTCGGTCTGGGCATCGGCATTGTCGGCCTGTATAACATCCAGTTCATCGTCGATAAGAGCGACCATGTCTACATCATCGAGGTCAACCCCCGCTCGTCGCGCACGGTGCCGTTTTTGTCGAAGGCTACGGGCTATCAGCTCGCGGACATCGCCACCAACGTCATCCTCGGCACGAGCCTCAAGGAGCAGGGCATCTTCGACCTGTATCCGCCGGAAAAAGAGCGCTGCTATGTCAAGGCGCCGGTGTTCTCCTTTGCCAAGCTCCACGGGCTGGACGCCTACCTCTCCCCGGAGATGAAGTCCACGGGCGAGGCCATCGGCTACGACAAGAAGCTCTCGCGCGCCATGTACAAGGCGCTGCAGGCCTCCGGCATGAACGTGCAGAACTACGGCACCGTGTTCGTAACGCTGGCCGATGAGGACAAGCCCGAGGGCCTGCCGCTCGTGCGCCGGTTCTATGAGATGGGCTTTAACATCGAGGCGACCGCAGGCACGGCTGCCTACCTCAAGTCCTTCGGCATCCGCACGCGCGTGCGCGGCAAGATCAGCGACGGCAGCCACGAGATTCTCGATTCCATCCGCAGCGGCTACGTCAGCTACATCATCAACACCCGCTCCATCCATTCGAGCGTCCACGCGCAGGACGGCGCCGCGATCCGGCGCTGCGCGGTGGAAAACGGCGTGACCGTCTTTACCTCGCTCGATACGGTGCGCGTGCTGCTCGACGTGCTCGAGGAGACGACGCTGGCCGTGTCCACGATCCACGCGGAGTAAGTCATGCAGCAGAAAGTTTTCACCATTGCGGAAAACGCGCCCGTCGCCCGTGACACCTACTGTTTGCAGCTCGCGGGGGACACCGCCGCGATCACCGCGCCGGGGCAGTTTGTGGACATCCGGCTTGCCGGATATTTTCTGCGCCGCCCCGTGTCGGTGTGCAGCTGGAGTGACGGCGCGCTGACGCTGTATTATAAAGTGGCGGGCGCAGGCACGGCGCAGCTGAGCACGCTGACGCCGGGCGCGGAGCTGGACCTGCTGGTCGGTCTCGGCAACGGCTTTGACACCGCACCCGCCGGTGCGCGGCCGCTGCTGGTCGGCGGCGGCGTGGGCGCGTCCCCGCTGTACGGTCTGGCGCAGCAGCTCGTGGCCGAGGGGCGCAGCCCGCTGGCCGTGCTCGGCTTTCGCACGGCGGCAGAGGTGCTGCTTGCCGATGCGTTTTGTGCGCTCGGTATCCCCGTCACGGTCGTGACCGAGGACGGCACCATGGGCGCGCGCGGCTTCGTGACCGAGGCGCTGCCCGAGGGCGGCACCTATGTGTATGCCTGCGGGCCGATGCCCATGCTGCAGGCGCTGTGCAGCGCGACGCCGCTCGACGGTCAGCTGAGCCTCGAGGCGCGCATGGGCTGCGGCTTCGGCGCGTGCATGGGCTGCACCTGCGAAACGACGCACGGCAGCAAGCGCGTCTGCAAGGACGGGCCCGTGTTCACAAAGGAGGAGATCGTATGGCCGCAACAGCCGTAACGCTCTGCGGGATCGAGCTGGCCAACCCCATCATTCCGGCCAGCGGTACGTTTGGCTACGGGCGGGAGTTTGCGCAGCTGTATGACATCAATATGCTCGGCACGTTCTCGTTCAAGGGGACGACGCGCGCGCCGCGCTTCGGCAACCCCACGCCGCGCATCGCCGAGTATGCCGGCGGAATGCTCAACGCGGTGGGGCTGCAGAACCCCGGCGTGGACGCGGTCATCGCGCACGAGCTGCCAGAGCTGAAAAAGGTGTTTCACAAGCCGGTCATGGCGAATGTGAGCGGCTTCAGCGTGGAAGAATATGCCGAGGTCTGCGCCAGGCTTGACGCGCAGCCGCAGGTCGGCTGGCTGGAGGTCAACATCTCCTGCCCGAACGTCCACGGCGGCGGCGCTGCCTTCGGCGCAGAGCCGTCGGCCGCGGCGGAGGTGACGCGCGCGGTGCGCGCCGTGACGAAAAAGCCGATCATCCTCAAGCTCTCGCCGACGGCGGCGGACATTGCCGCCGTTGCCAAGGCCTGTGAGGACGCGGGCGCGGACTGCGTGAGCCTCATCAACACCCTGCCGGGTATGCGCATCGACCTTGCGCGCCGCCGCCCGCTGCTGGCAAACCAAACCGGCGGTATGTCCGGCCCCGGTATGTTTCCGCTGGCCGTGCGCATGGTCTATCAGGTGTATGAGGCGGTGCGCATCCCCATCGTGGGCATGGGCGGCGTGACGAACGCGCAGGACGTTCTGGAGCTGATGCTCGCGGGCGCGACGGCGGTCGGTGTGGGCGCGGCGAACCTGGTCGAGCCGTATGCCTGCAAGCACATCATTGAAACTCTGCCGGACGCGATGGCGCGCTTCGGCATCGACAATCTCAGGGACATTATAGGAGGAGCACATCATGGGTAAGGACGTTATCATTGCGCTGGATTTTGACAGCCGGGAAAAGACGCTCGCATTTCTCGACCTCTTTCAGGACGAGAAGCCGTTTGTGAAGATCGGCATGGAGCTGTTTTATGCCGAAGGGCCGGACATCGTGCGCCAGATCCACGCGCGCGGCCACAGGATCTTTCTCGACCTCAAACTGCACGACATCCCGAACACGGTGAAAAAGGCGATGGCCGCGCTCTCGGCGCTGGATGTGGATATCATCAACCTCCACGCTGCCGGCACGAAGGCCATGATGAGCGCCGCGCTCGAGGGACTGACCCGGCCGGACGGCACGCGCCCGCTGCTCATCGCCGTGACGCAGCTGACCTCCACGGATCAGGAGCGCATGGACCGGGAGCTGCTCATCCACGCGCCGATCGACGAGGTCGTGCTGCACTATGCGCGCAATGCGCGCGATGCCGGCCTTGACGGCGTGGTCTGCTCCCCGCTGGAGGCGGGCAGCATCCATGCGCGCTGCGGCGCGGACTTTCTGACCGTGACGCCCGGCGTGCGCTTTGCCGACGGGGAGAGCGGCGACCAGAAGCGCGTCACGACGCCGGAGCGCGCCCGGGAGCTCGGCTCGGACTACATCGTCGTCGGCCGCCCGATCACGCAGGCGGACGATCCCGTCGCTGCCTATCGCCGGTGCGTGGCCGCGTTCGTCGGCTGAGCGCCGGATCAGAGACTTTTTCAACAGGAGGAACTGCTATGGATATCAAACACGAAGTTGCGCGCAGCCTGCTCTCGATCGAGGCGGTGTTCCTGCGCCCGCAGGAGCCGTTCACGTGGGCCAGCGGCATCAAGAGCCCCATCTACTGCGACAACCGCCTCATCCTGACCGCGCCCGAGGCGCGTGATCTGGTCGAGCACGCCATCGCCGAGACGGTCAGGCGCGAGTATCCGCAGGCGCAGGTGCTCATGGGCACGGCCACGGCCGGCATCGCCCACGCCGCCATCGCCGCGCATCTGCTCGGCCTGCCGATGGGCTATGTCCGCTCGAGCAGCAAGGATCACGGCCGCCAGAACCGCATCGAGGGCAAGCTCGTCCCGGGGCAGAAGGTCGTGGTCGTCGAGGATCTGATCTCCACCGGCGGCAGCGTGCTCGACGCGGTGGACGCGCTGCGTGAAGCCGGCGCGGAGGTGCTCGGCGTCGTGAGCATCTTCACCTACGGCATGAAAAAGGGCGTGGAGCGGCTCGCCGCAGCGCAGGTCAGAAACGTGAGCCTCACGGATCTGGACACCGTCGCCAGCACGGGTGCACAGGGAACGGGCTGCGTCAGCGCGGACGGAACGCTCTATATTTCGGCTCACAGCACCCAGGAGACGGCCTGGTGGATTCTGCGCTGGAATTACGAGGCGTTTTCTCCGGTGTCCGAGGACAGCTGCCTGGAGCCCTATTATACCCGGGATTTCCCGGATGTGCAGGGGCAGGCATCCTGTGAGACCTTGGCCCGGGAGCTGGGGGCGCAGTACGGCATTTCGGTGCTGCTTTTTGACGAGGCTGCTGCCTGCGCACCCTGGGACTATGCTTTCACGGCGGAATACCGGGTGGATAAGACAAACTGGGCCCTGGAAGACCTGAAGGCCACGCTGGAAGCCTTCCCGGAGGGGTTCCTGACAAAGCTCCGGCAGGACTGGGAGGATTTGACGGTCTGCATTGTGGACACCATCCAGGGCACGGCGGAATCCGGAAGCCTGGACTCTGCCGAGGGACTGCAATTCCAGAACGGCAGCCATTTTTACATCGCTTTGGCGCCAAAGGAAGAGGACAGCCTGAAGCACACCCTCTTTCATGAATTCAGCCACCTGATCGACAACCGGGTGCTGACCAAGACCGGAGCTTATGACAATTGGAATGATCTGAATCCCCAGGACTTTGCCTACAGTCTGGACCTGAACGCGGATATGACTCCCTATAAGGCGCTGCTGACCGGCCCGGACCGGGTGTTTATCGACAACTACGCCATGACGTTCCCGGCCGAGGATAGGGCCCGGATCTTTGAGTGCGCCTGCACCTCCGGCAATGAGGAGGACTTCGTGTCGCCCATCCTCCAGGCCAAGCTGCAGCGAATCTGCACCGGCATTCGGCAGGCCTTTGACCTGGAGGATGCCCCGGAGCGCTTCCTGTGGGAGCAGTACCTGACATCGGCACAATAGCTTTTGCGGCCCAAATCGCCAGACATGGGATTCGGGCCGCTTTTTGTGCTGCGCTTTGTAAAAAATGTGCTTGTATATGGGGAAAAACTGTGATAAAATAAGTTGATTTATTATGAGCAAACCTATGGAGGCCATTATGCATTTTCGGATTCCCCATTAGTCCTCTGCGGTTTTGAAGAATACGAAATTTTACGTGGAGGAAAAGCTATGTCAACTTTACAAGAAGAAATCAGCCGCCGCCGGACCTTTGCCATCATTTCCCACCCCGACGCCGGTAAAACCACTTTGACGGAAAAATTCCTGCTCTACGGCGGCCGGTAACATTGAAACGCTTCACATAAGAAGCCCCATATTTACCGTCCCGGTATACGACATTATAAATCGTACGTTTATCGTTCTTTTTGAAAACATTCACATATTGAACATCCTTACCGACGAATATCTTATCGGCCACCTTCGTCACATAATAGGTACCGTCTTTCTTAAAGACAATCACATCATCCATATCCGAGCACTCGCAGATAAACTCGTCTTTCTTCAAGGCCGTTCCGATAAAACCTTCTTCCCGGTTGATGTAAAGCTTTTCATTTGCGATGACGACCTTAGCGGCTTCGATATTTTCGAAATTACGGATTTCCGTTTTCCTTTCCCGTCCTTTCCCGTATTTCGCTTTTATCCGTTCATAATAAGCGATAGAATAAGGAATGATGTGTTCGATATTATGTTTCACCACAGCAATCTCTTCATTCAGACTCCGGATATAATGATCGGCTTCTTCAGAGCTAAACTTCAGGATTCGTTTCATCTTGATCTCCAGCAATTTTTTCACATCGTCATCGGTCACCTCCCGGTAGAGTTCCGGTAAGAAAGGCTGTAACCGCCGGTGTACATGAGCGATAACCAACTCCATGGTTTCGCTTTCTTCAAACTGCTTGTCTTTATAGATGCGTTCTTCGATAAAGATACGTTCCAGAGACACATAATGCAGATCTTCCAGCAATTCTTTCAAACGGATCTCCAGCTCCAGTTTCAATAGGGCAACCGTATCGTCTGCCGACTGCCGCAAAATATCGGAGATCGGCATAAACCGGGGTTTTTCCTCCTCGATGACACAAGAATTGGGTGAAATCGATAATTCACAATCGGTGAAAGCATACAAAGCGTCGATCGTCTTATCGGAAGAGACTCCAGGGGCCAGTTGAATCAATATTTCAACATCCCGGGCCGTATTATCATCGATTTTTTTGATTTTAATCTTTCCTTTCTCATTGGCTTTGATAATGCTGTCGATCAAACTCGAGGTCGTACGTCCGAAGGGTATTTCAGTAATCTTTAGTGCCCTATTATTATTATCTTTCTCGATTTTCGCTCTGATTTTAACATTTCCTCCCCGCATACCGTCACAATACTTGCTGACATCGATCATTCCACCGGTAGGAAAATCCGGATACAACACAAAATCTTCGTGCTTCAGATGAGCGATACAGGCATCTATCAGCTCGTTGAAATTATGAGGTAATATTTTAGAAGCCAGACCGACGGCAATCCCTTCGACTCCCTGAGCCAACAATAAAGGAAATTTTATAGGTAAGGTGATGGGCTCACGATTACGTCCGTCATACGAAGGTTTCCAATTCGTTGTCTTGGGATTAAATACCACTTCGAGGGCAAATTTAGACAAGCGGGCCTCTATATAACGGGGAGCAGCAGCCCCGTCTCCGGTCAGAATATTCCCCCAGTTTCCCTGACAATCGATCAATAAATCTTTTTGTCCGAGTTGCACCAGCGCATCTCCGATCGAAGCATCTCCATGAGGATGGTATTTCATGGTATTACCGATAATATTGGCAACCTTATTGTAACGCCCGTCATCCAGTTCGCGCATAGAGTGCAGAATCCGTCGCTGTACAGGTTTCAAACCATCGTTCACGTAAGGGACGGCCCGTTCGAGAATAACATAGGAAGCATAGTCCAGAAACCACTTTTGGTACATCCCGTCCAGATGCTGAATAGAACGAATCTTCCCACTTTCTTCTCCCGAATGCTCCATGATCAGTTGAGGGATTTCCTCGTCGTCTTCTATGTGTCGTTCTGTTCCTGCCGCTTCAGCCTCGTAAGGCGCTGTCTGTTCCGAGGCCGAACGATCGGTCCCGGCCGCTATCTCTTTCCCTTCTTCGTCAGTTTCTTTACGTCCCCCCTCCATATTCAAATCCATGTCAATTATATCCTCGCCCATAACACTATTTCAAAATTACCTTAATTCATCCTTTTCAATATACAGATTGTCGATAATAAAATCCTGACGTTCCGGTGTATTTTTTCCCATATAATAACTCAACACCTCATCGATCGAATCTCCTTTTGAAAGACGTACCGGTTCCAAACGAATATCTTTTCCGATAAAATGTACGAACTCATTCGGAGAAATTTCTCCCAGTCCTTTAAACCTTGTAATCTCAGGTTTCGGACCTAACTTTTGGATGGCATTTTCACGCTCGGCATCGGAGTAACAATAGCGGGTTTCTTTTTTATTCCTGACCCGGAACAGAGGAGTTTGCAAAATGTATACATGCCCGGCCCTCACCAGATCGGGGAAAAATTGCAGAAAGAAGGTCAGCAACAACAAGCGGATATGCATACCGTCGACATCGGCATCCGTGGCCACAATGACATTGTTGTACCGCAGTTCTTCCAACCCGTCTTCAATATTCAAAGCAGCCTGCAATAAATTGAATTCTTCATTTTTGTAGACTATTTCTTTGGTCAGCCCGTAGGAATTGAGCGGTTTACCGCGTAAGCTGAACACAGCCTGAGTATTCACATCCCGGGATTTCGTAATAGATCCGCTGGCCGAATCTCCCTCTGTAATAAAAATCGAAGATTCGTTTTTCCGTTCGTGATTGGAATTGAAGTGCACCCGGCAATCCCGCAACTTCCGGTTGTGCAGGCTCACCTGCTTCGCTCTCTCGCGTGCAATCTTCTGCACACCGGACATGGCTTTACGTTCTTTCTCCGTCTCGACGATTTTCCGTAACAACAATTCGGCTGTATCCGGATTCCGGTGTAAATAATTATCCAATTCCCTGGTCACGAAATCCATGATAAAGTTACGTACGGTAGGACCGTCGGGCCTTATATCTTTCGAACCCAGTTTCGTCTTCGTCTGCGACTCGAACACCGGTTCCTGTACTTTTATACTGATCGCCCCGATAATAGAAGTACGGATATCCGATATTTCGAAATCTTTTTTATAAAAATCCCGGATCGTCTTGGCCACCGCTTCCCGGAAAGCACTCAAATGGGTTCCTCCCTGTGTGGTATGCTGCCCGTTGACAAACGAGTAATATTCTTCCCCATATTGCCGTCCGTGCGTCATAGCCATTTCGATATCCTCACCTTTCAGATGGATGATCGGATACAAGCCTTCTCCGCTCATATTTTCCATCAGCAGATCATACAATCCCCGCTTGGAGTAATATTTATGGTCATTGAAGAATATGGTTAAACCGGTGTTCAGAAATACATAGTTCTTCACCATCGCTTCGAGATATTCGGCAATGTAATGGTAATTCCCGAAAATGTCCTTATCGGCGAAAAAGGTTACCTGTGTACCGTTCGGCTGGTCAGTCGGTTCGATCTTCCTTTCCTCTACAATTTTTGCACGGCAATAACGCACATATTTGGTCTCGCCATCCCGGAACGACTGAATCTCAAAGCTCTCCGACAAAGCATTCACCGCTTTAATACCGACGCCATTCAAACCGACAGATTTTTTGAAAGCTTCCGAATCATATTTTGCTCCGGTATTCATTTTAGATGAAGCATCTACCAGTTTGCCTAAAGGAATACCCCGGCCGAAGTCCCGAACGCTCACCTTACGGTCTTCTACCTTAATCGTAATCTCTGTACCGGCTCCCATGGCAAATTCGTCGATGGAGTTATCCACCACCTCTTTCACCAAAATATAAATCCCATCGTCAGGCGCCGAACCGTCTCCTAGTTTACCGATATACATCCCCGGCCGCAACCGGATGTGTTCCTGCCAATCCAGCGTCCTGATCGAATCTTCCGAATAATTCTCAACCATCAAATTTTATCTATAAAGTTTATTAAGTCCATCCCTTTCAGCACTAAAACATATTGTTTCAATTCGGTTCATAAAGTTGCCAAAGTGCTCTTTCGGCACTTAAAGTATATAAAGCCTAAGACTGCCAGGGGCGCTTTGTTCACGGGACTTTCAATCCCAATGGGCACATCGGCGACCGTAAAAAAGCACCTGCTGTATTCAATGCATAAACCGTTTTTTGGACTGTCATGCAAAAATAATCAAATTTTACTGATTTCCCTACCCGGTTTTTCGGTTTTTTCCGGTTTTTCCAAGCATTTTTCAGAAAGTAACCTGCTTCCGATCTTTCCGCATACTTATTCGGAAAGGCTTACGGGTAAAGTAGAAACGACAGGTATAGATAAACTGGATCAATCCTGAAAACAAATGACTTCCCCGGTCGAAAGAATCCGAAAAGAAAGTGAGATTAAAGTCAGAGAGGTATTGATCAGCCCATACCCAGCCTTTCCGGAATAAACCCGGTATAACAACTGAAAACACAAGACCGCAACGTATAGGAGAAATCAGCAGACATATCTCACTTCTTTGAATGCATATACCCTTTCCCGCCCATCCGTATCTTTCAGGATCAGCTGGCCATATTCATCGATTCCTCCGACCGAAGCCCGGAAGATTCCACGTTCATCTTCAAAATCATATATTCCGGTAGACCGGTACATATGCCGTAAAAAGTCATTTTCCAGTTCGGCATACCGATGAATCTGTTCATATCTCTTCCCGATACATTCCAACAGCTCTTCCAGAACCTCCTGTAAGGGAAGTTCCCGACCGAGTAATTGAAATAAAGACACCGGATTAGGGGCGTCCGATAAAAATTGTTCCTGATTAATATTCACCCCGATACCACACAACGAACTTTGAATATGAGCTCCGGCCACCCGGTGTTCGATCAGGATACCTGAAATCTTCCTTTCCCCCACATACACATCGTTCGGCCATTTCACCGTCACCCCCTCGACATAATGGCTTAAAAAATCGAGACACCCCAAAGCGATCACCATCGACACGGCAAACTGTTTTCCTGCCTCCAGACACTCCGGACGGAAAATCACCGTCATTGAAATATTCTTTCCCGGGGCACTCTCCCACCGATTCGTAGCCTGCCCACGCCCCTGTGTCTGTCGCCAGGTCAAAATCACCTGTTTATCTTTCAATTCACTCAGCGGCAATTTTTCCGCCAGACTATTGGTCGAAGCAACCTCCTCATATTCCATTACCCCGAACCCACTCACTTCATATCTTTTCATACCCTATCGTATATTTTATTCTCTTTTCACCTTACCCTAATCTCCGTCCTCCTATTCTCCTTTCTCCCCTCTTCCGTATCATTAGTCCTCAAGGGGCGATCCTTGCCATATCCTTTATATTCCATCCGTTCCTTCTGAATATGATTCAAGAACAAATATTTATACACCTCGAAAGCCCGATTTTCCGACAGCCGATAATTATGTTGATCACTCCCCGTATTATCGGTATGGCCGGATATCTCGATCTTTACCTCAGGATTCTGTTTAAGAAACACGACCAATTGCCGTAATTCCGGATAAGATTCGGGCCGTAACCGATAGTCGTCGACATCAAAAAAGATTCCCTTGAGAACCAATGTCTGTTCTTTTTGGATCGGTCTTAAACAGAGCGTATAGATTCGGGGATTTTCTCTCGTATTTTCTTTCACTTGCAGGGTATCCGAATAATACAAATAGCCCTGTTTAACAGCGCTCACCCATAATAATTTATTCACAGGAATACAAGCCAGCATATCCGTCCGGGCATCGACCCGGTCGTAACAAGCCAGGGTATCACCGGTCCCCACTTCTGTTAATGTCAACCCATCGGGTATTACCGGCTCACCGGCTTCATTTACAGTCAACAGCCTCAAATAAGAGGCAGGCGGACAAGCCACCTCTTCTCCTAGCCGATATCGGTAAATACAACGTTTCCCGCTGATATCCGACGAAAAATATCCCCATTGACCGCTAGCATCCACCATAAACCCGAATTCATCCCTTTGGGTATTCACTGTAATACCGATATTCAGCGGTGGGGTCACCTGTTCCACGTCCACTTTATAGATATCTTTCCGTCCCATCCCCGCATATCCGTCGGAAGCAAAAAACAACGTTTTATTATCGAAATACAGGAAAGGGGCCATTTCATCTCCTCCGGTATTAAAATAAAGGCAACGCGGCTGTGACCACAACTGTCGTCCATCCGCCTCCCGCCTTAGCAAATACGAAAACCAAATATCGCTTCCCCCTCTCCCTCCCTCACGGGTAGAAGCAAAATACAAACGTGTACCGTCGGCCGATACCGCCGGTTGAGCCTCCCAGCCATCGGTATTGACCGGGGCGCCCAGATTGACCGGTTCCGACCAGGACGTATCCGACAAGCGGTAAGCCACATAAATATCAAAACTATTCCGGCCGTTTTCCCTGGAAAAATACATCATTCGCCCATCGGCTGTCAGTGAAGGAGCCCCATAATTTTCTCTACCGGAAAAATTCAACGCATAGCGTCTGTCGCCTTGCAACATCCACATCGTTTCTTGTTCGCCGGCCTGTTCGGTAAACAAGAAAGTTTGTCCGGTCACATCCAATGCCGGCCAATACACCGGGCATCCGGCCTCATAAAACACTTCGGGAGGTTGTTTGGTTTGGGTCCGCAAAGCCTCCAGGGCAAACCGGCAATTTTCCATCTGTCGCTCCGCCACTGCCTTTACCTGCAAGCGTTTATCCCAACTCAGATACCGCCCGTAATGTGCCAAAGCTTTTCCGTAATCGGCTTCATCGAAATAATATTCGGCCAAAATAAAATAATAATAAGGATGACTTTTCAGAGAATCCAAAGCCAAAGCCGTTTCGATAGCACGGATTTCCTGAATCTTATCTCCTTTTTTGTTGTATATATCTGCTTTCAACAGATACAAGGGTGAAAAACCCTGATCGAAAGTCTCTGCTTTCAAAAGTAATCCCAAAGCTTTCTCCTTATCTCCTTCGCGAAAAGACTCCCGTGCCTGCTGGAAAAGTCCCCAGGCCTTTTTATTTACCGGATGTTGCTGTTGTGCTTGTACACCGAAAACAACAAAGCAAAATAACACACAACCAACGATATTCCACCTATCTTTCATTTTAGTTCCATTTCCCGCTATCATCCGCTCAAATTTTTACAAAGATACCGGAAAATTTTTAAAGACCTCACCTCCCGCTTCGAAACAAAAAACCTGCGTAAAGAAAAAATTCCTCACACAGGCCGGATTTATACAACCGAATCGTTTTTTAATAGTTATCGGGGAACAGTTCGAAATATCCTTTCGGATGCAGGCAGGAAGGACAAATTTCGGGAGGAGTTTTGCCGACATGTACATAACCGCATTTACGGCAATACCAGCGGACTTCTTCCGGGCGGGAAAAGACCAGATTATCCCGTATATTTTGTAATAATTTCAGGTAACGTTGCTCATGCATCTTCTCCACTTCGGTCACATATTTAAAAGTTGCGGCCACTTTTTTGAAGCCTTCCTCTTCGGCAATTTTCCCGAATGCCGGATACAAATTGAAAGCCTCGTCGTGTTCGCCGTCGGCAGCTTCTGCCAGATTAGCCAACGTATCCAATAAAGCTCCGGCAGGATAAGCGGCTGTGATTTCCAGCATTCCTCCTTCAAGGTAGCTAAAGAATCGTTTGGCATGCATTTCTTCCTGTAAAGCGGTCTCATAAAATATGCCGGCTATTTGCTCATACCCTTCTTTCTTTGCAATCTCCGAGAAAAAAGTATAACGGTTCTTTGCCTGTGATTCTCCGGCAAAGGCTTTCAGCAAACTCTTTTCTGTTTCTGTACCTTTTATCATTTTGTCCATAAGATTAATATTTAATGAATAGCTGAATCTTATACGCTCAAAATACAAACAGGTTTAAAATTATTCAAATAAAAATCCATCCCCATACATCGGACGAGTTGGAAATTCATGTTCAAAAAAGAAATAATCCTTTCCAAAAGCCGGACGCAGTTCACTAAACCAGGTCGCTTTCGGATCATAGGCGGCAAAAAAAGGCATATCTACCCACTTCGGATTACGACCTTGGATAAAACGCAGGACAAACACTTTCTCTCCCTTGATTTCGGCCACTCCCAGCAGTTGGATTTTGCCCGGCTCGTCGCTCATACTCGGTCCTCTCACCGTACGGCAGATACCGCTGACCTGACTATAAGCCTTACGGAAAATATCCCAGCATTTCTCTAAAGGAATTTCAAAATAATGCTTAGCCCCGGTATCCCGGGCCACAAACATATAATAAGGGATACAACTCAAGTCGACCTGTTTCCGCCACATCTCCCGCCAGATCTCCGGAGAATCGTTGATGTGTCTCAATAAAGGAGACTGGGTACGAATCTGTGCGCCCGTATTCCGGATCCGCCGGATAGCTTCGCATACAGCTGCCGTAGAAAGTTCCACCGGATGATTGAAATGTGCCTGAAAAGACAAGTTTTTACCGGTAGCGGTCACTTTTTCAAATAAACGCAATACCTCAGCGGCATCCACATCGGAAATAAACCGGTAGGGCCAGTATGCCAAAGCTTTCGAACCGATCCTGATCGTACGGATATGCTCTAATCCTGGTTGTAATAAAGGTTCTATATAAGCCGACAATAAGGAAGCGCTCATGGTCATCGGATCCCCTCCGGTGAATAATACGTCCGTAACCTGAGGATGCAACCGCAGATACTTCAATAACAGGTCCGTTTCTTTCATTGCGAACTTCAGCTCATTCATACCGGAAAACTGCGGCCAACGAAAACAAAAACTACAATAGGCATGACAGGTCTGTCCCTGAGCCGGAAAAAACAATACGGTTTCCCGGTATTTATGCTGTATACCTTTCAAACGGATATCCCCCAGCATAGGTACGTTGTGATCCTGGCCGGCGGGGTTAGGATTCAATTCAAGACGAACAGCATTGACTGCTGCTATAAATTCTTCTTTTCCGACCTCTTGAGCCAATAATTTACTAACGACTGAAAAATGCTTTTTCGATAACATTTCACGACGTGGAAAATTCAAGGTAAAAATAGGGTCTGTATCTATCCGTTCCCAATCGATCAGTTCTTCCACGACATAGTTATTCGTCTTAAACGGTAACACCCTTCCAACCACCTCAATTGCCTGTAATTCTTCCTTATTCAAACGGGTTATTTGACGAATATTCCGATAATTTGTCAGACCATAAGCCTGATAAGTTCGTTCCATTCTACTTCCTTTAAAATAAATATTATACAATCGACCAGTACTCCACCCAGGGAGTGAGAATAATGTACCTCTAACCAGAAAAGTAACAGAGCCACAAGCTTTCTGCTGAATATCGATAAAGTCCGAACGTTCTTCGCGATGAGCAATCCCCATCCGAAACAGACACCCCGCAGTAATCAGTAAATGCTATTTTATCAAGTTTATAAAATTACGACATTTTTTTCAAATTTCCAAATGGTCTCCCTTGTCGTTCTTTTTCTTTTCCACTCAAAAGGGGTGCCGGCTTCCCGAACACCCCTCTATCAGAACAACATAAATACAATTTTATTTCACAATCTGCATATAAACAGGATCTCCTTTGTAAGGATAGAAAGAAATATCGGTAGCAGCCCAATTTTTCAGGTCCGGTTGCATCTGGATCGCCTTTTGCAAAGAGACTGCCATTTCTTTGGTATCTTTTATCCTGGCAGCAGCTACAGCCTGCATATAATAATCCATCGCATTCTGCATTTTAATCTTACGGAAAGTCTCCAAAGCTGCGCGGTTGTCGTTATTCATCAATTGAGCATAAGCCAGGTTGATGTTGGGTTTATCTTTCAGATAGGGAATCGCTTTTGCATATTCTCCGTTTTGCATCAGGATCAATCCCATATTATAACGGGCTTCTTTCCGGATCTTGGCTTTGTCGAAATATTGGGCAGCTTCCCGTTTATGCCCCATTTGTGCATGGATTACCCCCAGGTTATTGTTTACGGTAGCATCCTGCTTCAAAGCAACAGCTGCTTCCAGTATTTTCTGTGCTTTCGAATATTCTTTATTATTGATAGCCATCACAGCCAGATCGTTCAATAACTGCCAATTGGTCTGAGCGGTCACTGCCGGAGTCTTTTCAGTCAACTGAGGTACAAAATAAGTCAGTTGCACATCTTCCTGTACAGTAGTGGGAACCGTGTAGAATACGAAGAAATCGGCACGGCGAAGGACCGGAAGGATCACCTCTTTCAATTCAGGAATTTTAGCGATATAAGAATCGATCACTTTATTCCGGGCAGTGGCATTCGGAGCACTTTTCAAGTCTTTGATAATCTGATCTTTGTTCTTAATATTTGAATCTCCAAGAAGCATATACAAACCGTTCCAGTTTTCAGTAACCGTTTGCTGAACTACAAATTTCGGATTACGGGCCATCGGTGTATTCTGCAATTTCAGGTCTTTTTCAAAGAAACTCTTGGCAGACCGGAAACGGGTATTGGCCAGGTTCTTATTCAAACGTTCGGCACCTTCGGGAGAATTGGATACATAAATAAACATATTCGTAATTTTGGCATTCTTATCTGCCAAAACTTTTTCCATGGCTTTCACCGCCTGAGTCATTACCGGCGAATTTTGTTCAGCCTGGCTAATCGTAGATTTTCCCAGTGGAAACATCACATAACCACTTACCACACCGACAGCCTCTGCCGGAACATCACTCACAAAAGTCTCGGTCATAGCCGGAACATAATTTACTCCGTCCAGCGTGAATGCCGGTTGTTTCCAAACTTTGATTCCATTTTTATTCAGGATTACCGGGCTCAGCATAAAGGACTTGTTACCGCGCATAGCTTCGATATCTGCCCAGAGTACTCCATTCTCCATTCCCGGCTTGAAATTAAAGGACATTTTCTGAGTAAAACTGGTTCCTTTATCATAGTTCACCACCGGATAACTGGCGTTTTTCACATTTTCTCCCTGTAAAAACATCGGTTGCAAATTCATCATCTGGCTACCGTACTGAATTTTGGGTGTAATTTTCAGAATCATCTTTTTATCAAACTGTTTAGGAGCAAAATTGATGGTATAATTGAAATTTACCACTCCATTCACAGATTCCAATTGTTCCGGATTAACATAGCCCACAACGGCTGTTTCGATCACTTCCTTCTGTAATTTTTTCATCGAATTACATCCGGTCATGAAAAACGCCAGTGTCAAAACTGCCAATCCCGTCATTAAAAATGTACGTTTCATACTTCTCGTTTTTAGTTTAACTTATCAGTTTTTAATTCAGTTTTCTCTTACCTACTCTTTTAACGGAAAGCCTCACCGAAAGTTTCATCCCTAAAAGGGAGCAGGTGACGAAGGATTTTCAAAAATTCCGTTTTATTTATACCTTTGCAGGTATAATTCGTTTATAAAATTTTTAAAGTTGCTCTTTCGTCGCTTAAAGTTTATAAACCAATCCGACTCTACGACTAAAACAAGATACTCATGGCAGATAATCAGGGTTTAAAACCGATCTATATCGAACAACTTTTCAGAAGCAAAAATCCGGGAGTAGCCAAAATGATTCCCGGGTTTATTTATTCCTATCTGAAAAAAGTGATCCATCAAGACGATATCAATGATTTTATTACCCGTTACGGTGACCGGAAAGGGCTGGACTTCTCCGATGCGATATTGGAATATCTCCATGTTTCCTATCAGGTGATCGGCGAAGCGAACCTGCCTTCCCCCGACGGCCGGTATATTTTTGTGTCCAATCATCCTCTGGGTGGACCCGATGGTATTATTTTAATCTCTTTTTTAGGTACACGTTACCCGGAATTGAAATTTCCGGTAAACGATCTTTTATTAAACCTAAAGAATCTGAACAACATTTTCTTACCGGTCAACAAGCATGGTGCCCAAGCGAAAGACGCCGTTTCTGCATTGGAAGACGCTTATGCTTCCGACTGTCAGATGATCATGTTTCCGGCCGGTCTGGTCAGCCGTAAACAACAAGGGATCATCCAAGACCTGGAATGGCAAAAAAGTTTCGTATCCAAAGCCATCCAGCATCGACGGGATATTGTCCCGATCTTTATCGATGGAAGAAATTCGAACTTTTTTTACAACCTGGCGAATTTCCGGAAAAAAATCGGCCTGAAAGCCAACATCGAAATGCTTTACCTGCCGGATGAAACGTTTAAACAACGTAACCGCACGTTCACGCTCTATATCGGACAGCCGATCGAATGGGAAAGTCTGGATAAAAGCAAAAAACCGATCGAATGGGCTCAGGAAATCAAACGTAAAGTTTATCTGCTGAAAGAAGGCCGGTAAAGTATTTTTGCCTGATGCGAACTCTTACCGTCATTCCAACCCGTTAAACCGGAAACCCAAAGTAACTTTCCGGGAAAAGTTACGTTTGTTTCAAATTAAAAAAGGTAGGTTTATTTTTTCTTTCTATTCCGATTCCGGGTTTTATCCCGTCAGACCGGTTCGCCTGGAACGGTCCGGTAAGGCTTCCCTTCACTGACCGGGTCGCCAATTCCGATCACCGAAGACGAATATAAGTAACGACAGAATAATTCTACGTTTTAATGATAACTTTTTCGGTTCCAATCAGTAAAACAGTAAAAAAACATGATACAAATCAAAATAAAACGGGTATATGACGATCCGGAACCGGGGGACGGTTACCGGGTATTAGTCGACAGGCTCTGGCCCAGAGGCATAAAAAAAGCATGTTTATCCTACGATGAATGGGCTAAAGAAATCACTCCCTCTCCCGGTTTAAGAACCTGGTTTCATGACGATATCTCCCGACATTGGGAAGAATTTACTTCGATGTATAAAGAAGAGTTGGAACACTCGCAAGCCGTTAAAGATTTTCTTTCCAGAATCGGGACTTATCCGGTAGTAACCTTGTTATATGCTTCGAAAGATCCTGTTCACAACCATGCCCGGATTCTACAGAACTACCTGGAAACCCAGCTAAAAAAATAACCGGATAACACACAGCCTGCCGGCTGGGGTACGCTTCCCTTCATCCGGCAGGCTGTTCAACAAAGAATCCGGGTATTATTTACCCCACAATTCGATCAGATTCAAAATCGTCTGCATCGCTTTTTGCATTGTATTCATCACCTGCCAAAATCTGTGCTTCATTATAATTACTGA
>ERZ773148.1192-NODE-1192-length-21979-cov-4.550629_pt1 | contig 21979 bp, 15 predicted proteins | sample MGYA00580846_ERZ773148 | MGnify/ENA primary metagenome ERZ773148 (study PRJEB29015, sample SAMEA2737879) | human gut metagenome | biome: human gut; feature: human-associated habitat; material: faeces | place: China | collected 2012 ... | reverse complement strand
ATCCTGCTCGACCCGATTTCGGTGATGATGCTCATCGTCATCTCGACGGTGTCGCTGATGGTGCACATCTACTCGTTCGGCTACATGAAAGGCGAAGTGGGCTTCCAGCGCTACTACGCTTTCCTGAGCCTCTTCTCATTCTCGATGCTGGGACTCGTCGTTGCCACGAACATCTTCCAGATGTATGTGTTCTGGGAGTTGGTGGGTGTATCTTCCTACCTGCTCATCGGCTTCTACTACACCAAGCCTGAAGCCATCGCAGCCAGCAAGAAGGCATTCATCGTGACCCGTTTTGCCGACTTGGGCTTCCTCATCGGTATCCTCATCTACGGTTACTATGCCGGCACGTTCACCTTCGAACCGGAACAGCAGTTGCTCATCGCTGCCGGCGGCATGATTCCCTGGGCTCTCGGCCTGATGTTTGTCGGTGGTGCCGGTAAGAGTGCCATGTTCCCGCTGCACATCTGGTTGCCCGACGCCATGGAAGGTCCGACTCCTGTCAGCGCCCTCATCCATGCCGCAACCATGGTTGTTGCCGGTGTCTACCTGGTAGCCCGCATGTTCCCCATCTTCATCGTCTATGCTCCCGAAGTGCTCCACTGGATTGCCTACCTGGGTGTGCTCACCGCCTTCTATGCCGCTGCCGTGGCCTGCGTGCAGACCGACATCAAGCGTGTGCTCGCCTTCTCGACCATCTCGCAGATTGCGTTCATGGTGGTTGCCCTGGGTGTCTGCATCGGTGCTGACACACACGAGGGTCTGGGCTACCTGGCCGGTATGTTCCACCTGTTCACCCACGCGATGTTCAAGGCATTGCTCTTCCTGGGTGCCGGTGCCATCATCCATGCCGTCCACAGCAACGAGATGTCTGCCATGGGAGGTCTGCGCAAGTACATGCCCATCACCCACATCACGTTCCTGATTGCCTGTCTTGCCATTGCCGGCATTCCGCCGTTCAGCGGCTTCTTCAGCAAGGATGAGATTCTGGCAGCCTGCTTCCAGTTCAGTCCGGTTGTCGGCTGGATGATGAGCCTCATCGCCGGAATGACCGCCTTCTACATGTTCCGTCTCTACTACGGCATCTTCTGGGGCAAGGAGAACAAGGAGCTTCACGCTCATCACACGCCCCACGAAGCCCCCGTATCCATGAGCTTCCCGCTCATCTTCCTGGCAGCAGTGACCTGCGTGGCAGGTTTCATCCCCTTCGGTCACTTCGTGAGCAGCAACGGACAGTCATACGACATTCACCTTGACGCCCAAGTCGCCATCACGAGTGTCTGCATCGCCATCGTTGCCATCGCACTTGCTACCATCATGTACCTGAAAGAACAACAGCCCATTGCCGACCGTCTGGCAGCTACGTTCAAGACGTTGCACCGTGCCGCCTACCGTCGCTTCTACATGGATGAAATCTGGATGTTCGTCACGAAGAAGATTATCTTCCGTTGCATCTCCACCCCGCTTGCCTGGTGGGACCGTCATGTCATCGACCAGTTCTTCAACTTCTCTGCCTGGAGCGCACAAGCCGCAGCAGACGAGGTACGCGGCATGCAGAGCGGACGCATCCAGAGCTACTGCATCTGGTTCCTGGCCGGCGCATTGGTATTCACGCTTATGTTGTTATTAATATAAGGAAACGAGGGAACAAGCTGACGGACCGTCCAGAGACCTACAGTCCTCTCCGTCCGTCGGTCAACTGAGACCTTGTCCACTAAACAAAGAACTAAAACAATATGAATATACTAAGTCTTTTCGTACTAATCCCGCTGTTGATGCTGTTGGGGTTGTGGATCAGCCGCAACCTTAACCAGGTTCGCGGGGTGATGGTGGCCGGTTCTTCCGCCTTGCTGCTGGTAGCCATCTACCTCACCGTGGACTACCTCGGGCTGCGCCATGCGGGAGCCACCGAGGAAATGCTCTACACCGACAGCTACATGTGGTATGCACCGCTGCACATCTGCTACTCCATCGGTGTCGATGGCATCTCGGTAGCCATGTTGCTGCTGTCCGCCATCATCGTGTTCACCGGAACATTTGCTTCCTGGAAGCTGAAGCCGCTCACCAAGGAATACTTCCTCTGGTTCACCCTGCTTTCGCTCGGTGTGTTCGGCTTCTTCATCTCTACCGACCTGTTCACCATGTTCATGTTCTACGAGGTTGCCTTGATCCCGATGTACCTGCTCATCGGCGTATGGGGCAGCGGACGCAAGGAATATGCAGCCATGAAGCTGACCCTGATGTTGATGGGAGCCTCGGCTTTCCTGCTCATCGGTATCCTGGGCATCTACTACGGCTCGGGTGCACAGACCATGAACGTGCTTGAGATTGCCGCCCTGCACAACATCCCCATGGACATGCAGCGCATCTTCTTCCCCCTCACCTTCCTCGGTTTCGGCGTGCTGGGTGCCTTGTTCCCCTTCCACACATGGAGCCCCGACGGTCACGCTTCGGCGCCGACAGCCGTGTCCATGCTCCACGCCGGTGTATTGATGAAGCTGGGAGGTTACGGCTGCTTCCGTGTAGCCATGTACCTGATGCCTGAGGCTACTCAGGAGCTGGGCTGGATCTTCCTCGTGCTGACGACCATCAGTGTCGTTTACGGTGCCTTCAGTGCGGTAGTACAGACCGACTTGAAGTACATCAACGCCTACTCGTCCGTGTCACACTGCGGTCTGGTGCTCTTCGCCCTGCTGATGATGACCCGCACGAGCTGCACGGGTGCCATCCTGCAAATGTTGAGCCACGGTTTGATGACCGCCCTCTTCTTTGCCCTCATCGGTATGATTTACGGACGTACCCACACCCGTGACATCCGTCAGATGAGCGGACTGATGAAAATCATGCCGTTCCTCAGCGTAGGCTATGTGATTGCCGGTCTCGCCAACCTCGGTCTTCCGGGCTTGAGCGGCTTCATTGCCGAGATGACCGTGTTCGTCGGTTCGTTCCAGAACACGGACACCTTCCACCGCGTATGTACCATCATCGCATGTACGAGTATCGTGATCACCGCAGTCTATATCCTGCGTGTGGTAGGCAAGATTCTCTACGGCACCTGCAAGGACCCGCACCATCTGCACCTGACTGATGCCACTTGGGACGAACGCCTCGCCGTCATCTGCCTCATCGTAGCCGTAGCCGGACTCGGTCTGGCTCCGTTCTGGGTGAGCGACATGCTCCACGACAGTGTTACCAACATATTAAGTGCCCATCTATCCAACCTCTAATTAAAAAGTTACTATGAACTATCTTCAATTTTTTGATATGAGAGCGGAAGTCAGCCTCATGGCCTTGATACTTATCGTCTTCCTTTACGATTTGTTCACCGAAGGCAAGGAGCGCCGCGGCTTCCATGCCCTGACCTGCGTATTGTTGGGCATCCACACCCTGTTGAACATCTGTCCGGGAGAAGACGTCGAGCTTTTCGGCGGGATGTACCAGTCATACGCCATGACCAACATCATGAAGACCATCCTTTCCATCGGCACACTGCTCGTGTTCCTGCAAGCCAAGAACTGGCTCCGCCGCGACGACACACGCCACAAGGAAGGTGAGTTCTACGTGCTCACCCTCTGCACGCTGCTGGGTATGAACTTCATGATGAGCGCCGGCAACTTCCTGATGTTCTTCATCGGACTGGAGCTGGCATCCATCCCGATGGCCTGCCTCGTGGCAATGGACAAATACAAACACGAATCGGCTGAAGCCGGAGCCAAATACATCATGAACGCCATGTTCTCGTCGGGTCTGATGCTTTACGGCATCTCGTTCGTCTACGGAACAGTGGGCACGCTCTACTTCAACGACATCCCGACCATGCTCGAAGGCACCCCGATGCAAATCCTCGCCCTGGTGTTCTTCTTTGCCGGACTGGGCTTCAAGCTCTCCCTCGTGCCGTTCCACTTGTGGACCGCCGATACCTATCAGGGTGCTCCGACGGCAGTGACCTCCTACCTCTCCGTCGTTTCCAAAGGTGCCGCAGCCTTCACGTTGCTGGTCATCCTGATGAAGGTCTTCGGACCGATGGTGGAACAATGGCAGACACTGCTCTACGCCGTCATCATCATCACCATCACCCTGGGTAACCTCATGGCGCTGAAACAGGAGAACCTGAAACGATTCATGGCATTCAGCAGTATCTCACAAGCCGGATACATCATGTTGGGTGTCATTGGTGGCAATGAGCTGGGCATGACTTCGCTCGTGTTCTATGTGCTCGTCTACATCGCTGCCAACCTGGCTGCCTTCACCGTCATCAACGTCATCGAGCAGAAGGCCGGCAAGGTAGACATGAGCGACTACAACGGACTCTACCAGACCAACCCGAAGCTGAGCTTCCTCATGACGCTGGCTCTCTTCTCACTGGCAGGTATCCCGCCGTTCGCAGGCTTCTTCAGCAAGTTCTTCATCTTTGCTTCCGCCTTCAGCGCAGGATTCTACCTCGTGGTATTCATCGCCTTGCTCAACACCATCATCTCCCTGTTCTACTACTTGAAGATTGTCAAGGCAATGTACATCACCCCCAACGATGCGCCGATTGCTGCCTTCAGCAGCGACTGCAGCACCAAGCTCAGCCTTGCGCTGTGCACTGCCGGCATCATCGCTCTCGGACTGGTGAGCGCCATCTACGACGGACTCAATCTCTATGCCTTCGGCATGTAATCGCCCCGGCATAGTCTGATAACACCAAGAGGGTGTGCCATGACGAGCCTTCCGCTCCGATTGGCACACCCTCTTTCCATAAGCACACTCTTAACGGCTCTTTTTAGGGTCTATTAGGGTCTATTAGGGTAGTTTCTATACCTTATAATAATGAACTGACCGACGTGCTGGCTGACTATGGCATCGGGGAAAACCTCTTCGCCCACCTCGCCCGCATCGGACTGACCCCGAACATCGAATCGACCGGTATGGGAGAAGTTCCCCTCCTGCTCGATGAGCTGGAAGGATGCAATGCCGACAGCTTCCGTCCCGTGGCACGCTTCTGGCTCGCCGAACCCCTGACTCCGGGAACCTCCTCGGAAGAAGGAGACCACAGCCTGTCGATTTTTGTCTCCAGCATTCCGCAGGAACTCACCTCACCCCTGTTCAGCCTGCTGGAACTGAACATCCAACTGAACATTCACATCACAGACTAACCGCACAATGAAACACTTACTCAAGTACACCACACTGTGCCTGCTTGCCGCAGGCTCCCTCGGCTTCACCGCCTGTTCTTCATCCGACGACGATGACACCCTGACTTCCACGGCAGGAAGCATCGGCACCATCAGCCTGGACCGTCCGGTCATCGGAGCTTACCAACCGTTCACGGCACAGTGCGACGTGAAGTCGGGCAGCAACCTGGTCTCGGAAAAGTTCATCTGGAAACAGAACGAAGTGGAAATGCTTTCCGCCGCTTCCGGCGACTCTTATGAGACACAGAACGGACGTTCCACCTACTACCTGCGCGGCTTGAGTGCAGGCAGCCATACCCTGGTCTGCCGCATGACTGCCTTGGGCAGCGACGGACAGGAGTTCAGTGCCGAACAGCAGCTCACCGTCGAGGTGGTCCCCACTGACATACGCAACAACTTCTGGGGCGAGAGCAAGTCCGAGACACAGCGCAACCTCACTTACTACAAGACGTTACAGGAAGAGGCGGACGGCTCACTCACCGTCAGCGAAAAAGACCACTACGGTTCACTCAACTATGCCACCGAGGCAGGCAACTCGTTAGGCGGCACAAGCCTGGGACTTTCACCTTCGCGGACGGTCAGCTTCCGTTTCAGCACCACCGGAACGCTGGAGGAAATAGTCTACGTCTGTGCACCCAGCACCACCCAGATAGACCAAATTGTCCGCCGGCTTCTCCAGCGTGCCCTCTACCTGGAAAGCTTTGACGGCTTCACCGCCACGGCATACGATTACCGAGTAGTAGACGGACAGTCGCTCACGTCCGAAGAACAGGCGTTGGCAGACCAATGGAAAGCCGGCAGTCTGGAAAATGACAGTGAGGACTACACGCTGGCGTCCGCTGTTGCCGGACAACGGCTCGAACTGCTGTTGACCATGGAGAATGAAAAGACCCGTGTGGAAATGACCGTCAGCGGCACGGGTGCCGGAAAGGATGCTGAGACCCGCATGGTGTTCAGCGGAAAATAACCCTCCTTGTGTTTATTCCTTGCAATAATCCATCCGTATCAGGAGGCCAGACACGTCCTGAAAACAGCCTGCACTCCCAAAATCCATAGGACATTACAATTTACATGATTCATTGATTCACATGCAAATATACAAACAAAAATTCAGCATTCCTGCATTTGGCGCAATTTCGTTCCGGCGTTTGGCGCAATTTCATTCCTGCGTTTGGCGCAATTTCATTCCGGCGTTTGGCGCGATTTCGTTCCGGCGTTTGGCAAAAGTTGCGGAAGCAAAGGAGCGTACTTATCGTCTACAACTCGTCCTGCTCTTCCCCGCTGCGCTCCATGATGCTTGCAGCCAGATGGTCGGCAGTCTGCACGATGGAAACCAACGGATAAAGCTTTTGGGACGTATCATAGCAACGCTCGTCCTCAAAACTGTTCATATTGACTCCCCATGCACCCATGTGCCAACGGATGGCCAGCATCTCGGCATCGGTCATCTCCAGTCCGTAGCAAAGCAACAGGATGACTGACTTCTCCCCGTGTCCCATCGGGAAATTCTTATAGGAGACCTTATACCCTTCACTGTCTTCCCACATCCCCAAGGCATTCTTACGCCGCTTCACAGAACGTACGTAGATATCCGTTTTGCACACATCGTGCAACAGGCTGGCGATGATGACACTGTCTCGTCCGACTTCCTTTTCCAGAGTCGGTTCCAAGGTTTTCATACCTTCCCACACGGCAAGTGCTGCCCGGCAGGTATTGACCGAGTGTTGTGCCAATCCGCCTTCGGTGTTCAAGTGGTGACCGGCCGACGCAGGAGCCGTGAAGAAGCCTGCCTCTTCCAGCTCTTCAATCACACTGTTCACTCCATCGCGCTCCGTTGAACGCAGGAGTTCAATAAATTCGTCTTTGATTTTCTGTATGTTCATGATGTACGAGAGTCTGCCTTCCCCAGATTTTGGAGTATGATAATAAAAAAAGACCATCAAGTGTGGAAGCCACTCAACAGTCTTAAGTCTTTCTTGTAGCGGGACCCGGGATTGAACCGGGGACCTCATGATTATGAATCATGCGCTCTAACCAGCTGAGCTATCCCGCCATCTTTCTCGATTGCGGTTGCAAAGGTAGATGTTTTCTCCATTCCCTGCAAGCATTCCGAGAAGTTTTTTGAAAGAAAAATTTCAAAGTCTTGACAAACAGGCATCTTGTCGAACAGGTATTCCCGACAGCATTACACAAACACATGCGAGAAGTAACTGCAATTATCCGGATTCCTTGTTTTTACCAAAGAAAACACGTACCTTCACGTTCCCTTACTGGCCATCCGGCTACTGCGCCCGCCATAATCCCCAAACTGGCATCTGCGGATTGCAAAATACCCTATTCCATCTCCCCCTTTTCCCCGCGTCAAACTACCGGGATGCGCATCCCGGCACTACCGCTTGCGCTTCTCACGACCGGCATTCCCAGCAACCCACTGTCACTCTGTACTTAATCCCTGTTCCCGAGATGCGCATCTCGCCACTGTCTCTTGCGCAAAGTGGCACCATCGTCTTGCGCTTCTCGGTACGATGAGATGCGCAAGACGTCATAAAGGGGATGCGCAAGGGGGCGGTGAAGACTTACGTAAGGAAAGGACGCAGGTTGCGCATGGAGTCAGTGACGACTTGCGGAAGGCGGAAAGATGGGAACAAGAAGGACCCATCCGAGCTCAAAAGACAGGCGCGTTTGGAAAGCTTAGCAAAAAATCACGCCCTACATTTCTCCATCTATAAAACTATGCTTATCTTGCCCGCCAAAATTACAAATTCAACGTTCGCAAGCTCCGGCTACAGTCGGACTTGTGAGACATCAATTACAAACACAATTCAGAGTTCTATGAGAAAACAGAAGATACACTGCGAATACCCGATGGCATCAGCTTCGGCCACAGTGCTTTGGAATGCCATCAGCACAGCCTCGGGCTTGCAGGGATGGTTCGCCGACAAAGTGACGATTGTACACAAGCTCTGCACCTTCCAGTGGGGTGAGGAGGAGACGAGACAGGCAACCATCCTCTATATCCAACCGGGATGCTGCATCCGCTTCCGCTGGAAAGATGAAGACGAACCGGGATGCTTCTTCGAAATGAAGCTCACCAACGACGAGCTGACCAACGACCTGATGCTGGAAATTACCGACTTTGCCGAGCCGGGTGAAGAAGACGAGCAGAAGGAACTGTGGGACATGCAGTTCGAAGCCCTGCGGAGTGTCTATGGCGTATGAACCGGTCGGAGTACCGTTCCGCCCTCTGCCAGCTCAAGTCCCGGCTGGCAGGCTGACGAGTCCACAGGCAGACAAGGCTTCTGTTGTTGCCTTGTCTGTACGGGCATGAGATTCTGCATCCCCACCCCGTCGGCTGAAAGCAGAGTCGGGCATACGCGGAACGGAAGCACACTTATTCTATAAAAATCTTCAAAACATCCCTTACGCAATCCGTTTTTGTACTACTTTTGCATTTCAGAATTGCCCTGACTTCGTCGGGCTGTCCTCCAAGCAGCGGGGACCGGACTGAATATCAAGGCAATCGCCCAAACATACGCTGTTTAATCTACCGAAATGCTACGGATAAAAAAGTTAGATATATTTGTCATTAAAAGCTTTGTCCTCCTGTTCATCGGAACCACCTTCATCTGCTTGTTCATCTTCATGATGCAGTTCTTGTGGAAGCGGGTTGACGACATGGTGGGCAAAGGCTTGGACCTCATCGTTCTTGCCAAGTTTTTCTACTACTCGGCACTCGCCCTTTGGCCTACCTCGGCACCCCTTGCCGTGCTGCTCGCCTCCCTGATGACATTCGGTAACTTCGGCGAACGTTTTGAGCTGATAGCCATGAAGGCGGCAGGCATTCCGCTGACGAAGGTCATGCGTCCGCTCATCATCTTCACCACGTTCATTGCCGCCCTGTCCTTCTATTTCCAGAACGTCACGGGACCGAACGCTCAGCTGAAGCTTTACACGCTCATCTACTCCATGACGCAGACATCGCCCGAACTGGACATCCCCGAGAGCTCGTTCTACCAGCTGGGAGAGGAAAACAAGGGCGTGAAATACAACCTCTACGTCCGTCAGAAGGACAAGAAGACAGGCATGCTCTACAACGTGATGATATACAACTTCTCCGACGGATTTGAGAATGCACACATCATCGTTGCCGACTCGGGACGGCTCGAAACCACCGCAGACAAGAAGCACCTGTACCTCCATCTCTACAACGGCGAACAGTTTGAGAACCTGCGTCAGCAGAGCAGCATGTCACAGAACGTGCCCTACCGGCGCGAATCCTTCGTGAGCAAGCACACGCTCATCGACTTTGACTCGAACTTCAGTATGCAGGACGGAAGCTTCCTGACGGTCAACCCCGAGTTCAAAGGCATCAAAAAGCTGCACCACGACATCGACTCGCTCAACCTGCGCTATGACAGCATCGGACGCGGCTACTATGACGACGCCATGCAACGTGCCTATGCGACGGTCGAGCTGACCCGCTTTGACTCCACACAGATGAAGACCGACGCCCTGACCCGCCTGAACATGGACAGCCTGCTCTCCGTGTCCAGCCGTTCGACCCTCGAACAGGTCTACACGGAAGCCAAGCGCAAGGTGGAGATGACCGACAGTGACCTCTCCATCAAGTCGCTGACGATGAAGGACGGCAACAACATCATCCGTCGCCACTGGGTGGAGATGAACAAGAAGTTCACCCTCTCGCTGGCATGCATCATCTTCTTCTTCATCGGTGCTCCGCTGGGAGCCATCATCCGCAAGGGCGGACTGGGCATGCCGGTCGTGGTGTCCATCATCATCTTCCTTATCTATTACATCATCAACAGCATGGGCGAACGGGCGGCAAAGAACGGAAGCTGGGAAATCTGGTTCGGGACATGGATCAGTACGTTCGTGACACTTCCCCTGGGCATCTTCTTCACCTACAAGGCGACCCGTGACTCCGGCGTGTTCAATGCCGACGTCTACATGGCCACCATCCGCAAGCTGCTGGGCATCCGCACCCAACGCCACCTGTTCAAGAAGGAAGTCATCATCGAGGACCCCGACTACCGCCGCATCGACACCGACCTGGATGCCCTCTGCGCGGAGTGCGAGGACTACATGCGTACACACCGGCTCGACCATCTGCCCAACTATGCACGCCTGTTCACCAACAACGAAAAAGATACGCGTATCCGCGAACTGAGCAACCGGCTGGAAACGCTCGTCGAAGAACTTGCCAACTCGAAGGATCACATGGTGCTCCGCATCGCCAGCACCTATCCCGTGCTCATCACCGATGCCCACACGAGTCCCTTCAGCAACCGTTGGCTGAACATGCTCGTCGGTCTCGTCGTACCGGTCGGCCTGTTCTTCTACATCCGCGTCTGGCGGTTCGGTCTGCGGCTGAACAAGGACCTGCGGCAAATCATCACGACGAGCCGTAATCTCCAGGAGCGCATCCGCTCGGAAGAATTGAACTAAACCACATAACTCTTGATAAGCTTATGGACAAGATTAAACTCGACTCGATAGAAGAGGCAATTGCCGACTTCCGCGAAGGCAAATTTGTCGTCGTGGTCGACGATGAAGACCGCGAGAATGAGGGCGACCTGATTGTCGCCGCCCAGACCATCACCCCGGAGCAGGTAAACTTCATGCTGAAATATGCCCGCGGTGTGCTCTGTGCCCCCATCACCATCTCCCGCTGCAAGGAGCTGGAGCTGCCCCATCAGGTGGACGAGAACACCTCGATGCTGGGCACCCCGTTCACGGTCACCATCGACAAGCTCGACGGATGCACCACCGGCGTGTCCGCCCATGACCGTGCAGCCACCATCCGTGCCCTTGCCGACCCTTCCTCGAAGCCTGAGACCTTCGGACGTCCGGGACATGTCAACCCGCTGTATGCACAGGACAAAGGAGTGCTCCGCCGGGCAGGACACACGGAAGCCAGCATCGACATGGCACGCCTGGCAGGACTTTATCCGGCTGCCGCCCTCATGGAAATCATGAACGAGGACGGCACCATGGCACGCCTGCCCGAGCTGCGGCATTTCGCTGACGAGCATGGACTGAAGCTCATCTCCATCGCCGACCTCATCGCCTACCGCCTGCGGGAGGAATCCATCGTGGAGAAAGGCGTGGAGGTCGACATGCCGACGGAGTACGGACACTTCCGCCTCATCCCCTTCCGTCAGAAGAGCAACGGACTGGAACACATCGCCATCATCAAGGGCGAATGGAAGGCTGACGACCCCGTCCTCGTGCGTGTCCACTCTTCGTGCGCCACGGGCGACATCTTCGGCTCACGCCGTTGCGACTGCGGCGAACAGCTCCACAAGGCACTCCGCATGATTGATGAAGCCGGCAAGGGAGCCGTGGTCTACCTCAACCAGGAAGGACGCGGCATCGGGCTGATGGAGAAGATGAAAGCCTACAAGTTGCAAGAGGGAGGCATGGACACCGTGGATGCCAACATCTGCCTGGGACACAAGGCGGACGAACGCGACTACGGCGTGGGTGCACAAATCCTGCGCGAGATAGGCATCCACAAGATGCGTCTCATCACGAACAACCCCGTGAAGCGTGTCGGACTGGAAGCCTATGGACTGGAAATCACAGAGATTGTCCCCGTGGAAATCACTCCCAACCCGTACAACGAGCGTTACCTGCACACCAAAAAGGATCGCATGGGACACACGTTGCACTTTACCAAATGAGCGACCATTCACTAAATCAAACATAAACAATGACTATGGACACGATTACCCGTTCCTATGAGCGGAGCGCGCAGCTGTCGCTCTTCCGCCAAGTGTATCTCTGGATGGCGATGGCGTTGGTCATCACCGGCTTCATGGCTATGCTGGTTGCCGAGTCTCCGACGCTCCTCAGCCTCATCTTCAGCAGCAAGCTGACCTTCTTCGGACTCATCATTGCCGAGCTGGCACTGGTGTGGTATCTGTCGGCACGTATCGACCGCATCTCGTTCACCACGGCAACCCTGATGTTCATCATCTACTCCCTGCTCAACGGTGCCATGCTGTCGAGCGTCTTCCTGCTCTACACGGCATCGTCCATCGCCTCGACCTTCTTCATCACTGCCGGCACCTTCGGCGTGATGTGCGTCTACGGCTACCTCACCAAGCGTGACCTGACCTCCCTGGGCAACCTCTGTCTGATGGCCGTCATCGGACTCATCATTGCCGGACTGGTCAACCTGTTCCTGCAAAGCAGCCTGATGAGCCTCATCGTCTCCGGCATCGGCGTGCTCGTCTTCGTCGGACTGACGGCATACGACAGCCAGAAAATCAAGCGCATGCTGTTACAGGAAGGACTGGAAGTGAATGACTCCACCCGGAAGATAGCCCTCCTGGGGTCGCTCACGCTCTATCTCGACTTCATCAACCTCTTCCTCTACCTGCTCCGTTTCCTCGGAGACCGCAGAGGATAAGGGACCTGCGAATCGCTTTTATACTAACAACTAAACATATAGAAGAAAAATGAACCAACTATCAGATCGTTTGAACCGCCTTTCCCCTTCGGAAACACTGGCCATGTCGCAAAAGAGCAATGAACTGAAAGCGCAAGGCATCGATGTCATCAACCTCAGCGTGGGTGAACCCGACTTCAACACCCCCGACCACATCAAGGAAGCCGCCAAGAAAGCCATCGACGAGAACTATTCCCGCTACTCTCCCGTCCCCGGCTATCCTGCCCTGCGCAATGCCATTGTTGCCAAGCTGAAGCATGAGAACAATCTGGAATACACTGCCAACCAAATCAGTTGCTCCAACGGTGCCAAGCAGTGTGTGTGCAACGTCATCATGGCCCTGGTGGGCGAAGGAGACGAGGTCATCGTCCCCGCTCCCTACTGGGTGAGCTACACCGAGATGGTGAAACTGGCCGACGGCACGCCCGTCATCGTCCGTGCCGGCATCGAGCAGGACTTCAAGATGACCCCTGCACAGCTTGAGGCTGCCATCACGCCGAAGACCAAGGCGCTGATCCTCTGCTCTCCGTCCAACCCGACCGGCTCGGTCTACACGAAGGAGGAGCTAAAGGGACTTGCCGAAGTCCTCGCCAAGCATCCGCAGGTCTATGTCATTGCCGACGAGATTTACGAACACATCAACTACGTGGGCAAGCATGAGAGCATCGCACAGTTCCCCGAGGTACACGACCGCACCATCATCATCAACGGTGTGTCGAAGGCTTATGCCATGACAGGCTGGCGCATCGGTTTCGCTGCCGGACCGGAATGGGTCATCAAGGCATGCAACAAGCTGCAGGGACAATATACCTCCGGACCTTGCTCCGTGTCGCAGAAGGCTGCCGAGGCTGCCTACACCGGACCGCAGGATGAGGTGGAGAAGATGCGTCAGGCATTCGAACGCCGTCGCGACCTCATCGTCAAGCTTGCCAAGGAGGTTCCGGGCTTCGAGGTGAACGTGCCGCAAGGAGCTTTCTACCTCTTCCCCAAGTGCGACTTCTACTTCGGCAAGGAGGCTGACGGACGCAAGATTGAGAATGCAGCCGACCTCGCCATGTACCTGCTCGAGGTGGCACACGTGGCATGTGTAGGCGGTGGTGCCTTCGGTGCTCCCGAGTGCATCCGCATGAGCTATGCCACTTCCGATGAGAACATTGTCGAGGCGATGCGCCGCATCAAGGAGGCACTTGCCAAACTGAAATAAATAAGGCAACCCGTACGATAAGCAAAGCCCGCCACGGAGTCATCAGACATCCGTGGCGGGCTTTCCGTTTCAACCCAAACAGGTTCTTGGGACTTTCAGCTACCGGGTCAGTGACTCCGGCAGGAGCGGCATGGCGCCATGCTGTGTACAGACATACGCCGACACTTCCACGGCACGCCGGTGTGCCTCATCCACCGAACGTCCCAGGAGCACGGACGAAACGAAGGCTGCCGTAAAGGAGTCTCCAGCTCCCACCGTATCCACCACATCGACCTTCGGCGTATCGACAAACGAACAGTGCCCGGGCGTGAAGACATAGCTCCCGTTCACCCCACAGGTGAGGATGAGCATCTTCAGGTTGTATTTCCCCATCAGCAGCCAGCACTTGTCCTGCAGGTCTATGCCCGGATAGCCGAACATGCGGCTCACGGCGACGAGTTCCTCATCGTTTATCTTCAGCACATTGCACCGACGCATCGAGTTGCACAGCACCTCCTTGGTGTAGAAGCTCTGGCGCAGATTCACATCGAAAATCTTCAGGCGGTCGTCTCCCTCCGGCATCAGGTCCAGGAACCGGTTGATGGTCTCCCGCGAAACGACACTGCGCTGTGCAAGCGAACCGAAGCTGACAGCCCGTGTCTGCCGTGCCAGGCTCTCCAGCTGCGGCGTGAAGGGGATGTTGTCCCACGCCACATTCTCCTTGATGGTGTAGCAGGGGATACCTGCCTCATCGAGTTCCACCAGTACCGTCCCCGTGGGATAGGGCACCTGCTCGATCAGGCAACGTACGCCCCGGCTCTGCAAGCCGTCGAGCAGCTCATGTCCGAGCTTGTCATCGCCGACGGCACTCACCACACAGCTGTCGAGTCCGAACTGAGCTGCATGATAGACGAAGTTGGCGGGTGCACCGCCCAGTTTCTTTCCATCGGGAAGGACGTCCCACAACGCCTCTCCCATTCCAATAACGAGATTATTCATGACGGATAGTCTTTATATTTAAGGTATATATCAACAAGTAAATCACTCCGACAGTCATCACTGCCACTGCTCCGGTCTGACCGACGGCATCTGCCGCAATCCCCATACACAAGGGGAAAAGAGTACCTCCGAAGAGTCCCATAATCATCAGGCCCGACACTTCATTCTTCCGGTCCGGTACAGCCAGCAGGGCTTGCGAGAAGACAATGGGGAAGATGTTCGAATTTCCAAAGCCAATCAAGGCGATGCAGACATAAATGAGTGTCTCGTCCTGTGTCACGAACAGCCCCAGCATGGCAACCAACATCATCGGTACGCTTAGTCCGAAGAACTTCCGGGCAGACAACCGACTCAAGATGAAGGCTCCTAGAAAACAGCCGACCGTACGGAAGATGAAATAGAGGCTGGTAGCAAAGCCTGCATCTTCCAGTGACATGCCCCGGCGCTCCATCAACAGCTTGGGTGCCGTCGTATTCGTCCCGACATCAATACCCACGTGGCAGATGATGCCCAGAAAACAAAGCAGCACGAAGGGATGACGCAACAACTTCAGGCAGTCCATGAAACCCGACGCACCCGTGTCCCGCTCCTCTTCACGGATGGATGTGGACGACAAGAGGACGACCGCTACAAGGGCTACCACTGCATAGATGGGGAACAAGACTCTCCACCCCAGTCCCAAGGAAGGAATGGTCTGCGTAGCTCCCCAGACGGCAACATACGGTGCCAGGAAAGAAGCGATTGCCTTGACAAACTGTCCCAAAGTAAGTGCACTGGCCAGCTGCTTGCCACTGACAACATTGCTCAACAAGGGATTGAGTGAGGTCTGCATCAACGCATTGCCAATGCCCAACAGTGAGAATGAAGCCAGCATAAGCAAGTAACTATCGCCAAAAATAGGCAAAACGAGTGAAAAGAAAGTAACAACCAGGCTCAATAATACAGTATTCTTACGCCCGATTCTGTTCATCAGGATGCCCGTAGGTACTGAGAATATCAGAAACCAGAAGAATACCAGTGAAGGAAAGATGTTTGCCTGAGAATCGGTCAGGCTCAAATCGGCTTTTACGTAGTTGGATGCAATGCCCACCAGGTCAACGAATCCCATGGCAAAGAAGCAAAGCATCACCGGGATATAGCGGGCTATGAAGGAGGATTGAGATTTCATGTTCAATAGTTTTTCAAATGAATGGATAAGAATACTTCCGGAGGGACCGTTCACTTCCCTGTTATTTCATAGATGTCCAAGGACCGGACACGTATACTGCCCGACTCGGTATAGACAGACAACATCGTATAGGGCTTGTTGGGGAAGAGCAGGTTCGTCATCACCATCCGCCCGTCAGCTTCAAAAGCTTCCAGGCTGCAACGGTCGAGGAACAGACGCAGGTTCAACCGCCCGTTTCCGGGACAGGGTGCCACGGTCACAGCCGGGAAATCACGACTGAAGTCCATGATGCCGCTCTGTGTCCGATCCATGCTGAACGTGTTCGACTGTCTGTCATAACACATCACCACTTTCTCCCCGTCCGGATTTGACAGGCGGACGAAAGTCTTCTCAGCCGAACGCGGCAAGAGTTCCAACACGATTTCACAGGCATCCCCCCACTGCTGAGGAAGCTTCTTCTCCACCTGACGCGTTGATGCCGTGAAGGCACGGTATTCCTGTACCCGTCCACGCAGGCTCTCGACTTCTTTCACCGGAAGGACAGAGAGGAAACATTCTCCGGTCTCCTCGTCGCGATAGAGTGATAAGTCCCGTGGCAGAGCGTTGGCACTCCGGAACTGTTTGGTAGGGACCTCGTTGGCATACTGCCAGTTGCTCATCCATGCCATGGCAATGTGGCGTCCGTCGGGAACACCGCTCCACGTCACCGTGGCATAATGGTCTTTTCCATAATCCATCCACTTCACCTGTTCCGGACGGGATTCACACGTAAAGGTCTTTCCGTCAAAGTCACCTACAAAATACTGGGTGGCACTTCCCCCGAAAGGACCACCGGGATTGATGCTCACCAGCAGGACCCACTTTTTCTCGCCACTATCGCCCACAGGAAGCTGCATCAGGTCCGGACATTCCCACACACCGGCGTCCGAACCGTAGCCGCCAAAGGCACTCTCTTTCGTCCAATGCTTGAGGTCTGTTGACGAGTAAATCCAGATTTCATGTTCCAAGGCAGCCGCGAGCACCAGCACCCATTTGTCATGTTCCTCATCCCGGAACACATGCGGGTCACGGCATTCCTTGTCGGATGTAATGACAGGATTGCCGGGATAGGTCTTGAACGTCCGGCCACCGTCGGTGCTGTATGCCAGGCTCTGCATCTGACTGGCTCCTGCCGATGTGTACATTGCCACTACCGCTCCCGGTCCGAAGCCTGCCGTATTTGTCTCGTCGACGACCGCACTTCCGCTAAAGACCATCCCCAGACCATCGGGACGGAGCACCTTGGGCTGTGCCTCCCAATGCAAGAGGTCCCGACTCGTGCTGTGTCCCCAGCTCAAGTTGCCCCACATCGAGCCATAAGGATTGTACTGGTAACAGAGGTGGAAGGTTCCATCCTTGTAGAACATGCCATTCGGGTCGTTCATCCAGCCCCAAGGCGCCGTGTGATGATAGACCGGACGGAAGCGTTCGCGGTTCGCCGTGTCAAACGTGTCACTCAGCCGGAGCTCTTCCCAACAGGCATCATCCATGGCATCGCGTACATTGGCACGGCTGTTGCCCGTACGCACGTCCAGTAACACGGACTGGTCCTTGTAGGGTTGCAAGTCAAAGGGAACCAGGTAGTCCACCCGGTTGATGGCAAGTTTTGCCGTGACCGTTTCCACACACGCATTGTCAGCCAGGACATGGACGGTGGCATCCGGTGCATCTTCTTCAATGGGAAGCAACAGATAACGCTTGGGAACATCCACGCGTATCAATACATTGTTGGCACCTACATAATGCAACGTCAGTCCCGGGGACTGTGCCCACATCCATTGGCAGGCACTCAAAAGCAGTAAAAGGGTTAGTACTTTTCTCATTGTGTTATTGGTTTTGTTTATCTTCTGTCTGTAAAGACAAGAGCATGGAAGGAATGTACCAACAACGGAATATGTTATACAACATCATTTCAACCAATTTTCCCCCATAAACACGCCCATCCATTGTACTGAGATTACCAACCGAAGCCATTTTACGACAGACGCGGATTCTTCCCTCCCCCATAATCCAAGGAGTGGAAGCATCCGCGTCGTCGCTATTGACTATGTCAGGGGCTTAGAAATCTCCGTAACCGGGATTCTGCTTGTAAAGCCCACCGGAGAAATTGTATTGGTCATCAGAGATAGGCAGGTATTCATCCTTACCGGCCGTGAAGTGAGCCACGCTGTAGTACACACGCTTCTCCTTTTCCTTGGCGATGTAGGCATTCATCACGTCTGCTGCCACTCCCCACCGTACGAGGTCAAAGAAACGTTCTCCTTCCATCGCTGTCTCCAACCGCATTTCGAAGCGGACAGCCTGCCGGGCATACTCCTGCGTCCAGCCCTCTGACGGATATTCGTTGATCAGGTAAGACGCTGCATCGCGTTCGGGATGCTGGAAGTCCTTCACATAGGTACTGTTCTTTGCACGTCGGCGGATGCGGTTAACCAGCTGACGTGCCTCCTCCAGTCCGTCGGCATTCCCCAACTCCACCAGTGCTTCCGCCTTCCACAGCAGCACGTGCGCATAACGGATAATCTGCCAGTTCAATCCCGATGCACCCCACGGCCAGCCTTGGAACATGTCTGACGTTTCCGGAGACACCAGGAAACGCTTGGACACGTGGAAGCCATAATCGCCCTGGTTCCGCACCCAGCTTGCCTGACACGGGGACACGGTATAGGTTTTCCAACGGATGCCCGGACGTCCGACCACAAAGTCCAGACGGGGGTCTACGTGCGTATCCTTACATGTATACACTCCGTTCTCCATCTTGTCGTAGTCCGTCTGATTGAAGCTGTCGAAGAGCGGTAATCCCTTGTCGTCGGTCTGATAAGCATTTACCAGATTCTGACTGGGCACAAAGAATCCGTCGCCGTTATACGGACCTTTCGGTGCAATCAGCAGATTGCTCCAGTTGATATTGCCCGCTCCGTCGGAACCATCATTCATGGAATACTGCACGGCAAAGACCGACTCGCGTCCGTTTTCGTAAGCCACCAGGTCCAGTTGCTGGAAATCATCGAGCAAGTCGTACTTCCCCTCCAGCCGTGAGCATAAATCGACCACTTCCTGCAGGCGAGACTTGTCAATGTTCACTACCTTATGAGTCTGCGGGTCTTGCTCGTAAGCCTGATACAAACGCACCTTGGCAGCCAGGGCGTATGCTACATACCGGTTTACCCGCCCCACACTCGACTGCTTCTCCGGCAACACCAGTGCGGCATCGAGCAGGTCCGTGGCAATCTTATCCAGAATCTCATCGCGCGAGAACTCCACGTTGGAGATTCTGGTATAGTCATCCACCGGAACATTCTCATCAAAATAAGGAATCCGGTTATACAAACGTGACAGGTCGAAATAAAAGTAGGCACGCAGCACACGCATCTCCGCCTTCTTGATTTCCAGTTCACTGACTTCATCTTCACGGAACGTGTTCAGTGTCTTCAGGGCTTCATTGGCACGTTGCAGGCAGCAGTACATCTGATACCACTTGACATCAATGTTCCCCAATGTGGCATCCACATTGAAAGTCTCCATCCGATTGATTTCGCCTACATCGTTCGTGTCATTCCCGCCTTTGTAGGCATTATCAGAACGTACTTCACCGTAGCTCCAATTCGTGATGGGAGTTGTCGAGCAATCGCGAGTCACGTTTTTCAGCGCCGCATAGGCGGCATTGTAAAGCAGCTCCACTCCCTCGGGCGTACTCAGGTTCGAGTTACTCAATGTGCCTTGCGGACGGACGTCCAGAAAGCTGTCTTCATTGCATCCGGCCGTCAATACAGCCATTGCGGCTGCAAATAAGATATGTTTTGGTTTCATATTACTCTTGTTTAGAAATTGAGGATTCAACTTGCACTATCAAATGCCCAGTGACAGGCCGAAAGTAAAGGTACGTGGCAGAGGATATGTATATCCCAGTCCTTCAGGGTCAGCACCCAGATAGCGTGTCAGCGTGAAAAGGTTCTGTGCCTGGAAGAACACCCGCGCCCGGCTCAGACTCATCTTCCTGGTGACTGACTCCGGCAGACTGTAGCCCAGGGTCAGTGTCTTCAGTTTGATATACGAACCGTCTTCAATGAAATAGTTCGACGAACGGTCCTCGCTATTGTCATTGAGCACGGTCAGGGCGGGAATGCCACAATCATAGACTCCGGTCGTCTCATAGCGGTTCCATGCCTCCATCGCCTTCAGCAGACGTGTGGAATGGTTTCCCGTGGAAGTCAGCTGGAAGAAATCCGTATAAGTCTTGGAGTTGTTCCATACGTCGCGAATCATTCCATTGAAGAACATGCTCAGGTCAAAGCCTTTCCACGAAGCGCTCAGGTTAAGTCCGGCAATGACCTTCGGCTGGTCGGTTCCTGCCCAATCGCGGTCATTGGCATTGATGATTCCATTATGGTCCAGGTCCACGTAACGCAGACGTCCCACTCCCGGCTTTCCGATCTGCACATCATACTTGTTCAAGTATTCATCGACCTCCTCCTGAGTACGGAAGACACCGTCCGTGCGGTAAGACATCCACGAACCGAGAGGCTGCCCGACGATGGACTTGTCGATGCCGTTTCCACCACCATACGTATAATAGATGTCCGTAGGCAGGTCGGCTACGCGATTCTTGTAATACGACATGTTAAAGGTCACATCGTAATGGAAGTCGCGGATGCGGTCGCGCCAGGTGAGTGTCGTCTCCACGCCTCTGTTTGTCAAGCGGGCACCGTTATAGAAGTAATAGCCTCCTTCTCCAATCACTGCGATATAGTCCTTGCGGATCAGCATATCGGTCGTCTCCTTGTCATAATAGTCAAATGTCCAGAGCAGTCTGCCGTTCAGGAAGGAAGCATCCAGACCAAAATTGAGCTGTTCGGTCTGCTCCCAGCGCAAATCCGGATTGGCTGACATGGTACGTACGGCTCCCGACAACAAGGTAAATCCATCACCCGAGAGATTGTAGGAACCGGTATTCAAGTCGGAGATGTATTTGCTGTAGGTTGCCGTATTATCAATCTGGTCATTACCGTTGACTCCCCATGACACACGCAACTTCAGGTCATCCAGCCATGAAGAGGTCTTCTGCATGAAGGGCTCGGCGGAGATACGCCATCCGGCAGAGACGGACGGAAAAACAGCCGCCTTATTGTTCTGTCCGAAGCGTGAAGAAGCATCCCGACGAAGCGTTCCTGAAATCAGATACTTGTTGTCCCAGGCATAATTCACCTTCCCGAAGTAGGATATCATGGCATACGTGCTGGAATTGTTGCCTACGTTCTTGGCAGATGTCACTACGTCAAGGTAACGATAGTCCAAGTCATCGATAACCAGTCCCTGCCCGTATCCCTGGACATGTTCGCCGTATTCCTTTTTCGCCTCCATGCCGGCCAATGCCACCAACGAGTTCTTTCCGAAATCGAGGCTGCAGTTCAGCGTATTTGACCAGATCCACTGCATGCTGTTATCCTGACGCACGGTCAGCTCATTGATATTTACAGAGCGTGACCCTTCCCGCCACTTGGGCACATATACGGAGTTGAACCCGGTCAGGTAGTTCACACCGAAGTTGGAACGGAAAATCAGTCGTTTCACCGGCTCACCGCCCCCTCTGCGGATGGAAAGCTCAAAAGCATCGGGAGTCAAGGAAAGGAGGAGCAGGATGTACGACACCCCGGAGCGCGTCCAACGCGCGAAAAGCGCCGCCCGGCGGCTGATGCGGAAGCAGGAGCGGCGGACCCTGCGGCGGCTGGGCGCCCTGTGCGCGGCGCTGGCCCTCGCGCTCGCCGGCGTTTTGACGCGCCTTACCGGCGACATATCCGGCGCGGTGCAGGGGATGCACGGCGCCACCCTCCTGGCGGACAGCGCGGGAGGCTATGTGCTGGTGGGCGTGGCGGCCTTCACCATAGCGGCGGCGCTGACCGTGGCCTGTATGCGGCTGCACCAACGGGACAAGCAAAACGGAG
>ERZ773148.1182-NODE-1182-length-22082-cov-5.079947_pt1 | contig 22082 bp, 18 predicted proteins | sample MGYA00580846_ERZ773148 | MGnify/ENA primary metagenome ERZ773148 (study PRJEB29015, sample SAMEA2737879) | human gut metagenome | biome: human gut; feature: human-associated habitat; material: faeces | place: China | collected 2012 ... | reverse complement strand
GTGAACTTGTGCCGAAACGTGTTGCAATGAAAAAGTCCGAAAGCCTTGCCTGTGTTGTCGATGGTCACGCCGGTGGTTGAGGTCGGTGCGTAGGCATAGAAGTCCAGCTGCTGGTTGGCGTTGGAAGGCCAGTAGGTCAGAGGCGACGTAGTCCATGTCCATGTTCCGTCGCTGTTGCTGCCTGTGACGGTCATAGCCCCGTAGGTCTCGGTGCCTTTGAGCACGTCGACTTTGAAAGACCCGAGGTTTGCGACAGTCGTCGCTGTTGCACGGGTGGAGTTCTCGATGAGCGGACGCAGGTCAATGCTTCCTGTCTGCTTTACGTCGATTACCTCATCGTTGGTACATGCTCCCAAAACCATGAGTCCTGCAAGCCCTAAGATACATTTTCGTTTCATAATTGATTTGATTAGTTGGTTTACAAGATATTTATTTAAAAAACTAATATATATGAATGGTCTCTTTCACTTGTTTCTTTACATCGGGATGTCGACGATGACTTCTTCCCAGTCGTCCACCTTCGGCTGCAGCCCGTTTCCGTTTTCGATGGGTTTGGGCAGGGGGAGGCCGTCGAGCAGGATGTGCACGTGATGCTTGTCCGTCGCCCGGAGCAGCTGGTCTGTCACGTCATACGTGTGGTAGTAGTTCTTCCCGTCCGGCATTCTGACATAGATGAACAGCCAGTGTTTCAGGTTGGCGTCCCGTTTGTGTCCGAAGCCCAGGAAGCTGGCTTTGACGGTCGACACCTGGTCGTGTTGCGCCTCGAAGGGGACAGTCGTCAGGTTGTCGTCCAAGCGGTTTCTGCCGACCAGGAATCCTTCCGAGAGTCCGGTGAGCGACCCGCTTATGGCGAAGGGGGAGAGGTCCTTCAGGTTTTTCGCATTGCGGATTTCGACCGTGTAGAGGCATACGGAGGTGTCCGGATAGAGCGTGATGGTCTGGTCTTTTACCCCGAGGACGATGTGGATGTCGTCTCTGCGGTCCGTCCAGAGCATTTCCGGCGAGCGGTGCAGGCTCTCTGTCTCCGGGTCTGCATAGCCCCGTACGGTCCGGGGGTAGCCTGTCTTCGTGGAGTTGGTGGTGGAAGCCTCAAATCCTTCGAAGGTCTCCGGTCCGGTATAGATGACGGATTCGGCGTCGTTGTTGATACAGAGAGCGCGGTAGGAGCCTCCCGGGATGGTGATGACTCCGCCGTTTCGCCCGGCGAACTCGTAGGGGAGCATCTTGCTTCCGTCGGCCGGATAGAGGTAGAGCCTCATGGACGAGGGCTGGGCCTCCGGAGCATGTCTCCAGTCGAACACGACCTTGACTTCGGCCGTATGTGTGTGGTCGTAGCAGAGGTCCTTGTGTTCGCATGCGGCCAGCAGACAGAGCAGCATGGCCAGGGGTAGAAATATGCTATTTTTCATCGCTTGTCTCCTTTCTTCTGATTGTGGTGCCCGCGGCCGAGCAGCCATACAAGTGTGATTTCGGCCTTGGTCGGACCGAACCATTTGTGTCGCTTGGTCGCCTGCCAGACATAGCAGTCGTCGATGGGCAGGTATTCGTAGTAGGTCCCGCCCCAATAGCCCACTCCGATGGCGAAGTCGAGGTTGAGTCGGCTGGCGATGGGCAGCGAGTAGCCATACTCCAGTCCGGCGGCGTAGTTCATCTTCTCCCACAGCGTGCCGCCGGGTTTGCCGCCCATGTATCCCCGTCCTCCGGTCTCGAAGTCGTAGGTGAACAGTTGACCATAGACTCCCACATGGTGTCCGCTGAACGGACTGCCTCCTTCAGGCCGGCCGAAGTATTTGCGCAGGGCCAGTTCGCCGCCGTAGATTCGCCAGTAGCGGTGTCGCTTGTCGCTTTTCCACCAGGCGTACATCCAGTTGGTGCTTGCGGAGAAGCCCTTGCCCAGATAGAACTCCAGGCCGACATTGGGGACGAGGAAGGCGTCATAGAGCAGGTTGGTCTTGACAGCCATGTAGAAAGGGGCCGACGGCTGTGCTTGTGTCGTCGGTTCGCTTTCCGATGTCATCTCGGGTATGGGGATGCAATCGATGCGCTCGGCCTGCGGGACTTCTTCGGTTTCGACGTCGGGGGTGTAGTCCGGCTCGGGCGTCTGCGGCAGGAGGATGTAGGACACTTCCACGAGCGAGCGGCGCAGGCCGGGGAAGAAATGCTGTTCCATGTAGCGCCAGCAATCGCCTTGGTGAAGCCTCATCAGTTGTCTTTTGCGACTGTCGACCACAACGCCATCCTGAATGACCCATTCGGGAGTGTTGCTCAGGATGTGCATCACATCTTCCTTGCCGGGCATTTCGGACTGTGCGACCTTGAGCCGGAGGCCTTCCCAGTCGATGCCGATGTAAGACTCCCTGAGCAGGGAAGCCTGCCAGACCGGGATGTGGCGGCGAAGGTATTCACCGATGCTCCGCGAGCGGCCTTTTGACAAGTTCTTATTCAGCGTCGTGTTGCCTTCGGGTGATGCTCCGGAGACGATGCTGAAGCGGTCGAGACGACATGTGCTGTCGGATGAGAGCTTATGTAAGATTTCCAGCAGGCAGTCCAGCTTTTCTCGGTTGTTTTGATAGGTGGAGTCGAACTGGGCGTGTCCCTGCCGGTAGAAGACCTCGACACTTATGGGGATACGGAGGGTGTCAAGGGGCGTGATGCCATGTGCCCATGAAGTGAGGGCGCCGACGGACAATATGCACAGTACAATTCCTATTTTCAATCTAATCATATCAGTTGGTTGTTATGCTTTCTTGATTTTGGGGTGCAAATGTAGGGATAAGTAAGGATGTATGGCCTTTTCTTTCATGTACAAGTTTTATGGGTTAATGCGTTGATTCATAATGATAAAACATTTCTATGGGATGTACAAAAATATAATGAGTGCAATAAAGCTATCAATAAAGAGTTGTTTTGGGACAAATTTATCCTGCGGGCCCGGTCCTTGAGGGGGCATCCCGCAGCGTGTGCATGCGGGGCAGGATGTATCATCACTCACAAACTCATCTCCAATCCGGATGTGACTTCGGCCACACGAGCCGTGTGGCCGAAGTCGGCATGCAGCATGGAGGGGATTATTGCTCCTTGATGCCGCGTACCGGAAGGCCTGAATCCTTAAAGGATGAACCGACTTGGATTTCCTGTCCTAGCATGAACGACCAGTAGACGTAACTTGTGCTACCTCCGCTGGCAGTCCACAAGTCGGCCTCCTTGTCCAGATAGAGCAATTGGTAATTTTTCTCGCTTTCGATTGCTCCCAGAGCCGGATTGAATATCTTGTATCCTGTCTTGTTCAGGCCTCCGTAGATGGTGACTCCGTGGGCACTCGGATACAGTGCGTTCAGGTCTGCCACGTTGGAAATCACAGTCGAGACATTGGTAAAATTCTTGCCAATCGACATACCTGAAAACAAGATGGCAGGAGGAAGGCAAAAGCCCGGGGGACAAGGGTCATAAATGGTTTTGACGACGGTCTGGTCTTCGATAGGTGACTTACTTTTATACTCTATGTTATTCGTCGCATCCCATAGGTTCATATAGCTTGAGAATCCCTTGGGTGGCCTTTTTTGCATGGTGGTAGGTCGCTGTATGCTTATGGCGATGTCCTTTTTGGCGCTAGGCGCTCTGCGGGATGAGAAATATTCTATTTTGGGAGCAGACGTGTAAGCCTTTCCCGAAGCATCATACAGTGTCTTGTACTCCGTTACATATCCGTTGCTCGGGGTGAACGGGTCTTTGCGTCCGCCCTGGTAGTAGGGCGCATTGCTGGGCACGAAGGTGTCCATGTCCTGGATTAGCTCGAATGTCTGGTCGCCGCCTTTCGTCTTGATCCGGACGAAGCATGAACGCTGCGGGTAGGTCGTGCGGTCTCCTTCGCAGAAACCTACGTAGACGGGCATGAGCTGATAGGTCTTGGGGGTGTGGTTCGTGATGGCCAGCGTCTTTGTCAGGTCTTCATCGGTCACCCAGATGTGCCACGACCAGACAATCGTGCCTTCGGCGTTCTTGGCTGTGATCAGCGCATTGCCCTGGCAGATGGAGGAGGGGTCTACATAGAATTTTATGTATGCCTGCTGCCCGCTGCCTTCGTAGCTGATGTTTCCCACGAGGTCTTTTGCGTCCTGCCATGCCAGTTCCGCTTGGGAGACGGTGCAGTCCGCGTTGTTGTTGATATAGGGGTCGGTGATGTCATTGCCCAGGTGATCGATGAAGTTCGTGAGGAAGTCGTCACTACCTGACAGGGGAGAGATGTATGCCGCTTTATTGGTCTTCCCGTCTTTCACGGCATTGCCATAGACGAGCGGGAAGCAATACCATCCGGGGGCATTGACCACATAGCAGTTGGCCGTGTTTCTGATCGAGAGGTCGTCCGAGCCTCCCGTCGAGAGGTCATACGGGGCGGATGCCGAGCCGCGTGGCCGGGCCTTTCTCAGGATGTCGGTGTGTTCGTTGCTCGTGATGCCCTCCGTGCTGCTGAGCGTGGCGTCATAGGAAGAGGCCACGAGGCTTCCGTTGCCTTTGGCGGTGAATGCCGTGACCCAGTCCGGCTTGCTGGTGGTCCAGTTTTGCCCGTCGGTGGAAAACTCGGCCGTCCATGGCACAAGCTCTTTCGTGCCTTTGATGCTGTTGGTGCGGTAGCTGGTGATCTGGTAGGAGTTGGTCCCGCCGTCATGGGTGAAATGCTCCGTTCCCGTGACGGACAGCGTGTATTCCCAGTTGATGGACGAGGTGGAGATTTTGTAGGTCACGGTCTTTCCCATCGGCCACACGCTTTTTGCGAGTGTGGCAGACAGGGTGTGATCTCCTTTGGCATCTGCGAAGATGACTTCGATCTTCGCGGCCTCCGGCAGGGTCTGGGGAATCATCATGAAGGTCTGTGCTTCGCTGGTGATGGCTTCCCCCGCAGTGCCTTGGGCTGTCTTGTTCAGTTCCTGGGTGAACGAAGTCGTCCGACCATGGTCCTTCCAGGTCTGGTCGTCCAGGTCGTAGGTCCCTTGGGAGTAGACATTCTTCAGCGTCACGCTCTTGACTGTGCCCGCCTTCATGTCGTTGCCGCAGACGAACTTCACGGCTGTCAAGGCGTGGTGGAAGGTCAGGTTGACGGGTATGTTCGAGTTGCCGTTGATTTCGCCCGAAGCCGCCACGAGCAGGTCGGCCTGGTCCGCTACGTCGTCCGGGACGGTGCAGGTCAGTGTCGGGTGTCCGGCCGTCTGTCCGGAGAGGCGGTAGGCGTTGTTGCTTTTCGGAGCATAGGCGAAAAAGCGCACCTTGTAGGCTTCGCCGGGCCAGTAGTAGGTCGACGGGGGAGTCCAGGTGTTTCCGGACTTGCTGACCGGGACGTCATACATGTAGTTCGGGATTTGTGTCCCGTCCCAAGCGCCGGTGTAGGTGTAGGCCAGGATGCCGAACGATGTGATGCCCGCAGCTGAGGCGACGGGGGCGGCTCGTGTCTCCGCTTTATCCTCGTTGGGCTGTGACTGTATGCTGTCAGTGTAGAGCGTGTGCAGGTAGATAGGCACTGTGTCGTCAGCCTTGACGGGAAGGACGGCGGCGCGAGTCGAGGGTTCAGGATTGTCCTGTCTGAGTTGGAACCAGGAATCCTGGACTTCCGGCATGAACCGGATGTAGTCGGATTGGCGAGAGTTGTCCAACTCGTCTGTGCAGGAAGGCATCAGTAAGCAGCCTGTCATCAAGGCAACGAGTGGAGCGTGCATGAAATGTAGTCTCATTCGTTTGCAGTTTTTTTTAATTTGAGTAAATGTTCAATTTAGTTTATACACGATTTAGTCGCGGATGGGGCGCACGGAGAAAGCTCCGTGGCGGTCGACGTAGCGTGCAGACCAAATGTTGTCTTCTGTCGCCCAAAAGAGGTTCGCGTTATTATAGCCGCCGGGCGCAGCTCCCCACACTTGTATGTCTCGCCCGATTCGGTTGGGTTTGCCCGGGCTGTCGGTTTTATAGCGGGCGCCTGTGGCGGGGAAGAATATCGTGTCTCCGGTTCCGTTCAGCCCGCAATAGAAGTTCCATCCGCTGTCATACGGCCTTTTGGCGTTGATGTTTTCGGCTTTACCATCTTGACCGGGTGCACTGTTTGAGAACCCGGTGAACTCCCAGCCTTCGGGCATGTGGAATCCGGCGGGGCAAGGGTCGTAGATGCTCTTGACTGGCACTTTGTCGTCCAGGAAAGGCATCGTGTTGTCGGTATCCCACAGATTGATGTATTGCCCGTCCATCACCTGGTTGGTGTTGAGCTTTTGGGGGTTCTTGATACCCCATGTGAGCGCGGTGATGCCTGTCCCGGTGGCTTCTGTGAGCGGGTTGTCGTTTGAGACTGTCCCGCTTGCGTCATACCAGTATTTCGTGGCCTCCGTGCCGGTGTCTCCCGGATAGAGCGGGTCTTTGCGTCCCCACTGGTAGTAGGGGCTGTTGCCTTTGTAATCCACGTCGAGGGAGGTTTGGGAGATGGTGAACGTGCGGACTTCCTCGCCTGCCTTGATGCGCACCTGGCAACTTCTGCCGGCAAAATTCAGGTGCTCGCTGTCACACCATCCCAGGTTGACCGACATCATCTGGACGCTTGTGCCTGTCAGGCTGTTGGTGACTTTTTTGGTCTGTGTCAGGTCGGTGTCCGTAATCCAGATGTGCCAGCTCCACATGATGTCCCCGGCGGCGTCGCAGACGGCGATCACGGCATTTCCCTGCTGGATGGTCGTCGCGCCGACCGTGAAGCGGATGGCGCGTCCGCCGTCGTACAGGCCGACATTCGAGATGAGCCCCGAGGCGTCTTGCCACAAGATCTTGCATGACTTGGCCGTGCATCCCTCGTGGTCGTAGATGCGGGGTGACTGGATGGGCTTGCCCCGGTGGTTGATAAAGTTTTTGAGTATGTAGGTGTCATCGTAGTTGTAAAAGTAGGCCGACTTGTTGTCGCCGCCGCCTGTTATCGCGTTTCCATACACCAAGGGGAAGTAATACTCTCCCGGGTTGCTGACGACATAGCAGTTGGCCGTATGTTGGATGGCGGGCTGTCCCAGGTCGTTGGAGAGGTTGTAGGGTGCGTCTTTCGTCCCTTTGGCAGGCCTTGCCCTCAGTGCGTCTGTATGCCGGCTCGTGCTGCTTCCTTGCTGCGATGCGACGGTGGCGGTGTAGGAGACGGCACTCACGCTTCCAGCTCCGGAAGTCCCTGAGGTGAATGCTGACAGCCAGCCGGGCTTCGTGCCGGTCCAGCTCTTGCCGTCGGTGGAAAACTCGGCCGTCCAGTTGACGGGCTGTTTGCTCGTGCTGTTTTGCTTGTAACTGGTGATACTGTATGTCGAACTTCCCCCTTTGAAGGTGTAGGTGTTTGGCGGGTTGACCGTCAGGATGTATTCCCAGTTGATGGAAGTGGTGGAGATTTTGTAGGTCACGGTCTTTCCCATCGGCCACACCTGTTTCCCGATAGCTCCGGTGAGGGTGTGCTCCGTCTGTCCGTCCTCAAACACGATTTCGATTTTCGCCGTGTCCGGCAGGGTCTGGGGGAGCATCATGAAGGTCTGTGCCGGGCGGGTGAGGATCGAGCCTTCCGTCCCGTCGGTCGCAGCGTCCAGCGTCTGGGAGAAGTTCTTCGGGGTGCGGACGTCGCTCCAGGCCGCTGTCTCCAGATTGTACGTTCCTGTGGCGTAGATGCCCTTGAGCGTCACGCTCTTGACAGTGCCCGCCTTCATGTCGCTGCCGCAGACGAACTTCACGGCGGTCAGTGCGTGGCGGAAGGTCAGGCCGATGGCTTCGTTGTTTCCCCCGCTGACTGCTCCCGAGGCGGCCACCAGCAGGTCCTGCTGTCCGGCGACGTCCGAGGGAATGGCGCAGGTGAGGGTCGGGATGCCGCTCGTGGAGAAGGTGTAGGCGGAGTTGCCTTTGGGGGCATAGGCATAGAACCTCATGGTGTAGGATGCCCCCGGCCAGTAGTAGGAGCCGGCGGAGGGAGTCCAGGCGTTGCCGCTCTTGCTGACCGCCACGTCGTTCATGTAGTTTGGCGTCCCGGTGTTGTCCCACGTCCCTTGGTAGGCATAGGCTGACACACCGAACGTCTCGTACATGGAGGCGATGTCCATCGGGGCGGACCGGGTCACCGGGACACTGTCGCCCGCATTTTCAGCCGACGGGGGCTGGATGCTGTCGGTGTAGAGCGTGTGCAGGTAAAGCGGCGTGCCCTCTGTCCGGAGAGCCGAGACAGCAGAACGCGTGCTCTCCCCGCCGTCTGTGGCGAGGGAAGTCCAGGTGTTGTCGATGTCGGATGTGAAGTGGATGCGGTCGGTGGTTTGCGAAGACTTCAAGTCGTCTGTGCATGAGCTGATGAGGATGGACCAGACGAGCAGGCTCCAGACCGCGGAGAGTATATGAAACAACGATTTTGTCATATTTTATTTTTATATGATATAATTTCGATGCAAAGGTACGGATTCATCCGCAGGATGAACTCTGCCGGAGATGTACATTCTGTTAGAACTATACCGATGTCAGACAGTTGTTTACGTCTTTTTGTGGATGTACAATTGGGGCCGCCCGCCTGGGAGGGAAGGGGAAAAAGATACGCCTGCCCCCGCAGGGACAAGCACATCGTGAAAAAAAAACGCGAACCTACCTTCACAGGCGACATTCAGCCTTCCTGGTAACCTTTTAAAACTGTTTTATGAAATCGTCTAGGGTCGTATTCTCGATTTGCATTTTCTCTTTCAGGCGCATTTTTTTTTCTCGAAATGCTGCCCTTGGCGATGTGGTACACTTCCGAAAGCAGAGAGAGCGAGAGCTCCATCTTCAGCAGGCAGGCGAAACGCACCTCTTCGAGCGTGAGCTGCGGGTACGTGTTCTTTAGGCGCAGGGTGAAGTCATTGAAACAGGCATCCGTATTCTGCATGATGATGTCCCATTCCTCCTTCTTCAGGTGCATGGCCCCCTGCGAGTTCCGGCTCTTCATCAGAATCGGGACCGTCAGGGCGTTCAGCCGCTTGTAGTATTCGACGCTCTGGTTAAGCAATTCGATTTCAATGGCCTCGCGGTCATGCTTTTCTTTCAGGTATTTTATTTCGGTCTCCCTCAGGCTGTTCTGGAGCTGAACCATGTCCAGTTCTTTCTCCTTGAGGGACACCTCCACTTTCTTCTTGCCCTGCTTGATGCGGAATACGATGAAGGCTCCCAGAAACAGCAACAGGAGGTGGACTCCTCCGTATCTGCACTGTCTATGACTTCGTGGGCAATGTCATCCGTACACGCGAACAACATGCCGACGGGTCGTTCATTGAGACCAACCGGACCTATGACAGACGCAGCCGTCTGCTCACGACCTCTACCACCAAGGACGGAGGCACACCGGTAGTCATCACCTACACGTATGACGAACTGGGACGTTCCGTTGCCAAGAAGTACGGGAACACCACGGAACAGCTGCGCTACAACATCCGCGGATGGCTGACAGCCAAGGAGAGTGCTCCCTTCAAGATGCAGCTGCACTATGAAAGTCCCCTCGCCGGGACGGCACCCTGCTACAACGGCAACGTCAGCGAGTGGACATGGACACACGAGGGACATGCAACCCTGATGTATGGCTTCGCCTACGATGGATTCAGCCGGTTGGCATCCGCCACCCAGAAGCAGAGGGACGGACTGACGTGGACCACTCCGGCAGCATCTTTCACGGAGAAGGGCATCACCTACGACCGGAACGGCAACATCCGTACCCTGCAACGCACAGCCTGCGGCAAGCTGGTGGACGACCTGCTCTATGCCTACTCCGGCAACCGGCTGACGGCACTGAGCGAACAGGTACGCACCTCGCAGCAGGGAGATGTCTACCAACCGGGCAATGCTGCAGCAGGAAGCTACGAGTATGATTCCAACGGAAATCTCACAAAAGATTCCCGAAAAGCTTTGTCGTTCACATACAATCGTCTAAATTTGACGGACGAAGTGAAGCAGGGCGGCGTGCTGAAGGCACGCTACCAATACCTTACCGACGGCACCAAGCTCAGCGTACGCGACGGAAGCGGAAAGAACGGATACGACTATGCCGGCAGCTTCATCTACAAAGTAGCAGACGGGAAGCGTGAGTTCGACCGTGCCATCGTGGGAGACGTGCAGTTCACTTCGCAAGGGACAAGGTATGCCCTGACCGACCAGTTGGGAAGCATCCGTGCACTGATTGACGACAAGGGGAAAGTCGTACAGCAAAACGACTTCTATCCTTTCGGAGCCAAGGCAGAGCGCGACGGATTGGCGCAAGCCGAGGACAACCGCTTCCTCTTCAGCGGCAAGGAATGCCAGGCGTTGATTGACTTGAATGCGTACGACTTCGGTGCGAGAATGTATGATGCGTCGTTGGGAAGATGGACGGCAGTGGATCCCTTGGCGGAGAAGTATACCAATCTTTCACCGTACAACTACTGCATCAACAATCCGTTGGTGATTGTGGATCCGGATGGGAAAGATGTAATGATTACGATTGTTGGAAATACCATTACGATCACGGCAATCATTTTCATCTATGGACACTTGGCTACCGAAGGGCTTGCTAGTTTATACATGGAAAACATCCAAAATGTATGGGGACTTCTCACGTCTTACAACTTTGAAGGTATGGATTACAAAATAGACTGGCAAGTAAATGTAATCTTCAGACCAGATATCAGTGAGGATGTTGAAAAGGACGACTTAAAATATGATGGTAAAACCAACTATATGAAAGTCTTAGAGGGAAATAAAGGCTCCTCAGTAACAGATTCACAATTTGGTGATATACGATTTACCGAATCATCTGAAAATGCTATGTCTCATGAATTTGGTCACATGATGGGACTGAAAGACAGATATAAAGATGGGGGAGCCCCGGTATCACCGGAATGGAACTTCAATATCATGCATGATATAAAAGGTGCGGCTGATAAACAAAATATGGATTTCATCTTAACACCTGTACTTCAAATAGATAAACAATTGAACTTGCATAGACAGAGCGTACGCCCCAATCCAAATACCCCTTGGAATAATGGAGTACCTAGAACGGTGTACCATATTAATAAGAAAAATAGAGAATTATGAAACATAAAAAACTTCTTATCCTCTTATTCCTATTCCTTATCGCAGGAGGAATAGGGATAAACCGGCTCTGTCAAAAGACAGCTCCTGAAGAACAACCACCCAAACAGAAGCAACTGTATCCGCCGTTTGTGTACAAACCGGATTCTGCCACAAGAGCAAGATGGGAAAAGTTGAATCCGAAAGAACAGGAAGAACTGGAAATCCGTAAATTTGAAGACTATATGTCTGACTTTGACTCCAGAAAATTTACATTGGATGAGCCCAATATTGTACTGGATCCCAATCCTATGAGTAAACTAAAGGGGTACAAACGATATAAAGAATGGGAAGACTATAAATATGATCCAGACCATATATTATATCCGGGAATGCATATCCACGGTATGACCAAAGAACAAGTCTTGGAAAAATATAAAGATAATAGAATGGTAAGCTATGGTGAGGCTGATACATTACGGTATGGAATACTCATAAGTTCCGGAGGCGTTCTTCCCAAACTAAGATTCATGGTATCAGACTTGCATTATGCAGAAATCAGTTCGTGTTCATGGGTATTTATACGAGAACCATATCCACTTGCGCGGGTTGTCTACTTCATCAGAGATGGTAACGTGCAACGAGCATTCTGGGGATATGAGGTTAATCTATCTAGAGTCGACATGATGGATCTTCCTACAATACCCTAACGATAGAAAGGTTGTACTGCACACCATGTCGCAGTGCAACCTTTCTTATTTGAGTAGTTTTCTCACAAAAGATTTCCGAAAAGCTTTGTCGTTCAAACGAACTGACCACCTCCATCATAGGGGTATCGTTCGTTGATTATCAGCTTTCTTCAAGACCTGTTGTTATTTCATACAATCAATATGTAGGGGCGACCGTTCTGCTCGCCTGGTCCAATCATGGTCCAATCCTAATTGTTTCCCCACATCCACGCATAACGATGAACAATTAATCGTACGAAAGGCGTTTGAACAGTTGTCGAACGGTTATTGAACATTTATTGGATGGTGTATTGGACGTTGCATTGGACCGGGCGAGCAGACCGCTCGCCCCTACATTCAGGTTGTATGCAGCTGCCTTCCCAAAAAGATTCCCGAAAAGCTTTGTCGTTCACATACAATCGTCTAAATTTGAGGAGCGAAGGAATAAAAAAACAAACGGTGAAAACAAGAAAACCATGAAAAACAGAACGATTTTCATCGCCATTGCTACCGTACTTCTCCTTCTCGCAGGAGGAATAGGGATAAGCCGGCTCTTTCAAAAGACAGTTCCTGAAGAACAACCGCCCAGACAGAAGCAACTGTACCCACCATTTGTGTACAAACCGGATTCTGCCACAAGAGCAAGATGGGAAAAGTTGAATCCGTCGGAACAGAAAGAACTGGAATTCCGTAAATTTGAAGACTATATGTCCGACTTTGACTCTAGGAAATTCACATTGGATGAGCCCAATATCGTGTTGGAACCTAACCCAATGGCTAAGTTAAAAGGATATGAAGAGTATAAAGCATACGAAGATTATAAATATCCATTTGACTATATATGGTATCCGGGAATGCACATTCACGGTATGACTAAAGAGCAAGTCTTGGAAAAATATAAAGATAATAGAATGGTAAGCTATGGTGAGGCTGACACATTCCGATATGGAATACATATAGAGCATAAACTTTATTTTCCCTTCATAGCATTCATGGTATCAGACTTGCATTATGCAGAAATCAGTCGTTGTTTTTGGTATTTTAGACGGCAAGGATACCCAATCACGCGAGTTGTCTACTTCATTAGAGATGGCAATGTGCAACGAGCATGCTTTGGATATGAAATTAATCTATCAAAATATACGTTAGATTAACCCCTGCCATCCTAGAAATAGAAAAACAGCTTTCCTCAAGACACTGCTGTCAATGTTGATGATCTTCCTCACTAATTGAATCAACGGTAAAAACAAGAGCCCCATGAAAAACAGAATGATTTTCCTCGCCATTGCTATCATACTTCTCCTTCTTGCAGGAGGAATAGGAATAAACCGACCTTGCCAAAAGATAATTCCTAGAGAACAACCACCCAAACGAAAACAACTGTATCCACCGTTTGTATACAAACCGGATTCTGTCGAAAGAGCAAGATGGGAAAAGTTGGACCCTAGAGAACAGGAGGAACTGGAATTTTATGCATTTGAATACTATAAATATTACTATTCTGAGCATTCAGATAGATTCACATTGGATGAGCCCAATATCGCGCTGGATCCCAATCCTATGGCTAAACTAAAAGGGCATACGAGGTATAAAGATTCTGAAGACTATAAATATCCACCTGACAGTATTTTGTATCCGGGAATGCACATTCACGGCATGACCAAAGAACAGGTCTTGGAAAAATACAAAGACAATCAAGTGACAAGCTACAAGGCTGACACATTCCGATATGGAATACATATAAGCCCCGGAAGTTATCTTCCCAAAATAGGATTCATGGTCTCAGACCTACATTATGCAGAAATCAGTTTTTGTTCATGGCGTTTTAGATTGCAAGGCTATCGATATCCTATCATACGGTATGTCTACTTCATTAGAGATGGCGATGTGCAACGAGCATTCTGGGGATATGAGATTAACCCATTAAAATGCGCAATAGATAATTCCAAGATACCTTAGAAAAAGAAAGGTTGTACTGCACACCATGTCGCAGTGCAACCTTTCTTCTTTGGGTTGCCTTTCCAGAAAGATTCCCGAAAAGCTTTGTCGTTCACATACAATCGTCTAAATTTGAGGAGCGAAGGTAAAACCACAGCCTCGTGCTAAACGATAACTATGAAAAAAGGTAACAAGCTAAGTATCATTCTGACAGCAGGCGCAACCATCCTGCTGCTTGCAGTCTTTTCCCTTGCCCCCAGTCAAGAGGACAAGATTACGTGGGGAGGAGAATATCCACCTCCACCAAAAGAGCTGACCTGGAAAGAAAAGTGGGAGCGCTCAAAGTTGCACCCCATAAAGCAAGATGTCTTAAATAGAGAAGACCAAGATAAGTATCATACCAATTTGCTAAGACTTTATGAAGATGAGTATACGAAGAAAATGCGTGAGCCCATTATCCGTTTCGATAAGGACCCTTATAGCAAGCTCCGTAGGCTCAACTACTATGAAAGCTACGATCAACCGCACGAATACTGGGACACCTATGTTTTAAGTGACGGACTGGACACACACGGGGAAACATTGGAGGACTTAATACAAAAATATGCCAAGCATAAACTTGTCACACATGAAGTCGATACGTTTCGCTTTGGATGCCCCATAAACGAAGGATATGGAGATCAAGAAGTAAACTATATGCTGTCAAAGATCCATTATGCTGAGGTACACACCTATGTCTGGCATGTAGAGCCGAACCTAGAAAGGACGCTATTGTTCTTGAATGACAATGGAGTACTGCGATCATTCTGGGGATATCAAGTGGAACAAGGCGGATGTATTATAGATTATCCTGAATTTCTGTATGGAATTTATCTAGATGAAGAGGAAGAGGATTACCTGTTGTCTCCATATAAGTTGTAAAATAGAAGGAAGATAGAATAGAAGGAAGATAGATTACAGACGGTGAAAGCTCTGTATAGAAAGGTTGTACTGCACATCATGTCGCAGTGCAACCTTTCTTCTTTGGGTTGCCTTCCCAAAAAAGATTCCCGAAAAGCTTTGTCGTTCACATACAATCGTCTAAATTTGACCGAATGAAAACATCTCACATCTTCTGCAGACGAACTGAACGCCTCTCATAGGGGCATCATTCGTTGAGTATCACTTCTGACACTTTTAATCATGATACGAACCTTATTAAACCTATTCTTAACGACAGTATTATTGACGGAAGGATGCAGCAAACCAGTATCCCCGCCCATTGCTCGTCCCACCAAGGATGACATGACACAAAGCTCTCGTCCAGACAAGATACGAAAGAAGCTTGACTCTGTGCGGGTAAAGTTTTATACTTGTTTCATAATGGGGCTCACATCCCTTACGCGTGAAGAACTGATTAACAAACCGGTAGATTCATTCCTTCCCATCCTTCCTGACCATCCGAAAGGGAACGAAACGGTGGATATGAGGCTTCCGGAAAACAGAATACCGGAGGTTATCGATACTCTTATCACCACTCCACATGTTCTGGATGAGCTTTCAGCAGCCATACAGACTGTGAAGACTAACTCCCCGGGACCGTATCCGTATGAGGACGTGAGGATGACAGCGCGGTTCTACTACCGGAATCATACCGTGGACATCATAGACTATCATGGGACTTATCTGGAAGACTTCACACTGAACGGGCAGGAGGGCAAAGAGAATGACCAGCTGACCTATTTGTTGCGGCAGCATTCCGGTTTCTATTGGTTTCATAATCTTTTCCACCTGACTTACATGCACGAGTTGTATAACATCAGCTTTCCTCAAGACACTGTTGTCAATGCCGATGGCGTCCGGCTATATTACGGAAAACCTTATCAAGCAAAATATTATGAGGATACGTTCAATTATGATTTTATACCGCTTCCCTATCTGAAAATAGAATATCCGGGTCAATGAAGCGTCTGTGAAATATAGTTATAATAGTAGAAAGGGGAAGATAAGCCACCTCCTGATGGAGATACGCTTATCTCCCTCCCCTTATTTAAGCCAAACGGTGAAAACAAGATAACCATGAAAAAAAGAACGATATATCCCATTGATTATCCCCTGGTATAAATGAACGATATGGAAACAAAGAATGGACTAAACTACAAACTGGAGTCTTTGGACGGACTTCGACTCACGATTTACGAACAACCAAACTCCAAACTTATCTATATCCCTTTGGTTATAGGAGTAGTCATATTAATGATTCCAATAATCATTTTTCCATTTATCGTGGCTGAAGATAGGGGAGTTCCCTTAGGTTTTGTCATAACATGTGTCATTGCCCTACTGACTGGTGGGTATCTGCTAAGAATGTATCTGTGGAACGCCTACGGCAGTGAAGTATTCATAATCAAACAGAATACATTTTCCACCTATTATGACTATAAATTCTTCAAGGACAATGTACGCACTTTCAGATTCCAATCAGTAGCGGTTCATGGCATAGAGGATGAGAAAAACACTTCCGGTAGTGAAATGATAGCTTTTTGCATTGATGAACAGACTTTTTCCTCAAGAGAAGCTATTCCCATAGACGTTATTACGCAAATAGCAAAAATCTTGAAGCAGTCATCATGTTACTGACAAAGCTTCTGTATAGAAAGGTTGTACTGCACATCATGTCGCAGTGCAACCTTTCTTATTTGAGTTGCCTTCCCAAAAAAGATTCCCGAAAAGCTTTGTCGTTCACAGACAATCGTCTAAATATGACCGAATGAGAACATTTCACATTTTCTGCAGCCTGTGCTTTCTGTTGCTTGGTACGTCCGCATGCCACCGGATGCCATCATCCGACAGTCCCTTCCTGACGAGGGCGCAGGGGTATGCCATGTCCGATTCCACCTACAGCTTTGCACCTTGGCTGGCACAACTCATCGACTCTTTCGTTGCACAACATCCGAACCTGAACTATGACATCTTTATCAACAAGATTGACGAAGATACCTTGCAACTGGCACTGCAAGGGACGGTCACAATGCGGATGGAAGGAGAACGCGCATGCTATGAACTGCATCCGCTGACTGTATACAAAAGCGGAAATGTTTCCGTCAACGTCTACAGCGGAGCGGAAATGTTCCTCGTCCCCCGTGCAGACTCTCTACTGCCTGAAAAAGGCGACTACTATCCAACGGCACGCAGGGAAGCCTTCTGTCTCATCTATGTCTATGACGACAGTCTACACTTCTTCCGGGACTGGAGAGAGGCAGATATCTATCCCTTTACTGAACATCGTATGAACGTATGGCAACCTGATGATGATGAAACGACTGACTGACCTTCTGAAAACATGCCTGCTCCTGCTGCTGGCGATAACCGTCTCGTGCAGACCTGTCCCCGAAAAGGAGCCTCAACCGATATACACGTTCCAGCAGTCCTTCCACCCGTCGATAGAGGCGGTTGTAGACTCATTCACGGCACGCTATCCTGCCACTTATACGGAACTGCACATCAACAAGGTCTGTGGCGCACGGGTATTCTTTGCCCTGCTCTACAGCGGTGAATCTCCCTTGTCAACCGTTCCTGCATGCATAAAGGCATCCACCTTCGACGGAACGGTCGTCAGTGTGTATTCGGGATTGGAGGACGTCTGTGTCCGGCATGACAGCCTGCCTCCCGTCCACGTCGATGAACAGCTCATACGGAAAGGACACTTCTGGCTGATCAAGCATGATTGGAGGAATGTGCTGCAAGTCCGTGAGGCGGATGCCCGTCTGCGTTCTCCCTTCGTACCTACACCAGGATTCATTTCTGCAGACGAACTGAACACCTACATCATGATGGACAGCATCAAACGTTATGACGACCTGCATCATAGGGGCATCATTTATTGAGTATCAGCTTTCCATCGTAAAGACCGTTCCTTTTGGCAACAGCAAACCGGGGCTCACCCCTTCCGTCGGGCACGCAGATACTCCACAATGCCGGGGATGAGGGAGATGATGATGATGGCGACGATGACCAGCTTCAGGTTCTCCTGGATGAACGGCTGGTTGCCGAAGAGATAGCCCGCATAGAGGAACGAGGCGACCCAGAGAAGGCCTCCCGTGACGTTGTAGAGCATGAAGTAGGTGTAGTGCATCCGTCCCATGCCTGCCACGAAAGGAGCGAAGGTGCGGACAATGGGGACGAAGCGGGCGAGGATGATGGTCTTTCCACCATACTTCTTATAGAACTCATGTGTCTTGTCGAGATAGCTCTGCTTGAAGATTTTGGAATCCGGGTTGCTGAAGAGCTTCTTGCCGAAGAAGTGCCCGATGGCGTAGTTGCACGAGTCGCCCAACACGGCGGCGGCAAAGAGCACGAGTGCCAGCAGGTGCACGCTCAGCGGCATGTCAGGCTGGGCGGCAATGGCTCCGCCGACGAAGAGGAGGGAGTCTCCCGGGAGGAAAGGGGTGACCACGAGTCCGGTCTCGCAGAAGATGATGAGGAACAGGATGGCGTAGGTCCACTCATGGTAGTCGCGCACCATCTCGACCATGTGCTGGTCGATGTGGAGGAGGAAGTCGATGATAAATTCCATAGGGTTGTGTGATGTGTTTGTGTGTACGGGCTCCGGGGAGCTTCCGGGGACAAAGATACGCATTTCAGCGGAATATCTGCAAGGGGGAGAGGGAGGAGAAGCCGCCGCCTCTTCCCGCACGCACAAAAAAATAGACCCATCTTCACAGACAGGTCTATTCTATTATAAACTTTTGTTTTAACAAAGCACAAGATTCCTCTTGTGTTTATCGTGGTCGGGCCGAAGCCCGTTGACGGTCAAGAAGGTCATTCAGCCAGCGGGTCGAATGTTCCGTTGGCACCACCATGGTTGTGGTCGCCCCAACCGATGGTCTGTTCCACGGCGGGGTTCTGGCTCATGGCACCCTGTGCCAAGCCCAGGAAGTAGTAGTTCGGTTGGTATTGGAAGTAAAGCTCGCTGTGGTTCGAGTCGTATGAGTCGCCCTTCTTCTTCTTATACGTCAGGTATTTCGTATAGAAAGCCTTCAGCGCCTCCTGCTGGTCGGCAACCGGTTGGCGCAAGTCCATCACGGCTGCGGCACGTTCGCCCGAGTTTACTGTTCCGTCTGTACCATAAGCAATGCCGCAGAGCGGGTCGGGGTTGTTGTCGCCCACGTAGCTGTCGCCGTTCGGATAGTCACGTCCGCCCAAGCCGTCGTTGTAGTCGTTGCTGACGCGGAACTCCATGTTCTCACGACGTTGGCCGTTCATGGCACGATAGCCCAGCCAGGTGCAGGTGTTGCCGTTCCATCCGGTGAGCTTCCAGGTCGACGGAGCACCTTCCACGGTACCCGTACCGCCGTCGAACAGCATCCAGCGACGCATGTCGTCGAAACGTTTGCCCTCGAAGGCAAGCTCGATCTGGCGCTCATAGAGCACAGCCGACATACAGGCTGCCTGGTCGCTGCTCAGCGTAGCGTCCAGTCCGCAGTCGCCCGTGTAGCCCACACGGCGGCGAATTTCCTTCAGGATTTCCACGGCCTCGTCCATGTGTCCTGCACCGCAGGCAGCTTCAGCCAGGTTGAGCTTCACCTCGGTGTAGCGCAGTTCCATCCACGGAGCTGCCGAACGGCCGAAGTGGCGGTCGTCACTCCACTCATAGAGCGGGCTGTTGTTGACGTCGTAGTCATCCGAACGCTTGCGCACGTAGATGCCCTTGGCATTACCCATCAGGCCGTCGGGACCGAAGTTTGTGCCCGACTCCACGTTGTCGCGGTCTTCAGCGGAAGCGTACCATACGTAGTTCCACAGCACGTAGTCCGGACCGTTGTAGGGGTACATGTTGTCGTCGTTACGCGGGTCGTTGGCGAAGGCCCAGCGTACGCCCGGGAAGGCGAAGGTGCGGTAGAAGCGCGGGTCGCGGTTCATGAACGGTGCGTTCTGTTCGTAGGCATAGACCGACGGACTGAGCTTGCTGTAGGTGCTGTTGCTCGGACGCTTGCCGTCTGCCATGGGGAACATGCTGATAATCATTTCCGACGGGGTCTTGCCGCCTCCGCCTTGTGCGTTTGACGGACGGATGCCGCTCTCCCAGGCATTGTTGCGTGCATAGTCGGGCACGCCGCCGGGGTTGATGGTGTTGTAGAGCGTCACGAGGACGCTGCTGACCGCCCTGCTGACCGGATTCGCCGTATCTTTTTCCTTTGTAATCGTCGGCATATTCGACCTGTACATGAACAATATCGGTCTGTTCCCCTTTGATATGGCGTCGCTGGCGGGGCCGGTTATTCTGTGCGGCCTGCTTTGCATGGCGGCGATCACACTGGTCTGCGTGCTGGTAAAGGGGGAATTTTACGATATCCTGATTTCTCTCTTTCTGGGTATTCTGCTAGCCGGTTATCTTCAGGGAAATTTTCTGAATCTCGATTTGGGGGAACTTACCGGCGACAAGATTGACTGGAGCCAGTATACCACCCATTCCTTTATCAACGGCGCGGTATGGGCGGTGCTGATCGTCGTGCCGATGCTGATTCTGATTTTCTCCGAAGGCGTGTGGAAGAAGCTGACGATTATCCTGCCGGTTCTCCTGATCGGGATGCAGCTGGCCGGTCTGGTTTCCACCGCCGTAACTACGGATTTTTCACAGGAAACCAAGCTGAATGTTTCCAACGATACCGCGGAGGCGGAAGCGTTTGTGTCGGATAAAGGGATTTTTGAGCTTTCCTCAAAGGACAATATTCTGGTGTTTATTCTGGACCGGCTGGACGGCAAATATATTGACAGCGTTGTAGCGGATGACCCCCATTTCTTTGACGATATGGAGGGCTTCACCTATTTTCCCAACAATACCTCCCTGTATTGCCGCACCTACCCGGCCGATTTGTATTTGCTGACCGGGAAGATTTCCTATTACGACCAGCCGGCGAACGAGCTTTTCACACAGGCATACAGCGAAGGCCGCTTCCTTCCGTCACTGAGGGCGCGGGATTACACCACCAAGCTGTATATTGCCAAATATTACGCCTATTCCGACGTCTCTCAGCTGCAGGGGCTGGCCGATAACGTCGTGACGGAAAAGCAGGAGCAGAAGGTCGATAAGCTGCGGATGCTTCAGGCAATGGCGCAGTTTTCCGCCTATCGCTATACCCCCCATGCGATGAAGCAGTATTTCTGGCTGAGTGCGCAGACGTTTTCGGATACCGTCGTGATTACCAACGAAAACAAGCCCTACGCGGGGGACAGCTATCGCTTCGGGGATGAGCTGAAGAAAAAAGGCGTGTCCCTGACGGAGGAAAAGAATAACTTCATGTTCCTCCATCTTAAGGGCTGCCATGGGAACTATGATCTGGACGCACAGGGAAATTATGTCGGGGACGGCAACAGCACGCTTCTGGAACAGACCAAGGGCTATTTTACCCTGCTGAAACAGTACATGGAACAGATGAAAGCGCTGGGAGTATACGATTCCTCCACCATCATCATTACAGGGGATCACGGCAAATCGGAGGATGTGCGCAGTCTGGATACCTACAAAACCACCGGCCTGTTCGTCAAACCGGCGGGCAGCTCCAGCGGTACGCTGCAAACCTCCAGCCGGCCTCTTTCTCAGACCAATTTCCATGCGACGGTGCTGCAGGCGGCCGGGATCAACAGCGACGAATACGGGAAGTCGATCTGGGAGGTCGGCGAGGAGGAAGACGTAGTCCGCCGCTTCCTATACAAGGTCAATAAAAAGGCGCTGGAAGAGTATGAAATCCGGGGTGACGCGGAGGACTTCAGCAACTGGACCCACGTGAAGGATTATCCTCTGACCTACGATCATTGAGTATCCGTCTTTCGGGCAATTCGAAAGCTTTTCGGGGAGACGCTGTACGGCGTCTCCCTTTCCGCTTTCGGTTTGCCCGTTTTGCCTGTGACGGCGGAGGAAGAGAGGCGGATCGGTTCTTTTTAAGGATTTTGTAAGGATATATTTATAGTATTGCCCGTGATTGTCCGTGAAAAAACGTTAAAATGAAAGGAAAAGAGTCTGTCCGTCGGAGGAGGAAGATGCATGACGGTAAAATATGAGGGCCCGGAAACGGCAGAACAGGAAGAGGAGAGCGGGGAAGAGGCTCTGCGGCTTCAGATTCAGGAGAACCGCCGTCAGAGAAATCAGGAAATTCATCGCCGTCGCCGTCGTCGGCTGATGCTCCTGGCCGTCGCCGCAGGGGGCGTTCTGACGCTGGCCGGTCTGTTTTTCGGTCTGCGCGCCCTGTGGGATTCCGCGCCGGAACCATCGCCGCCGCCACGAAGGCGATCTTGACTGCTTTTCTCATAGCTTTATTCGTTTATGGAGCAAATATAGATGTTCTTCCGATATATTCGACAGTCCATATGTCATTTAGGACATTTATAGACCTTTAT